>Ga0255182_1000153_pt1 | contig 60104 bp, 66 predicted proteins | sample Atl_UVDOM_RepA_8_FD_188420 | JGI IMG/M metagenome (GOLD analysis project Ga0255182, IMG submission 188420) | Freshwater microbial communities from Altamaha River, Georgia, United States - Atl_UVDOM_RepA_8d | ecosystem: Environmental > Aquatic > Freshwater > River | place: USA: Georgia...
CGTTGCCAAACAGCGTCACGGCTCAACCGGCAAGGTGCGCATGAAGTTCGAGGCGAAGATAACCCGCTTCAGCGATCTGGCCGATGACAGCTATGCCGATCAGGGATATGAATGAGGGGGTTGCTCGCCGCTTTTGCCATGATGTTGGCAACTGCCGCTTCCGCGGAATCGATCAAGGAGCCCTTCATGTTTCATGCCGCCGGGGAATTTGAAGTTTCATTGAAGCCGGTTTCAGCGGCCGATGAAGCGCCGATGCGCATGTCGATCGACAAACAATTCCATGGCGATCTCGAGGCGACCAGCGTCGGTCAGATGATGGCGGGCGGTAATGAGGCCAATGGCGCGCGCGTATATGTTGCGCTTGAAACGGTCACCGGATCGCTCAAAGGGCGCAAAGGCAGCTTCATACTTGCGCACCGCGGGACGATGTCCGCCAATGGACAGGCTTTATCGGTGATAATCGTTCCCGATTCCGGAACCGACCAGTTGAAAGGTATCGCCGGAAATCTCGATATCGATATTCGCGACGGCAAGCATTTCTACTCGATCGATTATACGCTGCCCGAGTAACGCGCCGCCAATATATAGTTGAGCGCCTTGTTCGAACTGAGGTGCAAACCCGACAGCGGTGAAAAGGCGATACCCTCTATCGCAATCACTTCCAGCCCCGCATCCGCCAGCATCGGTGCAAGTTCTTCGGGTGTCAGGAATTTATCCCAATCATGCGTGCCACGCGGCACCTGACCCAGCCGTTCGGCGGCCTCGACAAGGAATAGTTTCGAAGCAGCGGTGCGGTTGGGGGTCGACAGGATCATGAGGCCATCGGGTTTCAGCCGGGCGGCCAGTTCGCCGACGAATGCCTTGGGGTCAGTCACATGCTCGATAACCTCCATCGAGGTGACGAGATCAAACGCCCCCAATTGCTGCTCTGCCAGTTCGCCCGCCCGATAATCGATAGGCAAGCCCGATTGGGCGGCATGCGACTTTGCCGCCGCGATATTTTCAGCCGCAGCATCGACACCGGTCACGCTTGCGCCAAGCCGCGCCAGTGGTTCGCAGAGCAGCCCAGCGCCGCAGCCGACATCGAGTGCGGACTTGCCTGCAAGCGGCTTCATCGCTTGCTCGTCCGCCCCGAAATGCAGGTTGATCTGCCGCCGGATAAAGCCCAGCCGCACCGGGTTCAGCTTGTGCAGCATCGCGCTTGACCCTTTCGGGTCCCACCAGTCAGCGGCCAACGCACCGAAATGTGCGGCTTCATTTGGGTCGATAGTAGCTTTTCTTGCGGGGGCAGCGCTTGCTTTTGTCATTTCATGACCCTATCAGGCCGCCCGTTTGCAACAAAGCCTTAATCGCGGCGAAATTCCTTGGGGACTCCATGGCCCGGATCGTAATGAAATTTGGCGGCACCTCGATGGCGGGGACGGAGCGTATCCGCCGCGTCGCGCAGATCGTGAAGCGCCAGGCCGAACGTGGCGACGAAGTTGCGGTGGTCGTGTCCGCCATGGCTGGTGAAACCGATCGGCTCGTCAATTTTTGTCGCGAGGCGAACCCGCTCTATGACCCGGCTGAATATGATGTCGTGGTTGCAAGCGGGGAACAGGTAACATCCGGTTTGCTTGCTATCACGCTGCAAGCTTTGGGCTGCAAGGCACGCAGCTGGCTTGGCTGGCAATTGCCCGTCCACACCGATGCCGCGCATGCCAAGGCACGCATCGGCACGATCGACAGCGAGGAACTGCTCGCCTCGATGGCCGGTGGAACGATCGCCGTCATCCCCGGTTTCCAGGGACTGACCGATGACAACCGTATAACCACGCTTGGTCGCGGTGGTTCGGATACATCTGCTGTTGCCGTGGCCGCTGCGGTCAAGGCCGATCGCTGCGACATCTATACCGACGTCGATGGCGTTTACACCACCGACCCGCGCATCGTCAGCCGCGCCCGCAAGCTGAAAGCGGTCACCTATGAAGAAATGCTCGAGCTGGCTTCGGTCGGCTCGAAAGTCCTGCAAACCCGTTCGGTCGGGCTTGCCATGAAGGAAGGCGTGCGCGTGCAGGTGCTCAGCTCCTTCATCGACGAAAATGCGCCGAGCGCAGACACCATCCCCGGCACGATGATCGTGACCGACGAAGAATTGGAGAACGCCCAAGTGGAACGCCAACTGATCACGGGTATCGCCGCCGACAAGAATGAGGCGAAGATCACTTTGACCCGCGTACCCGACCGCCCCGGTGCGGTGAGCCACATCTTCGCGCCGCTCGCGGAATCGAACATCAACGTCGACATGATCATCCAGAACGTTGGCCGCGACAAGGGCGAGACCGATGTGACCTTCACCGTGCCGCAGGCGGACCTCGCCCGCGCCACCGATGTGTTGCAGAATCAACGCGAAGCCATCGGCTATAACCGCCTGATCCCCGACACCAAGGTTGCAAAAATTTCGGTCGTTGGCGTCGGCATGAAAAGCCATGCCGGCGTTGCCTCGACGATGTTCACTGCGCTTGCCGAGCGCAAGATTAACATCCAGGCGATCTCGACCTCAGAAATCAAGGTCTCGGTGCTGATCGACGAAGACGAAACTGAGCTTGCGGTACGTGTGCTGCATACAGCTTATGGGCTTGATGCGGATTAATACGTTCTCCGTTTGAATTATTCGTCGCCCCTGCGTAGGCAGGAGGACGGAGATTGCCATGTCGAAACTCGCCCACCTCATGTATCGCGGCACCGAATTTCTCGGTTGCGATGTTTCCATCCTTGGCGGCGCCATGTCTTGGGTGTCCGAGCGCAACCTGGTTTCCGCGATTTCGAACGCGGGCGGGTTCGGGGTGATTGCGTGCGGGGCGATGACGCCCGAATTGCTCGATGCCGAGATCGCTGCGACCAAGGCGCTTACAACCAAGCCATTTGGCGTGAACCTTATCACCATGCACCCGCAAATTATGGACCTGATCGCGGTCTGTGCGAAACACCAGGTGAGCCATATCGTGCTCGCCGGTGGATTGCCGCCCAAGGGCAGCATCGAAGCGATCAAGGAAGCTGGCGCAAGAGTGATGTGCTTTGCACCGGCGCTGACGCTGGCGAAGAAATTTGCGCGTTCGGGCGTCGATGCGCTGATTATCGAGGGTAGCGAAGCAGGCGGTCATATCGGCCCGGTTTCCACCAGTGTATTGGCGCAGGAAATTTTGCCCGAACTGTGCGACCAATTGCCGATTTTCGTGGCTGGCGGGATTGCGCGGGGTGGCCTTATGGCAAGCTATCTCGAAATGGGGGCATCGGGCGTCCAGCTCGGCACGCGCTTCGTGTGCGCGCATGAAAGCATTGCGCATCCCAATTTCAAGCAGGCCTTCCTGCGCGCCAATGCCCGCGATGCGGTGGCCAGCGTCCAGATCGACCCGCGCCTTCCGGTTATCCCTGTGCGCGCGCTGAAGAACAAGGGCACCGAGGAATTCACGCGCAAGCAGATCGAGGTCGCGGGCAAACTCGACCGCGGCGAAATCGACATGGAAGCCGCCCAGCTTGAAATTGAACATTATTGGGCAGGCGCGCTGCGCCGCGCAGTGATCGACGGCGATGTCGAATATGGCTCGGTGATGGCTGGGCAATCAGTCGGCATGGTGCATGTCGAACGCCCAGTGGTCGATATCATCGCAAAGCTGGTGCGTGAGGCCGAAGAGGCCTTGGCGCGCTGAACCTCCGCCCAAACGGGCCGGAATTACTGTCTTGCCAAAGCAACACAGCGTCCGCATAACTTGCGCATGGATGAACCAGACCAGCTCAAGCCGCTTGATCCCGCTTATGTTACGGTAATGCGCATCAGCGCCGCTTTGATGGCAGTGCCATTGCTTATCGGCGCGATCATACTTGAAACCGCGCAGTTCACCGCAAGCGGATTGTTCATCATTCCGGCGGCCTTTTTGGCAGTCTGGGCTGTGTTCCGTGTCCCGTCGCGCCGGTTCGCCCGCTGGCATTATACGCTTGGAACTGACCGGCTTCGCATTGTGCGCGGATATCTGTTCTTTAGCGACACCGTGGTCCCGCTGGGGCGGATCCAGCATATCGACGTCCACCAAGGCCCCATCATGCGGCGCTATGACCTCGCGACGCTGACTGTGCACACGGCGGGCAATCACAACAGCTCGGTCAGCCTTCCCGGGTTGCGCCATGCCGACGCCGTCGAAATGCGCGAGGCTATCCGCGAATATATCAAGGCGGCACAGGCTTGAACGAACCGCTTCCAGCAGAAGATAATCCTGTCGCTGAAGGCCAGCGGCTGCACCCGCTCGGGCTTATCGTCGGCCTTATCACCGGCCTGCCACAGTTGATTTTCCCGATGGTCGCCGCAGTGTTCGGCACCGGCAGTCGCGATCGCCCCGAACTGATCCCGCTCGTGATCCTCGCCGTCCTGCTGATCAGCGTTTTTTTCCGCTGGCTCGCTTGGCTGCGCACACATTATCATGTTGGCGACGACGATATCCGCATCGAACGCGGAATATTGAGCCGGTCGGCGCGCTCATTACCCTATGACCGTATCCAGGATGTCAGCGTGGAGCAGAAACTGCTCGCACGGCTGCTGGGCATCGGCGAAGTCAAGTTCGAAACCGGCGGCGGCGAGGGTGAGGACGCCAAGCTCAGCTATGTCTCGCTCGACGAAGCCGAACGGCTTCGCGAAACAGTTCGGGCACGCAAGGCCGGTGTCGCAACGCCCGAAGCCAGCGCTGGAGCCGTGCCCGAACCGGATCTGCCCCCCGTTTTTGCGATGGATACAAGACGGCTTGTGATCCTCGGCTTCTATTCGTTCAGCCTTGTGATTTTTGCGATCCTCGGCGGCTTAGCGCAGCAATTCGATTTCCTGCTTCCGTTCGACTGGTGGGATTTCAAGAACTGGATCGGCATAGCGGAGGATAATGGCGTAGACATCACGCATATTGACCGCAGCGTGCAGATTGGGGGTGCTATCATCGCACTGCTGGCACTTACCGCCATAGGTTTTGCGACCGGAATCGTGCGGACTTTCCTCAAGGAATATGGCTTCCGACTTGATCGCACGGCCAAGGGGTTCCGCCGCCGCCGCGGACTGACGACGCTGACCGACGTGGTGATGCCCGTTGCGCGTGTACAGGCGGCGCAGATCGAAACCGGCCCGATACGCAAATTGAGCGGTTGGCATGCGTTGAAATTTGTCAGCCTGGCGCAAGAGAGCAAGGACGAGAGCCACCATATGGTCGCCCCGTTGGCGCAAATGGACGAAATCGCACCGATCATGGCAGAGGCGGGAATAGCCCTTCCTTCAACCGAAGCACAGTTCCGGCGTGCGCCGTTGCTGTGGTGGGGGCAAGGTCTGGTCTATCTTTGGATAGCGATGGCAATCGGAACAGCCGCCACCATCATCTTCGCAGATGCGCCTTTTTCGAAAGCAGGCTGGATGCTGCTCATTCCCTTGGCTTTCGTTCCGTTGGTCTGGCTTGAGTGGCGCAATTACGGCGACCTCGTCGATGAAAACCAGATTTACCTGCGCGAAAACTGGTGGAACCAGCAGTTCAGCATCGCCCCGCAAGTGAAGGTGCAAAGCGCCGAAGTGTCGCAAGGGCCGCTGGCCCGCCTGTTTGGCCTCGCGACGCTACATTTCGGTATAGCGGGCGGCTCACTCCGCTTTGCGGCACTGCCTTTGGAGGACGCGCTCGCTGTCCGCGACCGCATCATGGATGCAGTCGCACCGTTCGATTTTTCCGAAATCAATCGAAGGGGCTGATCGTCTGCTCTTCGATGACGCCGCCGTCATCTTTGCGCAGTGAAAGCTTCACCTTCCTCGCGACCCAATCAATGTCGATTTGCCCGAAATTGGGTATCGCCCAGAAGCCGCCGGTGCGTGCGGGATCGGGTTCGCGTTCGCTGTTGTCGCCTCTGCCAAAGGCAAAGTTGAGCGACGACGATGTGAAATCCCACAAGGGTTTCGTTAATCCCGGCACGTCGGTCTTATAGAAACCAGCCGCATGGCGATCACCCGAAAGGATCAGCGCGTTGTTGACCCGCTTTTCAGCCAGCAGGCTGTAAAGCTTGGCTCGCTCGCGCGGAAAGTTGGTCCAACCTTCATAATTATGGGCGCTGGTAATCACCTGTGTCGATGAAACGATGATACGCAAATCGGCTGGCTTGGACAGTTCATCCGCCAGCCATTGCCATTGCGCCTCACCCAGCAAGGTGGCTTTGCGATCCTCGTTGGGCAGGTACCAGCCCAACGCCGGGCCCGGATCGCGATAGGGCATGCGCACCAAATCCGATCGGAAGAATCGGGTGTCGAGCAGGATGAACTGCACCCTTTTGCCTTCAGGCCCGACTATGCGGCTTTCATAAACACCCGGGCGCGACTTCACCTCGGCAGACGCATTCCAATAGGTTTCATAAGCCTTTTCAGCATATTCCTTGAACGCGAAGCTGCCGCCTGCATCATTGGCGCCGAAATCATGATCATCCCAACTGGTCAACATCGGCACGGAACGGCGGAAACGATCCCATTCCTGCCGGGTCGAAAGCTTGCGATAGCTGGCTGCCAGCGTCGGGATGTCGGCGCTCCATGGCGAACCCGTGTCGCCATAGACATTATCCCCGATGAGAAGGAAAGCCTGCGGTTTCTGGGCGGCAATCACATCCCAAAATGCCATCGACCGGTTTTCATTCTGGCACGATCCGAATGCAATGCGCGTCAGCACGGTATCGCTTGCCAACGCCGGATTGGGTGCGGCGACAGGCAGTTTCGATTGAAGCGCGGCATAATAGGGGCGCAACGCCTCTTGTGCGCTTTGCGGGCTGGCCGATGCGGTAGCAGGTGATCCCGCCGGCCCGCCGGAGCAACCGGCGACCAACAAAGCTGCCGCTGAAGCCAATATCCAATTCTTCGTCCGCATCATGCTTCCCTCATTCGTGCCCGGCCAATCGGTGCCGCCCAATGGTGTCAATCCTGTGACATTGTGCCGTGCCGCAGTGCTGGTTACAAGCAATCAACAATTCGGGAGGTTTTTTCATGCGCAAATTGTTCATCGCCGCACTGCTGCTGGGTGCAGCAATCCCCGCCCATGCCGATGCAGGTGCAGATGTCAAATCGCTGGTCGACGAATATTGGGCGATGTCGCTGAAGGAATCGCCGATTTACGCCAGCTCGCTGGGCGTCGACGATTATGCCAATGAAGTGGGTGACTACAGCCTTGCGGGCCGCGATCGCTTTGCCGCCGCCAGCGCCGTCATTCTTGCCAATCTGCAAAAAATCGATGCCTCCCAACTCAATGCTGCTGACAAGATCGAATACGGCATTCTGAAACGCACGCTCGAAGACAATGTCGAAGCCAATCGTTATGGCCAGCGGACGATCAATTTTTCGACCTATTCTGGTTGGCACCAGAGCTTTGCCGGGATGGCGGATAACCTGCCTTTCCGGAACAAGGCCGATTATGAAAGCTACAACACCCGCTTGAAGCAATATCCGCGGGTGAACGACCAATCGCTTGCCGTCGCAAATGAGGCATTGAAGGGCAAATATGTACTGCCCTGCGTCGTTCTCAACGGCTACGAAAAAGGCATTGCGGGCCTGGTGACCAAGGACGAGCGCCAGTCGCGCTATTTCCAGCCCTATGCCAAGGCGAAACCCGCCAATATCAGCCAAGCCGATTGGGATAAACTTTCAGCCGACGCGGCTGCGATAATAAGCGGGAGTGTATATCCGGCGCTGCAGAAGCATCTCCAATGGTTTGCGGCGAACTATAAACCCAATTGCGCCAAGAACCCCGGCATTTCAGCACAGCCGGGTGGCCGCGAATATTATGATTTCCGCATCCGTCAGGAAACCACGACCAACCTGACCGCAGACCAGATCCACGAATTGGGGTTGAAGGAAGTCGCCCGCATCCGCGCCGAAATGGTCGAGGTCGCCAAAAAGGCCGGATATGAAAGCCGGGAAGCATTCATCCAGCTTCTTCGCACCGACCCGCAATATTATGCCAAAACCCCAGAAGAGCTGATGGAAAAGGTCGCGCGGGTGAACAAGACCATCGATGGCAAGATGCCCGGCCTGTTCCATCGACTGCCGCGCCTTCCCTATGGCATCAAGGAAATTCCGGCCGAAATCGCAGAGGGGACGACCACCGCATATTACAACCCCGGTTCACCTGCGATCGGGGTTGCAGGCTTTTATTATGTGAACACATCGAAACTCGACCAGCGTCCTTTTTGGGAAATCCCCGCTCTGTCGGTGCACGAAGCCGTACCGGGACACCACCACCAGATTGCCCTGCAGCAGGAGTTGGAGCTTTCCGATTTCCGCAAGAACGCCGTGTTCTTCACTGCCTTTACCGAAGGCTGGGGGCTCTATTCGGAACGACTGGGTATTGAAATGGGCCTGTATGATACCCCCGCCAAGGATATGGGGCGCCTGTCTTACGAAATGTGGCGTGCCTGCCGACTGGTTGTCGATACCGGCATCCATTCCAAGGGGTGGAGCAAGGAACAGGCGATCGCTTTTATGACCGACAACAGCGCCCTGTCAGCCGCCAATATCGAGGCAGAGGTGAACCGCTATATCAGTTGGCCGGGGCAAGCGCTTGCGTACAAGCTCGGCGAACTCAAGATCCGCGAGCTACGCGAACTCGCGAGCAAAGAGCTGGGTAGCAAGTTCGACCTCGCCGCATTCCATGACACGGTATTGGGCCAGGGTTCGGTTCCTCTCAATGTGCTTGAGGACATGGTGAAAGACTGGATCGCCGCAGAGAAGGCCAAGGCCTGATCGCCGAAAGCCGATGCGCCAACCCAAGCTCTTTACCACCATCCGGGACTATAGCTGGTCGCTGTTCCGGCAGGATGCGCTCGCCGGACTGACAGTGGCGCTGGTTGCGTTGCCGCTCAGTATCGCCATTGCGATCGCCTCTGGCGCGACACCAGCGCAAGGGTTGGTCACCGCCATTATCGGCGGTTTTGTGATTTCGCTCACCAGCGGCAGCCGTGTGCAAATCGGCGGACCGACGGGTGCCTTCATTGTCGTGGTCTATTCGGTGATTGCCGATCATGGCTATGACGGGCTGGTGCTGGCAACAATGATGGCAGGTGCGATCCTGCTGGTTGCAGGTTTTTTCCGCGCAGGCCGGCTGATTGCGTTGGTGCCGGAGCCGGTGATCAACGGCTTTACCGTTGGCATCGCAATCATCATCGCGGCAAGCCAGTTGAAGGATTTCCTTGGCCTCGACATTGCCAACCTTCCAGCGGAATTCATTCCAAAAATCATGGTGCTGGCGAAAGCATTACCCGCGAGCAATCCCTTTGCGGTCGGCGTCGCCATGCTGGCATTGGTGTTGATGGTTACCTTGCGCAAATTGGCGCCCCGGTCGCCCAGCCTTGTAATAGGGGTCGCTGCAGGATCAATATTGGCGGTTGCAGCTTCGCTTCCAGTCGACACAATCGCCTCCCGGTTTGGCGAGCTACCCGCTGCCCTGCCCATGCCGTCGATGCCGGAATTCAGTATTGCCAAAGCGATCGAGCTGCTGCCCTCGGCATTGATCATAGCCTTCCTCGCCGGTGTGGAGTCGCTGCTTTCGGCGATCGTCGCAGACCGGATGATCGAAGGCCATCACCGCCCCAATGCGGAGATCATGGCGCAAGGCTATGGCAATATCGCGTCGGCGCTTTTTGGCGGCATGCCGGTGACGGGGGCCATTGCACGCACTGCGACCAACATCCGCGCTGGCGGCAAGACGCCGGTGGCCGGGCTGGTGCACGCGCTGCTGATCCTTGCCATCATGCTACTGGCAGCACGCTGGGCCGGGATGCTGGCGCTCCCGGCTTTGGCTGCTGTGCTGATGCTGACTGCATGGAATATGAGCGAACCCGAGAAATGGCGCGAGCATCTGCGCCTGAAATGGGCAGAAAAAGCTTTGTTCTTCTCAACCCTTGTCCTGACGGTTTTGACCGACCTGACAATTGCCATCGGTGTGGGTGTTGCTGCGGGCCTTGTTTTGCGCCTTTTCGACAAAAGCAAATCGGCCAAGGATTGGACGCCGCGCGACCGTTAGCTGTCGCCTCCCAACACCTCGTCCCGGTCTGCATCAAGGCTGGGTGGATCGGCAAATACCGAAGCGGGCGTCGAGGCATAATGCACCGGGTGGCGCATCGAACGATAACGGTATCCGGCTTTCGCTTCACGCTCCTCGAAAAAGTCGACAGCCTTCAGATGCGGATCGTCGAACACATCGGCCATCCGGTTATATTTCATTGCGGGGATGTTGTTGGCGTCGAGCAATTCCACCCATTCGGCGGTGGTCTTTGTCGCACTGCATTCCTCGATCGTCGCATAAAGCTCAGTCGTGTTTTCGAGCCTTGCCTTATAGCTGGAAAAGCGCGGATCCTGGAATACGCCAGGCCTGCCAGCCAGTTCAAAGAAGCGTTCCCACTGATGGTCGGCATAAGGCACGATCGCGATATAGCCGTCCTTGGTGGGATAGGGCCGCCGACGCGGATTGATCGACCGTGTATAGGCCATTTTGCCATTGCCGGGCAGGAAGGTGTTACCCCACAGATTTTCGACCATGTGGAACCAGGTAAAGCATTCGAACATCGGTACCTGCACGAACTGCCCGCCAAGGCCATTGGCCCTACCGAGCAACGCAGCGAGCACTGCGTTGGCCGCAAACATCCCGCTAACCTTATCTGCCACCAGCGTCGGCGCATATTGCGGGCGCCCCTTATCGCGCATTTCAAACAGCGACGCGAAACCCGATGCCGCCTGAATCAGATCGTCATAGGCTTGCCGCTTGGCATAGGGCCCTTCCGCGCCATAGCCCGCGCAATGCACATAGACGATGTCAGGATTGACCGCTTTCACATCCTCATAACCGAGGCCAAGCCGTTCCATCCCCGCCATGCGGACATTGTGGAAGAAAACATCGGCCCCCTTGGCAAGTTCGAGGATTGCCGCCTTCTCCTCTGGCTTGGAAGCATCAAGCGCTACCGATTTCTTGTTGCGGTTGAGGCTGGCATAAATCGGGCCGAGGTCGCCGGTCGGGTTGTCCCCCGCCTTGCGCATGATGTCTCCACCGCCTTGCGCATTTTCAACCTTGATGACTTCCGCGCCCAGATCGGCCAATTGAACTGTTGCAAACGGGCCCAATACCACCGACGACATGTCGAGCACTTTGACGCCCTTGAGTGGCCCTGTCCGTTCCCCATCCCATTCCAGTTTTGGCCATCCGCTCACATCACTCTCCCTGTTTCTTTGCTCGTTCATTTCCTGATAATCGGCTATGGAGCAATGTCGATACAGCAATTCAATCACGGAGAATGATAATGTTGCACACGCACCTGATCTCGGTTCTTTCTGCCTCCGTCCTGCTGGCTGGATGCAATTATAGCGACGCGGAATCCGCCCCTGCCCCCATTCGCGATAAAGAGGCGAAGGTCCTGGAAAAGGAATTGAAGGGCAAGATCGCTGGCGAACCGCGCAGCTGCATTTCCAACACCCGCAATGTGAATGCGATCCGGATCAGCGATGATACGCTGCTCTATCGCGAGTCCGGGCGTACGGTTTATGTGAACAAGCTACGCTCGTCCTGTCCGGGGCTAACCCGCGGCGACGATATCATGGTCGTTGAAACCTATAGTGGACAGCTTTGCAGCGGCGACCTCATCCGGCTGGTGGATCGCACCAGCGGCATTCCCGGGCCGGTATGCAGCCTCGGTGATTTCACGCCTTACAAAAAGGCCAAGTAAACGGCGACCCCCTCCCTCAATGGGACGGGACCGATCAGTTTATCGGATAACAACCGTCACAGCCCGGCGGTTTTGCGCCCAGGCTTCTTCGTTCGATCCGAGTGCCTGCGGGCGTTCTTTGCCATAGCTGACGGTCTGGATGCGCGATGCATCGACGCCGAGCGAGGCGAGGTAGTTCTTCGCCGCGTTCGCACGGCGCTCACCCAAGGCAAGGTTGTAATCGCGGGTGCCGCGTTCGTCGGCATGTCCCTCAACCGTCACGCGGGCATTGGGATAGCGGGCCAGCCACTGCGCTTGCGTCTGCAAGGTAGCCTGATCGGCGCTGTCGATGTTGAAGCGGTCGGTATCGAAGAAGATGCGATCGCCCATCGAACCAACCGACTGGAGGAAATCTTCCTGACTTCCGGGGATGATCGCATTGCCCGATGGTGTGACCGTGTCACCGGTGTTGCCATAGGTGGTGTTGTCAGCGACCGGAGGTACATTTTCGACCTCCTTCTTGCCGCATGCTGCAAGCGTAGTGCTGGCGACCAGCAACAGTGCGAAAGTGCGTGCCTTGTTTGTCATCTTCATTTCCTTTCTTTCTGCCCCGTTGTTGTAACCGCTCATGGAAGCACCGGACCCCAGGCCGGGTCGGAACCATCGACCGGAGTCGGCAATTTGCGTTCGTTCCGTCCGGTCAAGTCTACCTGCCAGACGCTTGTTTTACCAGTGTTCCGTTCGGTGCGGAAGAACTGGATCACACGGCCATTGGGTGCCCATGTCGGCGCTTCATCCTGCCAGCTATCGGTCAGCAGGCGTTCGCCCGAACCGTCGGGACGCATCACGCCGACGCGGAAGTCCCCCGCTATCCGCGTATAGGCGATAAGGTCACCGCGCGGGCTCCACTCGGGCGTTGCATAGCGGCCACCGCCATGGCTGATGCGGCGCTGGTTTGATCCATCGGCGTTCATCACATAAATCTGCTGGCTGCCACCGCGATCGCTCTCGAAAACAATCTGGCGACCATCGGGCGAGAAGCTGCCGCCAACATCGATGCCGGGCGCACTGGTGAGCTTTACCGGTGCGCCGCCATTGACCGAAATCTTGTAGATGTCGGTGTTACCAGCAACTGCCATTGAATAGAGGATCGTCTGCCCATCTGGTGACCAGCGCGGGGCAAATGTCGGGTTGGCCGACGCCGTGATCAATCGCTGACGACCGCTGTCTATATCATAGACATAGATGCGCGGATTGCCGTCCTGATAGCTGAGATAAAGGATGGACTTGTAATTGGGCGAGAAACGCGGCGTCAGCGCGGTCGATTGGCCATTGGTGATAAAGCGGTGGTTTGCGCCATCCGAATCCATGATGGCAAGGCGCTTGACGCGTTTACCCTTGGGGCCGGTCTCGGCGATATAGGCGATGCGGCTGTCGAAGAAGGGCAGTTCGCCGGTCAGTTTCGAATAGATCGCATCGGCGCATTTGTGCGCAGCGCGGCGCCATTCGCGTGGGGGGACGACAAAGCCCAAACGGGTGAGTTCCTGCCCGAAATTGACGTCGTAGAGGTAGCAGCCGACGGTCAGATTGCCATCGCCGCCCACGCGGACAAAACCCTCAACCAGCTGTTCGACATTGCGGCCTTTCCAATAATCATATTGGGGCGCGGTGACCTCCTCAATCGTGATCGGGCGGATACCGGCGGGACCTTGTGGTTCGAAAAGACCAGAGTTGCGCAGGTTGGCCGAAATCACTTCGGCAATCTGGCGCCCCAATGTGGCGCTGTTCCCGGCGGCGGTATCGGCCGGGTTGGGTGCGACCAAGGCGGGCACGGCGATGCGGCGAACCTTGGCGGTATCGAACTCGACCAGTTCGGGCTCATCATCTGCTGGCGGAGCAGTTTCCTGAGCTGCGGCAATCGGTGCCAGCGTGATCAGGCCCAATATGGAGAGCAAAAAGCCAAGTAGCGATCGGTTCGGTTCCATGTCTCTCTCTTCCCGTTTAGCCCGTAGCGCGCAGCCGCATGGCGTGCGTTTTCCAGACATCATGATAATCAGGGTCAAGCCCCTTGAAAGGCGATGCCGCACGCACTGCCTGAATGATGCATCGCTTCAACGGTTCCGCCTGCGGGCGGTTATTATCATTGATCCCGGTTTGCTTGTCGACCCGCACATCGGACAACCGTCCGTTCGGTTCAAGGCTCAAGGTCACGAAAGTTTCTATCTGGCGAATGTCGAGCCCGGTGGGCGCACAGCGTTCGATCTTGTCGCGGATCTGCGGCCCAAGCGCGAGATTGACTTCCCGCCGTACCTCTGCGCCTGCCTTGCGCGCGACCGTGCCCTGTTTGGGTGAAGTCCCCTGCGTCGGCTTGGGATTGCTCCCGGCCCCGCGAACCGCATCTTCAAAGCTCTTGCTGAACGGTTTGGGTGCAGATTGCTTGGGCTGCGCGGTTTGCTTGGGCGTTGCCTTGGGCTGCGCTGCGACCTTTTTCTCTACGGGTTTCGGTGTAGGTTTGGGCGCAGGTTTAGGGGTGGGCTTGTCCACTGCCTTTGGCAACGGCTTGTCCGGCACCTTCTCCACCTTCATTACAGGCGTTGGCTCGGGTTCTGCCGGAGCGGGTTCGGCAACCGATTCAGCGGGCGCCGGTTCTTCCAGCACGGGATCTGGCGCGGTCGAGACATCGGCGACTTCACCGACAAGCGAGACCGAAATCGGCTGCGGCTTGGTGATGCGATCGGCCGTGAAGAAGGCACCCAGCGCAAACGCGCCAAGCAACAGCGCATGGCCACCAATGGCGGTGCCGAGGCCTATCCTTTCCGCACGATCCATCGCCACAGGGCTATTGCTCCTCAGATGAACCTTGGGTGACTGTCGCAGCGGCGGCGGTTGTGACGAGGCTGACCGAATTGAGCCCAACGCGATTAAGCTCGCCCATCACCTTCATCATCTCGCCATAGCTGATGGTGGTATCGCCGCGCAGCATGATCTGGCGCGGATTGGCAGGGTCCTGCTCTGCCGCAATCGCTTCCAATTGCGCCGACAATTCACCGGCACTCACCGGAGCACTGTCGATGAAGACCTGGCCTTCCTTGTCGATCGAAATGTCGAGCGGTTCATCCTTCTGGTCGAGCGGATTGGCCCGGCTTTCAGGCAGTTCCACCGGTACTCCAGAGACAAGCAACGGTGCCGTCACCATGAAGATGATGAGCAGCACCAGCATCACGTCAACAAAGGGCGTGACGTTGATTTCGGCCATCGGCGCGCGGCGGCTGCCGCGACGGCCATGGCGCGAGGAACCGCCGGAATTGAGGTTCATCGCCACAGGCTCAGCCTTCCCGCTCCAGCTCGCGGCTCAACAGGCCGTGGAAGCCGTCAGCGAAGCGACCCATGCGCGCCTCATACTGGTTCAGCCGGTGTGAGAAGCGGTTATAGGCGATCACCGCCGGGATGGCAGCGAACAGGCCGATGGCGGTTGCGAACAGCGCCTCGGCAATGCCCGGGGCAACCACGGCGAGCGAGCTGTTCTGTTCTGCGGCAATCGCCGAAAAGCTGCGCATGATTCCCCAGACCGTACCGAACAGCCCGACAAAGGGCGCGACCGCGCCCGTGGTTGCAAGGAAATTGAGCCGGTTCGAAAGCTTTTCGCTCTCTGCCGCGATGGTCGCATCCATGGCCGTTGCAAGCCGCTCGCGAGTGCCTTGGCGATCCACGACCTTTACCGCAGTCGAACGCCGCCATTCGGCGAGGCCGGCCGCAAACACCTTGGCGATCGGCAGGTCGGATTTGCCATGCTGCTTGAAATAGCCGTCGACATCCTCGGTGCGCCAGAATTCGCGCTCAAATGCCTCGCTTTGGCCAGTGATGTTGCGGATTTTCAGGACGAAGCTGATGATGATCGTCCACACCCAGATGCTGGCCAGCGCAAGCCCGATCATCACTGCCTTCACCACCCAGTCGGCCTGGAGGAAAAGGTGCAATGGCGAGAATGTCGCGCCCTGGGCCAAAATCAACACATCCATATTTTCTCTTTCTTCTAACCCTGCTTGCCGGCCTTGATCGCTTCAAAAGCCTCCAGCCATTCGCGCGGCTGGCGACGGGGGCGGCCTTCGGGCGTCAGGAAAGCGGCGGTAACCTCTGCCTCGGTCAGCACTTGGTCACCGCGCATGACTTTCTGATGAATAACAACGCTCGCACCGCGGATTTCCTCAACCGTCGAAACCACCAGCAACGCATCGTCGAACCGGGCAGGCGCGCGATATTTGATGTGTAGGTCGGCGACTGCATAAACACCCTCACCGCCGTCAAAGGCTTCGCGTTGGCCTATTCCGGCAACGCTGAGCATGTCCGAACGGGCTCGCTCCATGTAGTGCAGATAGCGGCTGTGATAGACGACGCCCGAGAAATCGGTGTCCTCGAAATAAACCCGCACCGCAAACAGGTGGCGGAGTCCGTCAAAATGGCCGTGATAGGGTTGCGTCCCGTTCATTACAAAGCGGCTTAACGCATGGATTCCGCGACAGGAAGGGGGTTGGTCGGATTTGTGCACAACTTGTCGTGCATGGGACTCGCTTGGTCAGCAAATGGACGGTCGTTATTTATCGAACAACCCGTCCTGCGCCCCGGTCGGCGGGGTGACGCCAAGATGCTTCCATCCCGGCCCGTTCAACTGCCGGCCCCGCGCGGTGCGGGCGATCAGGCCGAGTTGGAGCAAATAGGGCTCGACCACATCCTCGATCGTGTCGCGCGGCTCGGAAAGCCCCGCCGCCAGCGCCTCGACCCCGACAGGGCCGCCGCGATAGATATCGGCGATCATCATCAGATAGCGGCGGTCCATCGCATCGAGGCCCAGGCTATCGACCTCAAGCCGGTTGAGCGCGGCATCGGCGACCTTGGCGGTGACGATGGTTTCGCCCGCGACATTGGCGAAATCGCGCACGCGGCGCAGCAGGCGCCCGGCGATACGCGGCGTGCCGCGCGAACGCTTCGCGACTTCGCGCGCGCCATCGGCGGCGATTTCGAGATCGAGCAGCTTCGCCGCGCGGGTGACGACCAGTTCCAACTCGTCATGCGTGTAGAAATTCAATCGCACCGGAATACCGAAACGGTCGCGCAGCGGCGTGGTCAGCAGCCCTTGCCGCGTGGTCGCACCGACCAGCGTGAAAGCTGGCAGGTCAATCCGCACCGAGCGCGCCGACGGCCCCTCCCCGATCATGATATCCAGCGCACGGTCCTCCATCGCGGGATAGAGGATTTCCTCCACCACCGGATTCAGGCGGTGGATCTCGTCGATGAAAAGGACATCGCCTTCTTCAAGGTTGGTCAGAAGCGCCGCCAGATCGCCCGATTTCGCAATGACCGGGCCAGAGGTGGAGCGGAAGCCAACCCCCATTTCCTTGGCGACAATCTGCGCCAAAGTGGTCTTGCCCAGCCCCGGCGGCCCGAAAAACAGCACATGGTCAAGCGCATCGCCGCGCGCCTTCGCAGCCTCGATAAACACCCGCAAATTCTCCCGCGCCGCCTGCTGCCCGATAAATTCGGTCAGGCTTTTCGGGCGCAGCGCGGCATCGATATCCTCGGGCTTGCGCATGGGGGTGAGGTGGGGATTATCGGTCATTGCGCCGCCCTCTTCAACGCCAGCCTGACCAGCGCATCGAGCGTCGCACCGTCACCCAATTCTTCCAGCGCCAACGCCACAGCGCCTTGCGCCTCGCCGGGTTTGAAGCCGAGACCGGTGAGCGCAGCGACCGCATCCGAGACATGGCTATTCCCCGCCTTGGCCGCCGCCGCCAGTTTCGCGCCGCCGCCAATGCCAGCCATCGCGCCCACCCTGTCGCGCAGTTCGTTGACGATGCGGCTGGCGAGTTTCGGCCCTACGCCATTGGCGCGCGCGACCATCGCGCTGTCTCCATTGGCGATGGCGATGGTCAGGTCGTCCGCCTCCAGTGCGGAAAGGATCGCCAGCGCAACCTTTGCTCCCACGCCCTGCACGCCGATCAGCAGGCGGAACCAGTCACGTTCTTCTCGGTTGGCAAAGCCAATCAGCCGCTGGTCATTCTCGCTCACCAGCATTTCGGTGAAAACCGTCGCGAAATCCCCGGAGCCGCCGAGCACCGCGAGCGTCCGCGCGCTTGCCTGCACCAGATAGCCCACGCCGTTCACATCGATCACCAGGCTGTCCACGCCCGTTTCATCGATGCGGCCATATAGTTTCGCGATCATGCGAGAGGGTTAGCTTGCCGATCACCGGTCGGCAAGCAAAAGAGAACAAGGCGTGAACTTATCCCCGGATATGGTGCGCGTGCGTCACCGCGACGGCGAGCGCATCGGCCGCATCTTCACCCGCCAGTTTCAGCCCCGGCATGAGCACGCGGAGCATCGCCTCGATCTGTTTCTTGTCCGCCTTGCCGGTGCCGACCACCGATTTCTTGACCAGCCGCGCGGCATATTCGGTCACGGGGGTGCGGTTGCGTGCAGCGCCGAGCAGCACCACGCCGCGCGCTTGCCCCAGCTTCAGCGTCGATTGCGGGTTCTTGTTGACAAACACTTCCTCAACCGCGGCACAATCGGGTTTGAAATGGTCGAGGATTGCGCGCAGTTTCTCATCAATCGCGACCAGACGGTTTGCCAATGGCAATTTGGCATCGGTGGTGATCTCGCCATTGTCGATATGGCTGAGGCGATTGCCTTCTTTCACGATGATACCCCAGCCGGTGGTGCCCAAGCCGGGGTCAAGACCGAGGATGATCATTTGCTCCCCTCCCGCTTGCGGGAGGGGCCGGGGGAGGGCCTGTCCCGTATCTGTTGGAGGGCGACTGGCCCTCCCCTAACCCCTCCCGCAAGCGGGAGGGGAACTGCTTAGCCCAGCTTCGCCATCACATCGTCCGAGACATCATAATTGCCCCAGACGGTCTGGACATCATCGTCATCCTCAAGCGTATCGATCATCTTGAGCAAAGTTGCGGCATTGGCTTCGTCCACCTCAACCAGCGTTTGCGGGCGCCAGGCGAGCTTTGCGCTGTCTGCTGCGCCGAGCGAAGCTTCGAGCGCTTTGGACACTTCGTGCAACGCGTCCATCGCAGTCCAGATGCTGTGCTCTTCCTCACCGCTTTCGACATCTTCAGCGCCGGCCTCTAATGCGGCTTCGAATACGGTGTCGGCATCGCCTACGCTGGCCGGATAGGTAATCAGACCCATGCGATCGAACCCGTGGCTCACCGCGCCCGACGCGCCAAGGTTGCCGCCATTCTTGCTGAACGCGGTGCGCACATTGGTTGCGGTGCGGTTGCGGTTGTCGGTCAGCGCCTCGACGATCACGGCAACGCCGCCGGGGCCATAGCCCTCATAGCGCACTTCTTCGTAATTCTCCGCATCGCCGCCGCTCGCCTTGTCGATCGCGCGCTGGATATTGTCCTTGGGCATCGACTGCGCCTTGGCCGCGTTGACCGCGAGGCGCAGGCGGGGGTTCATGTCCGGATCGGGCATGCCCATTTTCGCTGCGACGGTGATTTCGCGGCTGAGCTTGGAAAACATCGCGGAGCGCTTCTTATCCTGCGCGCCCTTGCGGTGCATGATGTTCTTGAATTTGCTATGGCCTGCCATGGCTCTCTTCTTTGTTGGCTGAAGGTGATGTGAAGGCGCGCCCTTACATCAGGAAACGCGCCTTCGGCAAGCCATGTGGATTACCCGAGTTTGACTGCAGTTCCACTGGCGCTGACCATCAGCATCGAACCTTGTGCACCAAGCACTTCATAATCTAGGTCGATGCCGATCACGCCGTCTGCACCTAGCGCGCGGGCTTCATCCGCCAGTTCCTTGAGCGCGGTTTCACGGGCATCGCGCAGCGAATTTTCATAAGCCCCCGAACGTCCGCCAACGATATCGCGAACGCTGGCAAACAGATCCTTGAAGATGTTGGCACCGACAATGACTTCGCCGGTTACGACGCCCAGATATTGGGCAACGGGGCGGCCTTCGATGGTGGCAGTAGTGGTCATCAGCATGGGAGACTCCTTCCTTGGAGCCGCCTTTATGCCAGACCGAGCGCTGCCTTGTAAGTCTCCAAAATTGCTTCCATTTCCTGCCGGTCATGGGTTTCCATTTTGCGCAGGCGAACGATCTGGCGCATGATTTTGGTATCATAGCCCTGGCTTTTCGCTTCGCTGTAAACGTCGCGAATATCGTCGGCGATGCCCTTTTTCTCTTCCTCGAGACGCTCGATGCGTTCGATGAAAAGGCGCAACTGGTCAGCGGCGATATTGCCTTCGGACATGATATTCTCCGGTTGGTTGTAGGGCGCTTTATGCCCGAATCAGGAAGCGCCTCGCTTAATGGCTCGGTGCATTCTTGGCCATGCTTTCCTGCATCCGCGCAAGCTGTTCAGGGGTGGCTTCCGATTGGTACTTTGCCTTCCATTCGGCAGGCGGCATGCCGTGGATCAAGGTGCGCGCCTCTTCCTTCGAAAGCTCCGGCTGCGCCTCCATCACCCAATCGGCAAGGCAGTTACGGCAAAAACCGGCGAGCCCCATTAGGTCGATATTCTCGGCATCATGGCGGTGTTGCAGATGCGCAACCAACCGCCGGAATGCCGCCGCCGCTGCCACATCACTGATTTGCTTGTCTGTCTGCATAGCTATGCTCCCTTTGCCTTAACGCTCCAGACCGTTATGGGAGGCACGAGAGACAAAATCCAGAGCGCGAAAGAGCCTTCCCAGATGCAATATCACAAGCCGCGCATGCGCAAGGTCCGTATCCTCGCGACATTGGGTCCCGCGAGCGACACGCCGGAAATGATCGAAAAGCTGTTCCGTGCAGGGGCGGATGCCTTTCGCGTCAACATGAGCCATGGCGAACAGGCCGAAAAAGCGAAGCTGATCGCGAATATCCGTGCGCTCGAAAAATCCTATAACCGCCCGACGACGATCCTTGTCGATCTGCAGGGCCCAAAACTGCGCGTAGGCACCTTTGCGGGTGGCAAGGTGGAGCTGAAAACCGGTGATGCGTTCCGGCTCGATACCAGCAAGAAGGCAGGTGATGCGACGCGCGTGCACCTGCCGCATCCCGAAATCTTTGCTGCGCTCGAAATCGGCACCCGCCTGTTGCTCGACGATGGCAAGGTGGTGCTGCGGGTGACCGATATCAGCCCCGACCATATCGATACCAGCGTCGAGGTGGGCGGGATGCTTTCAGACCGCAAGGGCCTTAATGTACCCGACGTCGTGGTTCCGATTGCGGCACTGACCGACAAGGATCGTTCCGACCTCGCCTTTGCCTTGGAACAGGGTGTCGATTGGGTCGCCATGTCGTTCGTGCAGCGCCCCGAAGACGTGGCCGAAGGCAAGAAGCTGATCGGTGGAAAGGCGGCCCTGCTCGCCAAGATCGAAAAGCCGGCGGCTATCCACCGGCTGGAAGAAATCCTCGAACTCGCCGACGGTGTGATGGTCGCACGTGGCGATTTGGGCGTCGAACTGCCGCCCGAACAGGTACCGCCGCTTCAGAAAAAAATCGTCTCGACAGCCCGCCAGATGGGCAAGCCCGTGGTCGTCGCAACGCAGATGCTCGAATCGATGATCGTCGCGCCAACCCCAACGCGCGCCGAAGTATCGGACGTTGCGACAGCAATCTACGACGGCGCAGATGCCGTAATGCTGTCTGCCGAAACTGCTGCTGGTGCCTGGCCGATCGAGGCCGTTTCGATCATGGATCGTATCGCCCAGCAGGTTGAAAGCGATCCCGATTTCTTCAAGCGTATCCACTTCACCGAAACCCCCGCCGATGCCACCACGGCTGACGCGCTGGCAGAGGCGAGCGGGCGCATCGCCGATACGGTCGAAACCAGCGCTATCGTGTGCTTCACCTCCTCCGGCTCGACCGCACGTCGCATTTCGCGTGAGCGACCCGCCGTGCCGGTCTTGGTGCTTACCGCCAGCCAACAAACTGCACGCCGGCTGGGCCTGTTATGGGGTGCCTTTGCCGTGCGGACCAAGGACATCGGCAGCTTCGAAGAGATGGTTGCCAAGGGCAAGCGCATGGCGCTGCGTTACCATCTCGGCAGCGCGGGTGCGCGGCTGATCATGATGGCAGGTGTTCCTTTCGGCACACCGGGTTCGACCAACGTGCTCCACGTCGTTCGCCTCACCGGGGACGAGTTGAAGGGGCATTGATCCTTCAGGGGATCAGCAGGCTGCTATCCCCATAGCTGTAGAAACGATATTCCTGCGCGATGGCGTGCGCATAGGCCGCGCGCATCACATCAAGCCCCATCAGCGCGCTGACCAGCATGAACAGCGTCGATTTGGGCAGGTGAAAGTTGGTCATCAGCCCGTCGATCGCCTTGAAGCGATAGCCCGGGGTGATGAATATCGCTGTGTCGCCCTCGAACGGATGGATAACCTTATCGTCGCTGGCGGCGCTTTCTAAAAGCCGCAGGACGGTGGTTCCGACAGCGATGATGCGCCCGCCCTTTGCCCGCACTGCATTCAATCGTTCTGCCGTGGCCGCGTCGATCCGGCCCCATTCGCTGTGCATCTGGTGCGCGTCGGTATCTTCGGCCTTTACCGGCAGGAACGTTCCCGCCCCAACGTGCAGGGTCAATGTTTCGTGACCAATCCCCGCTGCCGCCAGCGCATCCATCAATCGCGGCGTGAAATGCAGCGACGCTGTAGGAGCAGCGACGGCACCATCCTTTTGCGCGAACATTGTCTGGTAATCGCTTTTGTCCGCCTCATCGATCTCGCGCTTGCTTGCGATGTAGGGCGGCAAGGGCATCGTTCCCGCACGGTCGAGAAGAATTTCGACCGCTTCTTCGCCATGGAAAAACAGAACGAAACTGCCATCGGCGAGCCGTTCTTCGGCGGTGACCGTTACGCCGCCGCCGAATATTATCTCGTCGCCGACCTTCAACCTTTTGGCGTTGCGGATGAAAGCCTGCCAGCGGCGCAGGTCGATCCGTTTGTGCAGCGTCGCTCCAATCTTCGCCTCACCGCGCCGCCCTTCGAGTTGAGCAGGAATCACCCGCGTATCGTTGAAGACAAGGCAGTCGCCGGCGCGTAAACGCTGCGGCAGGTCAAGGACATGTGCGTCCTCCATCCGACCATCTCCTGAAACGCACAGCATGCGCGCGGCATCGCGCGGTGAAACCGGGCGCAGCGCGATACGCTCTTGCGGAAGGTCGAAATCGAACAGGTCGACGCGCATTTTTCCGCGCCTATCCTTTTGCCAAGATTAGTTGAGCGGCTTGCTCAGATCATCGAGCGTCACCGGCGCCTCTGCCGGTGCGGCAGGCTTCGCAAGCGCTGTGAAATCCGGCGGAGGCACATTGTCCGCCGCAATCGACGCCTGGATGATCTTGTCGGGGGTTGCTGGTGGCTCACCGCGCTGGATGGCGTCGACAAATTGCATGCCCGAAGTCACGCGCCCGAATACCGTATATTTGTTATCGAGCGAGAAACGCGGCTGGAAGCAAATGAAAAACTGGCTGTTTGCGCTGTCTTCAGATTGCGCCCGCGCCATGGAAACGGTGCCGCGCAGATGCGGTGCGGCGCTGAATTCAGCCTTAAGATCGGGAAGTTGCGATCCGCCGGTGCCAGTGCCGGTCGGATCGCCGGTCTGCGCCATGAAGCCATCGATCACGCGATGGAAGATGATGCCGTTGTAAAAGCCCTGACGGGTCAGCGTCTTGATGCGCTCGACATGGGCTGGGGCAATTTGTGGATAGAGCTTGATTGTCACGCGGCCACCCGAAGACAGATCGAGGTGCAATGTGTTTTCCGCCTCGTCGACAACTGGTGATGCAGGGGCTGCAGGCGATTCCGATTGGGCGTGGGCAAACCCTGCCCCAAACAGTGCAACCATCAGAAAAACAACAAAACGCTTCATCGCGGGCAAAACTCCCCAAAATTCGGATGCCGCCTCCTTAGCGGGCTGATCTGTCCTTGTCATGAACGAACCGCATGGTGCGCAAAACGGTTGCCATGGTTCTGGTTTCGCGACAAACAGGCCAGATGGGATTGCATTGGAGGGTTTGCAGATGAGGAAGCTTTTAATTGGCAGCGCCGCGTGTGCAATGCTGGCGCTATCGGCCTGTTCAGATAAAGGCGCTGATGCCGATGGCGACGGAAAAGTCAGCAACGAAGAGGCGCAGAAGGAACTTTCACAAGGCGGCGCGGTTGCGATGAAGCCGGGGCTTTGGGAAGTGAAGATCAAGTTCGACAGCATCGAGGCACCCGGTTTGCCCGAAGCAGCCAAGGCGCAAATGACCAAGGCGATGACCGAAATGAGCGTCAAATCCTGCCTGACCAAGGAACAGGCCGAAAAGCCTGGCGCGGATTTCTTTGGCGGTGACGAAAACAGCAATTGCAGCTTTGAACAGCTCAACCGTTCCGGCAACAAGATGACCGTCGCCATGACTTGCAAACCGGAAGGCGGCATCACGGTAGCCAGCAAGATGGACGGCAGCTTCGAAGGTGAAAGCTATGTGATGAACATGGAGCAGAAGACAAGCGGAACGCCCATGGGTGAAATGAAGATGAAGGGCCGCATCGAAGGCAAACGGATTGGTGAATGCCCGGCATGACGATGAAAGCAGTATCCCTTTCAGCAATGGTGCTGTTGATCACAGTTTCCGGTTGCAGCGACAGTGCAGATACCAACGGCGATGGCAGCGTTTCACGGCAGGAGCGCGCCGAAGAAATGCGGCGAGATGGCTATCTCGCCATGCAGCCGGGCCGCTGGCGCATGAACTTTGCCTTTACCGAAATCGATGTGCCCCGTCTGGGCGATGAGGAAAAGGCCAGCATCAAAGCACAGCTTGCGAAAGGCGCATCCGGCCTTTCCTGCCTCAGCGAAGCCGATGCAGCGAAGCCCGGTCCGGACTTTTTTGGCGGCGAGGGCGCGGAAGATTGCAGCTACACCCATTTCGACATTGCCGGAAATCGGGTTGATATGGCGCTGAGTTGCGGCATGGGCGATCTAGGCAAGGCCAAGATGAAGCTTGATGGCACATTGGGTGATGCCGATTTCAATTTCGATACCGATTTGGAAGTGCAGGTGCCAATGGCTGGCAAAATCAAGCTTAAGGGCAGCATGACTGGCACGCATGAGGGCGAATGCCGGGGCGACGAATAACCGCTGCTCGCGGCGCAGCGCTGGCGCTCGCAATTGCGGGTGCTGCCAGCGCTGCACCGGCGCAGGTTGGCTTGCCTGAGCCGGCACGCGTGCGGGTCGATTTTTCCTCGACCGCGATTTTGTCCAAGCAAGCTTCCGGCGAAGCTGGGGTAGTGGGCCGAAAGGTGGCCGCCGATGATCCGGTGCGGGTCGCCTCCATCTCCAAACTGGTCACTGCCATTGCAGTGATGCGGCTTGTTGATGAAGGTCGGATCGATCTCGATAAGGATATTGGCGACTATCTCGGTTTTGCAGTGCGCAACCCCGCCTTCCCTGACCGTCCAGTGACGCTGCGGCACCTTTTGAGCCACACGTCGAGCATAAGGGATTCGATCGACTATTTGCTGCCACTGGATGGCAGCCTGCAAACAGTGCTCTCCAACCCGGCGGTCTGGTTTCCGGGGCACGAGCCGGGCGATTATTTCAGCTACGCCAACCTCAACTCTCCAGTCATTGCGGCGACCATCGAAGCTGCAACGCGGGAGAGGTTCGACCGGTTGGTGGCAAAGAAGGTTCTCGCACCCTTGCGGCTCGATGCCTGTTTCAATTGGGGTGATGGATGTAGCCCGGGGCGACGGGCCCAAGCCGTCACGCTTTTGCGGACCAATGGCGATCTCGCGCGCGATGCAGCGATCAGCGGCACTGATCCCTGCCCCATACTCGCGGCGAGCGATGGCAGTTGCGACCTCATTCGCTATCGCATCGGAAAAAACGGATCATCCTTCAGCCCCCAAGGTGGCTTGCGCATTTCGATGCAGGATCTTTCCCGGGTGGGGCAATTGCTGCTGAATGGCGGCCGACCCATATTGAGCAGCAAGGCCTTTGCCGAAATGACCCGCGTCCAATGGCGTTTCAACGGGGTGAATGGCGACGATGATCGCGGCTATTTCCAGGCCTATGGTCTTGGTGTGCACATCCATGAAGACCAGGCGGGTCGCAAATGGATTGGCCATGTAGGCGAAGCTTATGCGCTGCGCGCCGGCCTTTGGGTCAATCCGCAAACGCGTAAGGGCTTTGCCCAGTTTGTGACTATGGTTCCGGCCGATACACCGGTCGGTCACTGTCTGGATACATGCCCCTGATAGTCTGGCTGCGCTCGCCATCAGGCTAGGGGCCAACCTTGGGAGAGGGCGGCGAGCGCAGCCTTGCTGATATCAGGCCGGTTTCGGCGTCTTTCGACCCTTGGAAACCATCGCCTGCAATTTATCCTTCACCGCCAGCTTCATGCGTTTCAGTCGCTGGATCCGTGCGAAGCTCGGCCAGCTGCGGCGCATTTCGGCGCGCAATTCATCATCAAGCTTCTGGTGGTACTGCATCAGACGGAATGTCCGTTCCGACATCTCTTTTCTCCTCTTGAACAATGGTTGTTCAATCGGATGTTCCGATGCCGGGCAGAGGGTATTCGGGGGAAACAGGGACCGCACAACCCGAGCACCGGAAACATCCGATGCGGCCGACATCGCGTTCCTTCCGAAGAAGCGAGCGCCAGAGGGGCCCGGTCCGCAGATGCAAATTAGAGTGATTCGCTCTTATATTGCAAGCAAAACCGGAAACGGTTGGTCGATGAATTTAGGCGCTTAGTCGCGAAGCAACTCATTTATCGCGGTTTTGGAGCGGGTTTGGGCATCAACTCGCTTAACGATCACAGCGCAGGCGAGGCTCGGCCCGGGCGAACCATCGGGAAGCGGTTTGCCGGGAAGTGCACCCGGAACCACCACCGAATAGGACGGCACTCGTCCCACAAAGATTTCGCCGGTTGCACGATCGATGATCTTCGTTGTGGAAGACAGGAACACGCCCATCGCGAGCACTGCCCCCTGCTCGACAATAACGCCTTCGACCACTTCGGAACGCGCGCCGATAAAGCAATCATCTTCGATGATTACCGGACCAGCCTGCAATGGCTCAAGCACGCCGCCAATGCCGACGCCACCCGACAGGTGGACGTTCTTGCCGATTTGTGCGCAGCTTCCCACGGTCGCCCAGGTGTCGACCATGCTGTTTTCATCGACATAGGCGCCAAGGTTCACAAAGCTGGGCATCAGAACCACGCCTTTGCCAATATGCGCACTGTGGCGAACGATGCTGCCCGGTACCGCCCGGAAACCAGCATCACGGAAGCGGTTTTCGCCCCAGCCGGAAAACTTTGAAGGAACCTTGTCCCACCAATGCGCACCACCTGGTCCGCCGGGAATCGTTTCCATGTCGTTGAGGCGGAAGGAAAGGAGGACAGCCTTTTTGAGCCACTGATTCACCTGCCATTCGCCATCGACTTTTTCGGCGACACGGCGGGCACCACTATCGAGCAGGTTCAGCGCCTCAACCACGGCAGCGCGCACTTCGCCACCCGTTCCGGTGTTGATCGCGTCGCGTTCGTCCCAGGCCTTCTCGATTACCGCCTGCAATGCCTCGCTCATTTCCGTTCCTTTCCTGCGACCAGCCAATGGGCAAGGTCTTGTATCTCATGATCGACAAAATGCGGTCGTTGGTTTGCGGATCCATCGTCCGCAGCATGGTTGACCCAGACCGTGGTCATGCCAATCGTCTTGGCTGGCTCCAAGTTATGCGCCGAATCCTCAACGAACAAGGCCGCCATCGGGTTGATATCCAACTGGCTGCACAATGCATGATAGCTATCGAGTGCAGGCTTCGGCTTATGTTCCATTCGGTGGATGTCGAACACGACCTCGAACACGCCATCGAGCCCGCGTGCGGCGAGCACACGTTGCGCATAAGGTGCATCGGCATTGGTGAAAATCAGCTTCCTTCCGGGAAGCGATTCAATCCCGGTACGCAACCGATCACAAGGCTGCAGCAGCGACATGTTGACATCGTGCACGAATTCCAGATAGCCATGCGGATCGACTGCATGTTCGGCCATCAATCCGCCCAGCGTCGTTCCATATTTGCGCCAATAATCGTAACGGATCTGGTGTGCACGTTCACCATCGACCTTGAAATAATCTTCGACAAAGGCGGCAATCCGGTTGCGCACCTGCTCCATGATATTGTGCTCTGGCGCATAAAGCGTCAGATCCAGATCGAAGATCCAGGTGTCGACATGGCCGAAGTCGGGATGGGTTGCCGGAGACATGGCCGCCCCGTTAACTACAGGTGTCAAATCTCGCAAGGAACAACTGCGTTAATGCTGGCGCAAGCGCAGCAACGGTAATAACATAAGTTATAGTCTGGGGAGTATCATGGCGAGTACTGGCACGGGTCGCAAAATTGCTGTCGGCACTTCGATAATTTTTGCATTGACTGTATCCGCATGTGGCGGAGGCGGTGGGGTAAGTTCAACGCCGACACCTCCACCTGCCATAAGCCCGCCGGCCCCTCCGCCGCCACCTGTTCCACCTCCACCCCCGCCTCCTCCCCCACCGACTGCAAATTTCAATACCGTTGAGTATCAACGATCCAACGGCGCTGTGCAGGCGCAGGCGATAGCTGCCTATAATGCCGGGGCGAGTGGAGCCGGCGTTATCGCCGGCGTCGTCGACAGCGGTATCGATGTCGACAGCCCCGAGTTTGCCGGAAAGATCCATCCTCAATCAGCAGACTTTGCAGGCAGTCGCGGACTCCAAGACGAAGGCGGTCATGGGACAGCCGTTTCGTCGGTACTCCTTGGGGCCAAGAATGACCTCGAAACCCATGGTGTAGCCTTTGGTGCTACACTGCTGGTGCTGCGGACCGATACCGCCGGCACCTGTGCCGATACGGATCCCGACAAGGGATGCACCCACAACGATAACAATATTGCGCGCGCCGTCGATCGAGCGGTCGCCGTCGGTGCGAAGGTGATCAACATGTCGCTCGGCGGATCGCCGATGAACTTGACGCTTCGAGCGGCGGTGGATCGGGCAACCGCCGCCGGCGTGGTCTTCGTCATCTCGGCCGGCAACGAATTCGATGACGATCCGGCAGTTGCTGTAAATCCCGATCCGATGGCGATGATAGCACTTGACCCGATCGCACGGGGCCAAGTGTTGATCGCGGGCGCATCCGACTCGACACAACAGATTTCGGCCTTTTCAAACCGGGCCGGTAACGGGCAGAATTATTACATCACCGCGCTCGGCGTGCGCGTCCGTGCTCCGGACGAAAACGGCACCCAGTTTCTGTGGAGCGGCACCAGTTTTTCTGCACCCATTGTAGCAGGCGCGGTTGCATTGCTTGCGCAGGCTTTCCCCAATCTCACCGGAGCGCAGATTGTCGACCTTTTGCTTCGCACCACAACGGATCTTGGCGCTGCCGGGACGGATGCCATTTACGGCAGGGGAGAGCTCAATCTTGCTCGCGCATTCCAGCCGCAGGGCCAACAATCAATTGCGGGAACGCCCATCCCGGTTCCCACCGGTTCTACCGGGGCGCTAGGCGGACCAATGGGTGATGCCGGTGCCGGGCAAGGCCCGCAATCGGTGATCCTCGACAGCTATGGACGCGCGTTCCGGGCTGATTTCAGTGGTACCTTGCTCGCGGCCAAATCCGCACCCAAGCTCGCCCCGGCGCTCAGCATGGGAACCGAAACACGCGTTGCGGCAAATCCGAATCTCGCAGTTACGCTTTCGGTCGCCAACCGCCGCGACGGAGTAGGGCCGGACCGGCTAGACCTGTCCCCCCGCGAACGATCGCAGGCGCGCGCCATAGCTGGCTCGGTTATCGCCAAATTGGGGAATGACCGGCAAGTGGCGCTTGGCATTGCACGGAGCAGCGGCGCCCTGATCGACCAGATGGCCATCGAACGCGCAACCAGCTTTATCGCCGCTGATGCGGCGCAGGAATCATTCGGCTTTTTCAGCCAGCCAAGCTCTGCCTTTGCCTATCGCCAACATATCGCCGGCTTTGGATTGACCGTTGCGGGCGAAAGCGGCGATGTTCGCCTATGGCAGGAATTTGCAGGCGATCCGCTGCGTAACCGCTATCGCGGTTATGGCTATCGCCTTGCTCATGTGGGCTTCGACCGTGATCTCGGCGCGCTGCGTCTCAAACTTTCGGGAACGATGCTCAACGAACGCCAAACGATATTGGGCGGCGGCACCAATATGTGGACGGGCGAAACAGGCGCACGCAGCTGGTTTGCCGACGCCGGGACTACACTATCGCTGGGTTCTGACTGGCGTGTGGAGGTCAATTATCGGCGCGGGTGGACGCGTATCGCTGCTGCCGGATTGCGCGACTCCGCCGATTGGCTGGAAAGCGATGCATGGTCTGCGGACCTCACTCGCGTTGGTGTCTTTTCGCTGCGTGACAGCCTGAGTTTGCGCGTCGCCCAGCCGCTTCGCGTGCACGGTGGAGGCCTGAACCTCACGCTTCCGGTCGGTTATGATTATTCAACGCTGCAGGCCAGTTTCGGAAGGCAGTTCGTGTCGCTCAGCCCGACGGGACGGGAGCGGGATATCGAAGCTGCCTATGCAACGCCCTTTGCTGGCGGCTACCTGTCGGCCAACGCTTTCTGGCGGACCGAACCGGGCCATATCGAGGCTGCGCCCGACGACCTCGGGGTGGCGCTGCGCTTCAACCGGAAATTCTAGGAACCCGCCCTCAGTCGTAAGCAAACCGTCGCGCTACCAGTCGCTGCCAACGGTGCTGTCTATAGGCATAAAACAACCGCGCAAATGCCCAAATCAACGGCGTCAAAAAGCCTGCCTCAATTTCAACGCGGTCGATATAGCGGGCGCCTGTACCTTCGGCGGTTATTTCGATCCAGTGATCCCATCGTTTGATCAACCGGCTATAGCCATTGTCACGCACCACATATTTGCCGGAGGCCTGCTGGGGCATTTCAATGCGAATGGCCTGCCATCCCACGGGCAGCCAACCGAAAAGCAACATCCAGACACGGTATTCGCCCTCTGCCCATTTGTCGGGAAACGGCTTCCCCTTGGGAAGAAAGCGGATCATACCGCGCGTGACATAGTGCAACAATTTAGGCGTCTGGACATGCGCCCAAATGGTCTCAGGTGTGGCGTCGAGAAATGTGGACAACTCTACGCGACGCATCAGGTTTATACCGTAAAGCTCTCGCCGCAACCGCAACTGCCGGTGGCATTGGGGTTGTTGAACACAAAGCCTGCGGTGAATTCGTCTTCCTGCCAGTCCATTGTCGAACCGACGAGATAGAGCACCGAACCGCCGTCGATGAAGAAGGTGCCGCCGGGGGTTTCGATGCGTTCGTCAAAGGCATTGGCTTCGCTGACATAATCGACCGAATAGGCCAACCCCGAACAACCGCGGCGTGGGGTGGACAGTTTCACGCCGACTGTACCCTCGGGGGCATTGCGCATCAGTTCGGCGACGCGTTCTTCAGCCGCAGACGTTAGCGTTACGGCGGCGGGCATCGGGCGGCGTGTTTTGGTTTCCGTACTCATCACAGCATCCCCAGTTCGAGGCGCGCTTCATCGGTCATCTTGTCTGGTCCCCACGGCGGATCCCAGACGAGGTTGACCTCGGCGTCGCCGATTCCGGGTACGGCACCGACGCGCAGTTCAACCTCGCCGGGCATGCTTTCGGCAACCGGGCAATGCGGTGTGGTCAACGTCATCGTCACCATCGCATGGCCGCCATTGATTTCGACGCCGTAGATCAGGCCGAGATCATAAATGTTGACGGGGATTTCAGGGTCGTAGATTTCCTTGAGCGCCGAGATGACGGCTTCGTACAGGTCGCCTTCGGGTTCTCCCGGTGCAGGCGACGCGGGCTTTTGCGCAAGGAAGCCCTCAAGATAGTCCTTCTTGCGTTCCAGCTTCTCGGCCGGAGTCTCCGCATCTGCCACACGCGCTTTGGGCGGTGCGGGAACGCTGTCGACTTCCTCGACCATGATTTTCTGCTCTTCGCTCATCCGAAGATCCTTTTCACCCGTTCAAGGCCGCGAACCAGTGCCGCGACATCGCTTTCGTCATTGTAAATCCCGAAGCTCGCCCGCGCAGTCGCAGGCAAGCCCAGATGCTCCATCAGCGGCTGCGCGCAATGATGGCCGGCGCGAATTGCCACGCCCTCTTCATCCAATATGGTGCCGATATCGTGCGGATGCACCCCTTCCATGCTGAAAGAGACGATGCCTGCCGCATCTTCGGGCCCGTACAGCGTGATCGAGTTGATCGAACGCAGTGCCTCCCGCGTCTGGCGGACGAGTTCGGCTTCATGGGCGTGAATGGCGTCCAGCCCTATGCCATCGACATAATCGATCGCCGCGCGCAGGCCCATCACCTCGACGATGGCGGGCGTACCAGCCTCAAACCTGGTCGGCGCGGGTGCATATGTAGTCTTCTCAAACGTCACCCGGTCGATCATCGATCCGCCACCTTGGTAGGGCGGCATGGCATCTAGCAATTCCTTGCGGGCCCAGAGTGCTCCGATTCCTGTCGGGCCATAAAGCTTGTGCCCGCTGAAAACATAAAAATCGCAGTCGAGTTCTACGACGTTGACCGGCAGCCTCGGAACCGCCTGGCAACCATCGAGCAGCAACTTCGCACCCACCTTGTGCGCCAAGGCGGCTGCCCGCTTAGCATCCAGAACCGAGCCCAGCACATTGGAAACATGCGCAAAGGCGACCAGCACATGCTCATTGGAGAGCATTGCCTCCGCCGCATCCAGATCAATCCGGCCGTCTGCCGTCAGCGGGCAAACATCGATTTCATATCCGGCAAGCTGCCACGGCACAATGTTGCTGTGATGCTCCAGCTGGCTGAGCAGCACGCGGCCTTTTTTCGGGTAGCTATGCGCCACGAGGTTGATCGCCTCGGTCGCACCGCGGACGAAGACGATCTCGTCTTCGCGACCACCGATAAATTCCGCCACCCGCCGCCGTGCTGCCTCATAGGCCAAAGTCATATTTGCCGAGCGTGCATAGACGCCGCGGTGGACCGTGGCATAATCCTCACCCATTGCCCGGCTGACGGCTTCGATCACCGCCTGCGGTTTCTGCGCGGTCGCGGCGGTATCGAGATAATGCCAGTCGCGAACACCGGGGAACTGGTCGCGCAGCTCCATAGCGAGACCGCCGCCCTCATTCTCCCAGCGGCCCAATGCGCGTTCGGAAACGATCGCCATCAGAATGTTCCCCGCAACGCAGACTCGGCATAGCCGGTCATATGGTCGCGCCACTTGGTGTCGCCAATTTCGCCATAAGCCTCAGCCACGAAAGCCTGCATCAGCAGGTTGCGCGCCTCCGCCATCGGCAGGCCGCGTTGCTGCGCGTAGAACAGCGCCATTTCGTCGAGTTGGCCGATGGCGCAGCCATGCGCGCATTTGACATCGTCGGCATAGATTTCGAGTTCGGGCTTGGCGTTAATCGTAGCAGTGCGATCTAGCAGCAAGCCCTTGGCACCGAGTGCGGCATCGGTGTGCTGCGCTTCTTTTGCAACGTCAATCCGACCGATCATCGTGATCGTCGCTTGGTCCATCGCCACGCCGCGCATCACCTGGTTTGAGGTTGCGCCCGGCGCGACATGGCGCAGGCGGGTGACGATCTCGGTGACTTCCTCACCGCGTCCGATACCGACCGCGCCCAATTCGAAGTGCGCGCCTTCCGCGAGCGTCACATCAATGTCGAGCCGCTTGTAACCGCTACCGGTAAGCAGGAAAAAGGCTTCGCAGCGCGCGCCCTCGGCTATGTCGATCTGAAAGCGTTGGATATCGACCTTGTTCGCAGCACCCGTCGAAACGCATTTGTATATCGGACGCGTCGCACCCGCCTCGACAGCAATATGCTCCGCCTCAGGCAAGGCTTTCAGCCCGGCCAGCACCTCGACAGGCGCATAACGCCATTCTTCGTCGCGGCGGGTGGGAAGCGCTGTCACGCTGCCAATTCCTTATATCCCTCACGCTCTAGCTCGAGCGCGAGTTCTGGCCCGCCGCTGCGCGTGATGCGGCCATCGGCGAGAACGTGGACGAAATCGGGCTGCACATAGTCGAGCAGGCGCTGGTAATGGGTGATAAGCAATACCGCCTTGTCGGGGCGGCGCATGATGCGGTTGATGCCTTCGCCGACGACGCGCAGCGCATCGATATCAAGGCCGCTGTCGGTTTCATCGAGGATCGCGAGCGCAGGATCGATAATGCCCATCTGCACCATCTCGTTGCGCTTCTTCTCACCGCCCGAAAAGCCGACATTCACTGGGCGCTTGAGCATTTCCATATCCATGCCCATCGCATCCGCCTGCGCGCGCGCGAGCTTCAGGAATTCACCGCCCGAAAGCGGCTCCTCCCCGCGATGCTTGCGCTGGGCATTCAAGGCCTCACGCAGGAACTGCACGTTCGATACGCCGGGGATTTCAACCGGATATTGGAAGCCGAGGAACAGGCCGGCCGCAGCGCGCTCATGCGGGTCCATCGCCAGCAGGTCTTCGCCGTTGAAAGTGACCGAACCCTCGGTCACTTCATAGCCGGGGCGACCCGAAAGCACATAGCCCAGCGTCGATTTGCCCGCGCCATTGGGGCCCATGATCGCGTGGATTTCACCCGCATTGAGCGAGAGGGTAAGGCCCTTGAGGATCGGCTTGTCCGCGACCGTGGCGTGGAGGTTGGTTATTTGGAGCATGTTTCGCATTTCTTTTCAAAATTTTGTTCAGCATCGGGCTATCGCCTTAGCCAACCGACCCCTCAAGGCTGATCCCCAGCAACTTCTGCGCCTCCACGGCAAATTCCATCGGCAGTTGCTGCAACACTTCCTTGGCAAAGCCGTTGACGATCAATGCGACGGCTTCCTCCTGCCCCAGCCCGCGTTGCATCGCGTAGAAAAGCTGGTCGTCGCTGATCTTGCTGGTCGTCGCCTCATGCTCGATCTGAGCCGAGGGGTTGCGCACCTCGATATAGGGCACGGTGTGCGCGCCGCAGTCGCTACCCAGCAGAAGGCTATCGCACTGGGTGAAGTTGCGCACTCCTTCGGCATTGGGCGCCACGCGCACCAGCCCGCGATAAGTGTTGTTGCTCCTCCCCGCGCTGATGCCCTTGGAGATGATCGTCGAACGGCTGCCTTTGCCGTTGTGGATCATCTTGGTGCCGGTATCGGCCTGCTGGTAATTGTTGGTCACCGCGACCGAATAAAATTCGCCGACGCTGTTTTCGCCGTTGAGCACGCAGGACGGGTATTTCCAGGTCACCGCGCTGCCGGTTTCGACCTGTGTCCAGCTAACCTTGCTGTTCTTACCCTGGCACAATGCGCGCTTGGTGACGAAGTTATAGATGCCGCCCTTGCCCTCGGCATCGCCGGGGTACCAGTTCTGCACGGTCGAATATTTGATCTCGGCATCGTCGAGCGCGACCAGCTCAACCACCGCGGCATGGAGCTGGTTTTCATCGCGCATCGGCGCGGTGCAGCCTTCGAGGTAGCTGACATAACTGCCCTTGTCCGCAACGATCAAAGTGCGTTCAAACTGGCCTGTATTTTCCGCATTGATGCGGAAATAAGTGGAGAGCTCCATGGGGCAACGCACGCCTTCAGGGATGTAGACGAAGGTGCCGTCCGAGAAGACCGCGCAATTAAGGGTCGCAAAATAATTGTCGTGCATCGGCACAACCTTGCCGAGCCATTTGCGGACCAGGTCGGGATATTCCTTGATCGCCTCGCTGATGCTGCGGAAAATGACGCCGGCGCGTTCGAGTTCGGCGCGGAAAGTTGTCGCCACGCTGACGCTGTCAAACACCGCATCGACCGCCACCTTGCGCGCGCCTTCGACGCCCGCGAGCACTTTCTGCTCCTCGATGGGAATGCCGAGCTTCTCGTAAACCTTCAGGATTTCCGGATCGACCTCATCGAGGCTTTCCAGCTTTTTCTTCGCCTTGGGCGCGGCGTAATAATAGGCATCCTGATAATCGATCGGCGGGACGTTGAGCTTCGCCCAGTCAGGCGGCGTCATTTCCTGCCACATGCGAAATGCCTTCAGCCGCCATTCGAGCATCCATTCAGGTTCGTTCTTCTTCGCTGAAATGAAGCGAACAGTGTCTTCGTTCAGGCCTTTTTCGGCAAATTCGGTTTCGATGTCCGATGACCAGCCATGCTCATAATCGGCAACCTTGTCCGCAGCCTCGCGCGCTGCGCGGTCCTTGATCTCGATTTCGTCAGTCATGCTTGCACCAGGCTCGTCAATTTCACATCGGCGAGCGCGCCGCGCACCGCCTGATTTACCACCGCCCAATGCGCTTTGACGTTGCAGTCCGGCTCAATTGCGCAGTTGCAGCTTGCGGCGTTGGTGCAATTGGTCATCGCAATCGGGCCTTCGACTGCCTCGATAATATCCGCCAGAGTGATTGCCGCAGCCGGGCGTGCGAGCTGGATGCCTCCGCCAAGGCCGCGCGCCGAGCGGAGCAGGCCGGCCTTACCGAGGATGCTTACCAGTTTCTGCACGGTAGGAAGCGCGATTCCCGTTTCGCTCGCCAGTTCGGTCGCAGAGGTGCGCGCACCCCCGCAATGGCGCGCAGCGGCACCCATTACAACAACAGCATAGTCGGCCATGTTCGAAAGCCGCATCGCGCGCTCCAGACTGATTCCATATAATCGGATTGGATTAGTCTGATTTATATGCGCCGCTTTTGCGCGAATATCAACCCGGTTAGTCCCCCCGGGGCCAATTTTTCCGCTATTGCTGGCGCGGCGATGGCGCAACGACAGTTTTGGGGCCGGTGTTGCGCGGTGGCGGTTGGTCGCGATTTTCGCCGTCGCGTCCACTTCGCCCAAGCGCTTCATCTATCCAGGCCTCATCGAGCGGCTCGGGCTCCATCATCTCGGGCGGAATGCCGCCCGCATCACCCGGCATCCCCTCGATCGGCATTCCGTTTTCGTCGACCAATATTTCCTCGCCATCTTCGCCGAGCATCATTTCCTCATCCTCAAGACGTTCGGGGAAGGTCACATCGGTATCGAAATTCTCGACCGGGCGGCGGGCTACCGCGACCCGCATGAAATTGGCCCAGGCAGCAGCAGGCGCCGCCCCGCCCTGCAGGTTTCCGACCGCGCGCGCATCATCGCGGCCCATCCACACGCCGGTTGTTAGGCCGGAGGAGAAGCCAAGGAACCAGCCATCCTTGTTGCTGCTGGTGGTGCCAGTTTTGCCAGCCACAGGGCGACCAATAGAGGCCGCGCGGCCTGTGCCCGTGGCAACGGCGCTCTGCATCAGATCGGTCATCGCACCGGCGACATAATCTTCAACCAGCTGGATCTGGCGCGGCGGGCGATGCTGGTAGATCACGTCACCATCAATCGTGGTCACCTTGCTGATCGCATAGGGCGTCACGCTTTTGCCGCGTGCGGCGATTGAGGCGAAGGCACGGGTCATGTCGAGAACACGGGTGTCTGACGAACCAAGGACCATGGCGGGCGTGGTCGAGATCGGCGTAGTGATGCCGAAACGGCGGGCCATGCTGGCAACGCTGCTGGTGCCGATTTCTTCACCCAGTTTGGCAGCAACCGTATTCTTCGAATAAGCAAAGGCCGTGCGCAGGGTGATCTCGCCCGAATAGGTACCGCTGCTGTTGCGCGGCGACCATCCGCCGATCGTCACCGCTTCATCAACCACCTTGTCTTCGGGGCGATAGCCGGCTTCGAGCGCGGCGAGGTAGACGAATACCTTCCAGGCCGAGCCTGGCTGGCGCAATGCAGTTACCGCGCGGTTATAATTGCTGGTCGCATAGTCGGTGCCACCGACCATAGCGCGGACTGCCCCGTCGCGATCGATCGATACCAGCGCACCCTGTGCACCGCGCGGTACACCGTTGCGGATGGCATCGGTTGCCGCGCGCTGCATCCCAAGATCGAGCGTAGTCCAGACGTCGATCGGCTTTTCGGTTTCATCGATCAAATTATCGAGTTGCGGCAGCGCCCAATCGGTGAAGTAGCGGACGCTATCCTGCTTCGGCTCGGGTGCCATGCGCACCTTTGCTGGTTCGACCGACGCCGCCTCTTCGGGCGTGATCATCCCGGCATCCTGCATAACTTCGAGCACCACGCCGGCGCGGCCGATCGCCGCCTGCGCGTCTGCCGTCGGTGAATAGCGCGAAGGCGCCTTTACGAGGCCTGCGATGATGGTAGCCTCGGCCAGCGTAATGTCTTCTGCGCCATGATCGAAGAAACGGCGGCTTGCGGCATCGACACCATAAGCGCCGCCGCCGAAATAGACCTTGTTGAGATACAGCTCGAGTATCTGTTCCTTGCTGAACTTGGTTTCCATCGCCATGGCGAGGATCATTTCGCGCAGCTTGCGACCGATATCGCGGTTGTTGTTCAGATAGACGTTACGCGCCAATTGCTGGGTGATGGTCGAGGTTGCCCGCAACCCGCCACCATCGGTCAGGCTAACGACAACTGCGCGCGTCAAACCATAGGGATCGATGCCGGGATGGTAATAGAAGCGGCGGTCCTCCACCGCGACCATCGCATCCTTCATTTCGTGCGGAATCTCGTCAATCGGTATCCAGCGCCCAAAACTGGGGCCTAAAGTCTGGATAACGGTGCCGTCTGCGGCGCGGACGCGGATCATCTGCCCATTGGGCGATGCCTTCAGGTCCTCGAAACTTTCAATCTCGCCGCGCGCAATCGCGACGAAAATGCCAATCACCATCAACCCCATCAGGGCGACGAGTGTTCCGATTTTGAGCGAACTGACGGCCCAGCGTTTGAACCGCGACCCTTCCGCTGCCTTATTTCCAGCTTTTGCCATTGGCGGACCTGTTACCGGTTTGCCGGGAATCCGACAAGCCGGGAAACTCAATCAGGCTGGAAATCGAGCGAGACGCTGTTGATGCAATAGCGCAGGCCATTCGGCCCCGGGCCGTCGGGAAAAACATGGCCCAGATGCCCGTCGCATTTGGCACAGCGCACCTCAATACGGATCATTCCGTGCGACGTATCGCGATATTCGGCAATCACATCGGGCGCGGCAGGCTCGGTAAAGCTGGGCCAGCCCGATCCGCTGTCATATTTGGTGCTCGATTTGAAGAGCAGCGTACCACAACCCCCACAGAGGAAATCGCCGTCGCGCTTTTCAAGATTGAGCTCTCCACTGAATGCCCGTTCGGTGCCCGCTTCGCGCAAGACATGATATTGGACAGGGGAAAGGCGCGCGCGCCATTCTTCTTCGCTGAGTTCGAGTTTTTCCATGTCCGGAATGTGTGCCTTCAGCGCCCAAGGGTCAAGAGCGACCTGCAGCGCGATTTTCACTGGAATTTAACCATAATCGGCGAAAATCGGTACAAGATGTATCGAGGCCTATCCCTGCCTTTCCTGCTTTGCGCTGTCCTGCTTGCGCCGCAACAGATTGGCGCGCAGGCGTTTGGTTCTGATCCTTTTACCCGGCAAGGTGATACCAAGGCTCGCCCTCTCAACATCGAAATCCGCAGTTCGCTCGATTTCAGCCGCGCGACGGCTACCGGTGCCAATGGTGGCAGCATAGCGATCGATCCCAACAGCGGGATGCGCACCGTCAGCGGCAATGTTGTCGATCTTGGCGGATCACCCTTTGCGGGGAGCGCCGTGATTACCGGCGAGCCGGGTCGTGCGATCCGCATCGAGATGCCGTCGACGATCAAACTATCCAGCGCGACCGGCGGATCGGTGGAGATAGTAGGCTTGCGCACGAACCTATCCCCTGCGCCGCGCCTCGACATTTATGGCCGGCTCGAGTTTGCCTTTGGCGGCAATCTTATGATCAAGGGGAATGTATCGGGCCAGTTTCGTGGCCGGATACCGATTACTGCGGAATATGAATAAACGGTCAGCGGCTGCGTGCTGCTGCCCGGGCTATACGGACCAGTTCTTCCTCCAGCAGGGTTTCGGTCAAATCCGCGCCGGTTGCCATCAGCCTTGCTTCAACTTCCAATAGGTGCCCGTTAAGCCCAGCCAGTCGCTGTGCGGTCCAACGCTGAACCTGGCGGCTAAACGCTTCCTGTTCCTTCCAGAATATCGCGCGGTTGGCGCGGACAACTGCACCCGCATTCGCACCCTCCTCCACCTTGGCGCGCATTCCGGCCAGCATAGCCACACGCCGCTGCAACGCCCGGATGATGCGTATGGCTTCGATGCCAATCGCCCGCGCTTCGATGATCGTGCGGCCGAGCGCCTTGGTATCGCCATTGAGCACCTGGTTGACCAGAGCGTTGATATCTTCCTCCGCGGTTTCGGCAGCAAGCGCCGATAAAGCCTGCGGTTCAACCGTGACGATCCGATCATGCGCGGAATCGTAATAAAGCGACAGCTTTTCGAGCTCCATCGCCACCAGCCGCCTGTCCTGCCCGGTATAGCGCACAATCTGGGCCGCAAGCGTGCGGTCTATACGCAGGCCCACCGCACTCGCAGCGGCCACCGCCTGATCGATCGCTTCAGCCTCGCTGGGCGGATAGCAAATATAGCTCAACGCGCGGGGCGAACCTTCGATGAGGCTGCGCAACTTGCTGGTCTTCTTAAGGTCGCCTGCCGTGGCAATTACGGGGTTCCCTGCCTGCTCCGCTGACAAGAGGTTGGCGATGGCATCAACACCCTCTTCCCGCGCGAAGTGCAGGCGTATGTGCCGGGCGCCGCCAAATAGCGACTGCGAAGCCGCTTCGTCCGCCAGCAGCGCCGGATCACCGCGCAGTTTGGCGCTATCAATCTCGATTGCTTCGCTATCGCTGCCAAGTTTAGCCACGAGAGCGCTGGCGATAGACGCCGCCGCCGATTCATCCTGCCCGAAAACGAAAAACAGCCGGATATCCTGCCGGGATTCGATTGAAGCGATGAAATCCTTTTCGCTAAGTTTGCCGCTCATCTTGCGGTCATTTACTTCGCGGACTGCGCGTAGAGCGAAAGCCGTGTGACAATCTGCTCGGCAACCTTTTGGGTCAGGTTTTCAAGTGCGGTGTTTTCCGCAGCGATCGTTGCATATTCGGAGCTGACGACATCGATACCGGCATCCGATCCGGCGGTTGCATCGAGCAGCGTCTTGTTGTTCGAAAGATCAACCAGCTGATAGCGCGCCCGCAATGTTCGCCGCTCTCGCGTCACCGTATCGTCCGCGCGCACGCCAAATCCTTCGATCTGGTCATCCAGCTTGACCACCAGCCGATAGCGGACACCGCTTTCTGCACCGGCACCGAGCCGGTCATTGAGCGCGTTGCGCATCAGCCAGCCATTTTTGCCCTCAATCGGATCAACCGCGACCGAGCCGAGTAAAGCCGACACCTGCCCCTGCGATCCGCCGCTGTAGAGCGGCGTCAGGCCGCAAGCCGACAGCAGCAGCGAACCAAGGAACAAGGGCAGCAGTCGCATCATATGACGATGTTCACCAACCGGTCGGGTACGACGATGATTTTTTTGGGGCTTGCGCCATCCATTGCACGCTGCACCTTCTCGCTCGCTAGCGCAAGCGCTTCAAGCGCATCCTTGGACGAGCCCTTGGCCACGGTCAGCGTATCGCGCAGCTTGCCCATCACCTGCACTGCTATGGTCACTTCATCGTCAACCAGCAGCGCGGGATCGTGGCTCGGCCAGGGCTGGCCTGCGATCAGGCCATCATTACCCAGCGCGACCCAAGCCTCTTCGGCCAGATGTGGCAACATCGGCGCGACCAGCAACGGCAAGGTGCGGATAGCCGCTGCGCGAGAGGCTGAGGGCGCGGCCTTTTCGATATCATTGACCAAGCCGTGCACCTTGGCGACCGCCTTGTTGAAATGCAGCGCCTCAATATCGGCGGCGATACCGGCAATTGCGCGGTGCAAGCTCTTGTCGAGAGCTTTGTCCTCACCCTCGGCAGGCTCAAACCCGTCAACCAGGCGCCAGACGCGGTTCACAAAGCGCCATGTGCCCTCAATCCCGCTTTCGGACCATTCAAGATCGCGCTCGGGCGGGCTGTCGGACAGCATGAACCAGCGGACGGCGTCGGCACCATATTGGTCGAACATCGGATCGGGATCGACGACATTCTTCTTTGACTTCGACATCTTCTCGATGCGGCCACGTTCTACGGGTGCACCATCGAGCGTGAATGCCTTTTCGCCTTCAAATTTAATGTCTTCAGGGCTCAACCAAGCGCCGTCCGCAGACTTATAGGTCTCGTGCGTGACCATCCCTTGGGTGAACAGCGCTGCAAAGGGCTCTGCGAAGTCAAGCTTGCCGACCTTTTGCAGGGCGCGCGTCCAGAAGCGCGCGTAGAGCAGGTGCAGGATCGCATGCTCGATACCGCCGATGTACTGCCCGACCGGCAGCCATGCTTCGGCCTCTTCCTTGTCGAACGGCTTGTCGTCCGGCTGCGACGCAAAGCGGATGAAATACCAGCTCGAATCGGCAAAGGTGTCGAGCGTGTCAGTCTCGCGCACCGCCGGTTCCTGGCAATTGGGGCACTTCACATGCTTCCATGTCGGATGACGATCGAGCGGATTGCCAGGAATATCGAAACTGACATCTTCGGGCAGTTTTACCGGCAATTGGCTGCGCGGTACCGGCAGGACACCGCAAAATTCGCAATGGATGATCGGAATGGGTGTGCCCCAATAACGCTGGCGGCTGACGCCCCAGTCGCGCAGGCGATATTGTGTTTGCCCCTCGCCCCAGCCCTCTTGCTCGGCTTTGGCGATGATGGCGGCCTTGGCTTCGTCGACGCCCATGCCGTCCATCCAGTCCGAATTCACAATGCGTCCGGGGCCGGTGTAAGCAACATCGCCTTCGAATTCGCTGTCGGTGACATCGCCTTCCGCCACCACGCGGCGGACTGGCAGTTTGTACTTGCGGGCAAAATCAAGGTCGCGCTGGTCATGCGCCGGGCAACCGAAAACGGCGCCGGTACCATAGTCCATCAGCACGAAATTCGCGACATAGACCGGCAGGTGCCAGCTGGGATCGAGCGGATGTTCGACCGTCAAATTGGTGTTGAAGCCCATTTTCTCGGCGGTTTCGAGTTCGGCTGCGGTCGTCCCGCCGCGTTTGCACTCGGCGATGAAATCCTGCAGCGCCGGGGCATTTTCGGCGAGCGATTGCGCCAGCGGATGATCCGCAGCAATCGCGACAAAACTTGCGCCATAAAGCGTGTCGGGGCGCGTGGTGAACACATCTATTCCGTCATGCGTGCCCGTCAGGTTGAAGGTCAGCTTCAAACCCTTGGACTTGCCGATCCAGTTTTCCTGCATCAGACGCACCTTGTCGGGCCATTTGTCGAGGCTTTCCAAACCTTCGAGCAGTTCCTCGGCAAAATCGGTGATCTTCAAAAACCACTGGTTCAGCTTCTTGCGTTCAACGAGCGCGCCCGAGCGCCAACCACGTCCGTCAATCACCTGCTCGTTCGCCAGCACCGTCATATCGACGGGGTCCCAATTGACCTCGCTTTCCTTGCGATAGACGAGACCTGCCTTGTAGAAATCGAGGAACAGCGCCTGTTCATGGCCGTAATATTCGGGTTCGCAGGTCGAAAGCTCGCGGCTCCAGTCGATGGCAAGGCCAAGGCGCTTGAGCTGCTTCTTCATCGCCTCGATGTTCGAGCGCGTCCAGGCACCGGGATGAACCTTCTTTTCCATCGCGGCATTTTCGGCCGGCATGCCAAAGCTATCCCACCCCATCGGATGCAGCACTGCATGGCCGGTCATCGCCTTGTAGCGCGCGAGGACGTCACCCATGGTGTAGTTGCGTACATGCCCCATATGGATGCGCCCCGATGGATAGGGGAACATCTCAAGGATATAGCTTTTCGGACGCGGATCGGTCGCCGGGGGCGCGTTGAACACCCCCTGCTCTTCCCAAATTTTCTGCCAATGCCCGTCCGCCTTGAACGGGTTAAATCGTGACGCCATGGCTGGCTTCTTCCCTGTTTGTCTTCGCGCCTTCAACGCGAAGACGCGGGAATTTCTGGTTTATTCTGCGATTGCGCTCCGGCGAAGGTCGCGCGCCTTGGTAAGGATGATGCCTTCAAGCTTTTGCACGGTCGCCGCACGGGTCGCCGCTGCCACCCATTGGCCATTTTGCAGGACTTCGCGGCTGGCCGCAACGCGAAGCGCGTCTGCACGCAAATCCTGGTCAAGGATCGAAACCGTCAGTTTCATGCGCTCGCCGGGGCTGTTGGGGTTCACATACCAGTCGGTGACGATGACACCACCAGCACTATCCGCCTGCACCAATGGCATGAACGAAAGTGCATCGAGCGAGGCGCGCCACAAATAGCTGTTGACGCCGATCGTCGTCACCTGGCTTGCAGCCAGGTCGGTCTTGGGCCGTTCCTTGCCCCCGCAGGCAGCCAGTGCCAATACCGAAGCCGTGACCAGGACGAACTGGTTAAAACGCATATTGAATCCTCGCGATTTCGCTGTTTGTGCGGACGTCTCTATTCACCTTTGTTGGCGCGGGCAAGCTTTCGCGAAACTGAACCGGATTTGGCTGTGCAAATAAGGCAAAAATGCGCGGAATCCGGTTTCAAACGCAATTGATTGTAGAGTCTTTGCAACAGGTTGCCAAAAACATCGCCGTTGTGGATAAAAACATTGTCGCAGACGGGATTCAGCCTATATCTGTTCATAGATGGAGTCGTAAAAAATACGGACATGAAACGGGGTGTAACAAATCTTGGTCGCAAAGGCCGCAAGTCAGTCACCATTTTGGCGGCCGGAAGCCTGTTGTTGTCACCAGTCCTTGTCCCTGCTTTTGCTGCACAATTTTACGAAACTTCGAGCAATTCGAACGATTGGATGAGCCGTTTCACACCCGCTGGTGTTGATAGCCGGCTCGCTGCCAAACTCGAACGCAATGCCGTTTCGGGTAACAAATTCCGCTTCACGCCCGCAGGCCTGAACCGTCGTGGCGAGAATGTGTTGACTGTCGCTGCCCGCGCCGATGCAGGCAATGCGGTGTCGATCCGTTCCGCCATCGCGCAAATCGAAGCAGGAGCAGGGAACACCGTTCGCCTGAACAATTCGAACTACCAACTCACCGCGTCACGTGGTTGGCAGGGTTTCAAACTACCTGCCAATGCCGTGCAGACCCAGCAACCGCGCCTCTCGACCATGGTCGGCCAAGGCAGCTTCAAGCTGGATGATGACGCGAAGAAGAAACCCAGCCGCTTCAACACCGATGTCAGCGTCGGCAAGGTTGGCAATGCGGCACCCAATCCGCGTGGATCGGCAGCAGCAGGCGATTATGCCTTCAATGTCGGCGGCAGCTTCTCGATTTCACGTCGCATCGACGTGACCGCAGGCGTCCGTTACGCGAGCGAGCGTGACCGCCTGATGCCCGCTGCCAACAGCAGCCCGGATAGCGAAGCCGTCTACGTCGGCACCAAGATCCGCTTCTAAAGCAACTTCATTTTGTGAAAGCGTCGATGGCTGCCCAGCCATGAACGATGGTTTGCGGCCATTTGGCTGCCTGCGCCCGGTTCATCCCGCCCAGTGCAATGACCTTTGCAGGCTGGCATAGCCGGGCCAGTTGGCCAAAACGACCTGGCCCCAGCGCGGGCTGGCCCGGGTGCGAACGCGTTTGCCGCAAGGGCGAAAGAAACAATATTCCGGCACCGTTTCGCAGCGCCTCGCGAATTTCGTTGAGGTTATGAACGGGCGCACTGTGCCAGATCGCCGGGCGACGGCTGTTGCGCCGGTGGAAGCCATCGGCGTGCCATTGCGCTGCATCGCGAGCTTCACCAGCGAGGATGAGCATATGCCCACGCCTAGCGCAGATGCGTCGAACCGCAGCAAACAGTTGGCGTCGCTGCCGCTCTTCCAATTCGTAATGGCGAAAAATGACACCTGACCCGGCAGGAAGTTTTTGAATTGCAGCCAGAAGCCGGCTCCCCAGGCGAGGGTCTGTCATCAACCATGTGCGAGGAACAGGTTTTCGCAATGGCTGGAAGGCGGGCATGCCAGCGGCTATAGCGCGCGGCCATGGCTGATGCGACTCCAGAAAATCCGGCCCAGCGGCTGGCCGATATCCGAACCGAAATGGCCAAGGCCGGCAAGATTGCGCAGCGATCGCCGGATGACGTTGCCCTGATCGCGGTTTCCAAGACCCGGAGCGCGGACGAAATCCGTCCGCTGCTCGAGGCAGGCCATCGGCATTTTGGCGAGAACAGGGTGCAAGAGGCGGCGACCAAATGGCCGGAACTGCGCGCAGCCTATCCGGATATCCAGTTGCACCTCATCGGCCAGCTGCAATCGAACAAGGCCGACGACGCGGTTGCGCTGTTTGACTGCATCCACTCGCTCGATCGTATGTCGCTTTTGACCGCGCTTTCGAAGGCGATGAACAAAGCAGGCAAGCAACTTCCCTGTTTCATCCAGGTCAATATTGGCGAGGAGGAGCAAAAGGGCGGTTGCGCGATTGCGGAACTGCCCGAACTGCTCGACGCGGCAAAGGTTGAGGGCATCGATGTGATCGGGCTGATGTGCATACCGCCCGCCGATGTCGAACCCGCACCTTATTTCGCGTTGCTTGCCGAACTGGCGGCGCGCCATGGCCTGGAGCAACTCAGCATGGGCATGTCGGATGATTTTGCGACGGCGATCCAGCTCGGCTCAACCCATATTCGCGTGGGCACAGCCCTATTCGGGGCCCGCGCCTAGATATTGGTCGTTATCGGGCGGTCGATAACGCCGTTAGCGGGAAGCAGAGCGCCCTGCCCACCGCTGGCACGATGGCCTCTAGTGCCATTCCTGCACATGCTGCGCTGATCACTGGATCATCCGCATCAAGCCCGCCGGTCAGTGCACCAAATGCCGGCAGGATGAGTTTTTGCGGGCTGCGAACGAAGCAACGCCGCGAAACCAACCTGCCGCGGATTTGCTGGCGGAATTTGGGATGGAAATGGCCAGAGATTTCGGGTCCGTTAGACCTTGGCTCTGCTTCATGCCGCAGGATGATGCCATCGATGCACAATTCTTCGTGAACGATACCACCCCAATTGGCGGCGATCCCCGGATCGTGGTTACCGACAATCCAGCGCCAATCATGGCTTGCGGTCAAGCGTCGCAACACGCTGGCTGCCGCGGCTTCCAAGCGCTCCTCACCACCATCGTCATGGAAATTGTCACCCAGGCAATAAATCGCCTGGGCACCGAATTTCCGCGAAAGGCTAGCGAGTTCCTCGAGCGTTGCTCGGCTGTCATAAGGGGGCAGGAATTGCCCAGCCATCGCATAGCTGGACGCCTTTTCGAGATGCAGGTCGGCGACAAGCAATGCCGAATGCGCTGGCCAGAACAATGCCGCCTCGCCTGCGAGGATGAATTCGCTTCCACCGAATGAGATTGTTGCCGTCACGACAGCCGCTATGCGCAAAGCAGCGCGGGCTGACAAGCCGCCGCTTTTACGCTATGCGCCCGCCCATGATTTCGGTTGTCGCTCTTTATCACTTCGCCCCGATTGCAGACACTGCCGCAGTGCGCGGCCCGCTTTTCGCATTTTGCGAAGCGCGCGGAATAAAGGGAACCTTGCTGCTCGCCAGCGAAGGCATCAATGGCACTGTTGCCGGAAGCCGCGAAGCGCTGGAGGAACTGGTCGCCTATATCAGGAACTGGGATGGCTTTGCCGCCATGGAAGTCAAATATTCAAACGCCGAGGCGATGCCGTTCGGCAAATTGAAGGTGCGGTTGAAGCGCGAAATCGTGACCATGGGCGTCGAAGGCATCGATCCGCGATCTGATGTCGGCCATTATGTCGATCCTGCCGATTGGAATGCGCTGATTTCCGATCCCGACACCATCGTCATCGATACGCGCAATGATTTCGAGGTGCAGGCCGGTACGTTCGAAGGGGCGATCAATCCCGAAACGGTTTCATTCCGCCAATTCCCTGCATGGTTCGATGCCGAGGCGGAAAAATTGCGCGCCGAAGGGAAAACGCCGAAATTCGCCATGTTTTGCACCGGCGGAATCCGTTGCGAAAAGGCGACCGCTTATGTGCGCGCGCAAGGCTTTGAAGAGGTGTATCACCTTAAAGGCGGCATCCTCAAATATCTGGAGCAAGTCCCGCCAGAGCAAAGCAAGTGGCAAGGCGATTGTTTCGTCTTCGACGAACGCGAACTGATTGGCCACGGCCTCGAACTGCGCAAACCGCTGGCAGACAAGGCTGCTTAACGATTGGCCAATGCCAGCCGGGAAGCGGCTTCGCGCCTCGCGCCACGCGGCAAATCAAAGGCGACCCGACGGCTTCCGAAATCGATGATTACGCGGTCAAAGAGCTTAAGCGCATCCATGCCGAACAGGATTGCCGGCCGTTCATTAAGGTTCAAGGCTTCGAATGCATAATTCTGCGTGAATGTTACCGGCAGGTTCGTAACGTTGAAATTGCCGATCCTGATTTCGCGGATCTGGCTGAAATCGCCGTGCAATTCCTTGCCAGTAACGCTTTTCATCTTCACCGGCATATAATCAAAGCGCAAGTGCCTCTTACGCAAACGATCACGCAGCGCGAAATTGCCCATGCTGGCCTGCGCGCCGGTATCGAGGATGATGTCGACCTTGATCCCGTCAACCTCTGCGCTGGAAAGGATCATCCGTCCGGCCCGCTTTTTTGCACTGACGACAATCATGCCCTGTTCGAGTTTTCCGGGTCGGCGGGTCGACGGAAGCACCTCGAGATGCTGTGTGCGAAAATCGAGGAAGACCTTGCTGTCCTCCAGGCTGTCGATACCAAGCAGGCCATTGCCACCCAGATTGTTTCGCTCCAGCGCGGGGGCTTCGATCCCTTCCACCTTGTGCGACTTGAGCGTCAATTCCTCGATGTAGAAAGATGGTGCCGTCGTGGGCCCGCTGATCGTGGCGAGCCGCAGTTCGGGCCCAGCTTCGAGTGCAAGGCGTTGCGCCAGATCACCTGATATCACCGTACGTTCGGCCCCGGTATCGACGATGAAATCTACCGGTTCGCTGTTGTTGATTCGCACTGGCACAGTCATTCGATCAGATCGGTCAATCTCGAACGGCTGGATTACCGACAGTTCGGGAATGATGGACACGTCTGACTGGGATGGTGTCGCATTCTGACCGGCAGCGAACGCCAGCAAGGGCGCGGTTCCCAATGTCGCCAGTGAATATACCAGCCAATGTCGCATGGCCCGTCTCCTCTCGTCAGATATTACGACGATAACGGGTGTCCGACAAGACGCGCACAATTTATTCGACGAACGACATTCAGGGGGTCATCGCGATGCCTGCGAGGCTCTCCGCCTCAACCAGCAACGCATCATCAACAGAACCTTGCGCTACGCTTTCGCGGCCAATCATCACCATCAATGGCACCGCCATTGGACTGACGCGGTCGAGCCGGATATGCAGCATTGTATCCTCGGCCCGGTCGAGCAGGTCGCCCAACCGCCCTATATCTGTCAGCCGCGCGCGCGCATCATGCCACGCCGCCTCAAGCAGCAAATGGCCGGGCTCATATTTGCGCAGCACGTCGTAAATCAGGTCGGTCGAAAAGGTGACTTGCTTGCCCGACTTTCGCTTGCCCGGATGCTGGCGTTCGACAAGGCCGGAGATGATTGCGACTTCACGGAAGGCGCGTTTCAACAGGTAGCTGTTCTCGACCCAGTCGACAAACTCCTCTTCCAAAATGTCGGACGAGAATAAGGAGGCGGGGTCAGTGACCTCCTCGAGGCTCCACACGCCCAGCGCATAATCGCTGGCGACAAAGCCCATAGGTTTGAGCCCGCGCATTTCCATCCGCTTGGTCACCAGCATGCCGAGCGACTGGTGCGCGTTCCAGCCTTCGAACGGATAGACGACCAGATAATACCGGTCTTCGTGCGGGAAGGTCTCCGCGAGCAGTTGCCCCGGTTCGGGCAATGCGCTGCGCCAATCCTGCATTTCCAGCCATTCGCGCACATCATCGGGAAAGCGCGACCAGCCAGCCCGATCGACCAGAAATTCGCGCACGCGGCTGGCCAGATGTGTGGTCAGCGGCATGCGTGCGCCCATATAAGAGGGGATCTGCGCCGCTTTCTTCGCGGCCCGTACAATCAGGTCGAGATCGCGGATCGCCTCCACCTCGAGCGCCATACCCGCGAAGATGAAACTGTCACCGGGGCGAAGGGGCGCTGCAAAATATTCCTCCACCCGCCCGAGGCTGCGGCCATTTTTGAAACGCACATCGAGCATGGGTGCATCAACGATAATCCCGGCATTGAAACGGTGCTGGGCCGCAAATTTGGGGTGCGTCAGGCGCCAGACAGTTCCCCTCCCGTCTGCGGGAGGGGCTAGGGGTGGGGGCGAGCGAAGCGAACCACTTATACTCTCTGGCCCTCCCCCGGCCCCTCCCGCAGGCGGGAGGGGGGAAGAAGGCACCAGTTTCCGGAACTTGTCGTAAGCTTTCAGCGCATAGCCGCCGGTAGCGACAAATTCGATCACGCGCCCGAAAGTCGCGGCATCCAGCCCGCTATAGGGCATGGCCGAACGCACCTCGTCGAGCAACTCCGCCTCGTTGAACGGCGCGGCGCAAGCGCAGGCCATGACATGCTGGGCGAGGACATCATAACCGCCGGGGCGAAACACCTCTCCATCTCGCACGCCTTCCTCCACCGCATCAAACGCGGCCTGCGCCTCCAGATATTCGAAGCGATTGCCGGGGACGAGCAGCGCCTTCGAGGGCACGTCCAGACGGTGGTTCGACCGGCCGATGCGCTGCAGCAGGCGCGAACTACCTTTCGGTGCGCCCATCTGGATCACGCAATCGACATCTCCCCAATCGACACCCAAGTCGAGCGAGGCTGTGCAGACCAGCGCCTTCAGCTCGCCCGCCGCCATCGCGCCTTCGACCTTGCGCCGCGCCTCGACCGATAGCGAGCCATGGTGGATGCCGATCGGATATTTGGGATCGTTCGCGTCCCAAAGCTTCTGGAAAATAAACTCTGCAAGGAAACGTGTGTTGCAGAAAATGAGCGTTGTGCGGTTCCTGCCAATCTCCTCGATCAGCTGCGGCACCGCATATTGCCCGCTATGCCCCGACCATGGCACGCGGCCTTCCGGAAGCAATATCTGAAGATCGGGGTCAGCGGCGGGTTCGCCCTCGACCAGCCGCACCGCATCAATCTCGCCATAGGGCGCGAGCCAGGCGCGATAGGCATCGGGATCGGAGATGGTCGCCGATAGCCCGACCCGCTGCATCTGGGGGGACAGCTTTTGCAACCGCGCCAGACTGAGCGACAACAGATCGCCGCGCTTTGAATTAGCGAAGGCGTGGACCTCATCGATGATTACACGCTTGAGTCCAGCGAACAGCAAAAGGCTGTCTTCATGGCTGAGCAGCAGCGACAATGACTCCGGCGTGGTCAGCAGGATATGCGGTGGACGCACCCGCTGCCGCGACTTGCGCTCGGACGGCGTATCGCCCGTGCGGGTCTCGATGCGGATCGGCAGCCCCATCTCCTCGACCGGCATTAGGAGGTTGCGCCGCACATCGACCGCGAGCGCCTTTAGCGGGGAGATGTAGAGCGTGTGGAGCCCGTCAAAATCGGGGTCGGCGATGAGTTCGGCCAAGGTCGGAAGAAAGCCCGACAGCGTCTTACCCGCACCCGTTGCCGCGACCAGCAACGCATGCCGCCCCTCTGCCGCAGCCTCAACCATCTCCAACTGGTGCCGCCGCGGCGCCCAGCCACGAGAGGCGAACCAATCGTTGATGATGGAGGGTAAAGTCACCTGGGCTTAATGCCCGACATTTTCCCCACGTTCCAGCCCGCTTGCCGCGAGTTGCGCGTCGATCTGTGCCATCAGCCGCTCCAGCCCAGCCTCTGACGAAGCTTCCGCGCGTGCAACCAGCACGTCCTGCGTGTTTGAGGCGCGCAGCAGCCACCAGCCGTCGGCGGTGTTCACCCGCGCGCCATCGGTTGCGTTCACGTCCGCGCCTGCCGCCGAAAGCCGCGCCAGCACTTCATCAATCACCGCGAATTTGCGGCTTTCATCGACCTGGAAACGCATTTCGGGGGTATTGATCATCTCGGGCATGGCAGAGCGCAATTCGGTGACGCTTTTGCCCAGCCGCGCCGAGGCGCGCATCAGCCGCAAGCCGGCATAGATCGCATCGTCGAAGCCGTAATAGTCATGCTTGAAGAAGATATGCCCGCTCATCTCGCCCGCCAGCGGAGAGGAAACCTCCTTCATTTTGGACTTGATGAGGCTGTGCCCCGTCTTCCACATCAAAGGCTGGCCGCCTAGCGCTGCGATCCGGTCATACAGCGCCTGTGACGCCTTGACGTCGGCGATAATCGTGGCCCCCGGAACATCGGCAAGCACATCTTCGGCGAAGATTTGCAGCAACTGGTCGCCCCAAATCACCCGTCCCTGCCCGTCAATCGCGCCGATGCGGTCGCCGTCGCCGTCAAAAGCCAATCCGAAATCGAGCTGCTTCTCCGCGACAAGCGCCTTCAGGTCAGCGAGGTTCTTCTCCTCTGTAGGATCGGGATGATGATTTGGAAAATTGCCGTCAACATCGGTAAACAGCGTATAATGCTCACCCGGAAGCAGCTTCACCAGCCGCTCGACCACCGGGCCAGCGGCACCATTGCCAGTATCCCAACCGATCCGGAACGGCTTGTCGGGCGCAGCCTCGGCAATGCGCGCTACATAGCGGTCCATGATGTCGAGTGTCGACGCGCTGCCTGTTCCCTCGGCCCAATCACCCGCCGCCGCCATCGCGCCGAGCGTCTGGATATCAGCGCCAAAAAAAGGACGTCCCTGGAAGACCATCTTGAAGCCATTATAATTGGCGGGGTTGTGGCTGCCGGTTATCTGGATGCCGCCATCGACATCCTCGAGCACGGCCTCGGCATAATATAGCATCGGTGTCGGCCCCATGCCGACCGAGACTGCGTCCAATCCGCTGTCATTGATGCCGCGGATCAACGCCTCTTCGAGCATCGGAGAACTGGTGCGGCCATCATAACCGACAGCGACCTTTTTGCCACCTGCCCGGCCAAGCAATGTCGCAAAACCGCGACCGATGGCATATGCATCCTCTGACCCCAACGTCTCCCCAATGATTCCGCGAATGTCATATTCACGCAGCGAAGTGGGATGGAAATTGTACGGCATGAGGGAGAACTCCGAAGTTTTTTGAACGTTCGGAAACGCGCCTAACGCTTTTTTCGTTTCAAATCATCAAGCAAAAGATCGCGCGCTTCATTCAATTTACGTTTGCGTTCTTCTTCGTCGCCACTTGCAGATTCTTGTTTCGCGACCAGTTCCTTATGCCGTTCCTTGATCTTTTCAGCACCATCTTCTGGAGACACGCCCAGCATCCAGCGCGCGGCCGCAAGTTCATATTCGTTGCCGGGTATTTTGCGCAGTTTCGATAACCGCAAAGTCATGCCGCGGAACCAGAATATGCCGACGCCGATAGCCGGCAGCCCTAGCAGCCAGGCTCCGCGTAGCGACAATACAGCTCCCGCGATCACCAGCGCCAGCGGCAGCAATTGCTTGGGCATCAACTTCCCCGACCATAGCCCCCAGCCAATGCCTGCCGCTACAAGAAGGAGGAGTAATGCCATCAGACGAGCTGCGGCTGTGAAAATTCGGGGAGCGCGAGAGCAGAGACCAACTCACGCAATTCCTGCCGCGCCACGACATGCGCGGTACCCAAATGGCCCAGATGCCCCTTGTCGACCAGCGTCAGCCCCGACGGGAAAAGTTCGCGATAGATGACGCGTTCGTTGAGCCCCGGTACCACCCGGAATCCCGCACGCTTGGAAAGCTCCGCAATTGCGTCGGTCATGCGTTGCTGGTTGCGTGCTTCCATATTGTGCAGGCGGTTGCGAAGCACCACCCAGTCGATCGTGGTGCCATCGGCGCGGGCGCGGGCCATACGCGCTTCCCACATCAATTCGGCGTAGAAGCTGAGCTTTTTCACCTTGAAATTTTCGGCATCGACCCGGCCCATCAGATCGAAATCAATAAAGCTGTCGTTGATCGGAGTAACCAACGTGTTGGCCCGTGTGGCGACAAAGCGCGCATAGGGATCGTCGCGACCCGGCGTATCAAAGATCAGGAAATCGCTATCCGCCTCCAGCCGGGCGATCTGCTCTTCGAGCCGCGCCTGCGATTCCTGTTCGAAGACATCGAATAGCGGCAGGGGTAGCTGGATATCGCGGCGCGCCATGGTGTCGCGCCGGTTTTCCAGATAGCGGAAAAGTGTGCGTTGGCGCGAATCGAGGTCGAGGCAGGCAACACGGGCACCGCGCGAGGCGAGCCCGATGGCGACATGAATGGCAGTGGTGGACTTTCCTGTCCCGCCCTTTTCATTCGCAAATACAATATGATGTGCCTTGGCCATGTGCCCTTTTTGCCCCTGATACCGAAATTCGTCTTGCGCGGCGCGGTGCACCGCGCTGTATGCGCTCACCTGCCATAACCAAGGCCCAAATTACGTGCAAACCATCAATAGCCTGTCCGCACTCCGCGCCGCCACCCGCGCCATAAAAGCTGCGGATAAGTCGCTGGCGCTGGTACCCACAATGGGCGCGCTCCATGCCGGGCATCTTGCGCTGGTCGAAGAGGCAAAGCGGCGCGCAGACGCAGTGGCGGTATCGATTTTCGTCAACCCCACCCAGTTCGGCCCGAATGAGGATCTCGACGCCTATCCCCGCATGCTCGAGGAGGATTCGGCCAAATTGCGGGCGGCTGGGGTCGACCTGCTTTGGGCGCCACCGGTCAGCGAGGTCTATCCCGAAGGTTTCGCCACCAAGATCCATGTCGCCGGGCCAAGCAGCGGCTATTGCGGTGGCGCACGTCCGGGGCATTTCGATGGCGTCGCCTTGGTCGTCACCAAATTGTTCAACCAGGTCGAACCCGATCTCGCCTGCTTTGGCGAAAAGGATTTCCAGCAGCTTGCGGTGATCCGCCAGTTCGTTCGCGATCTGGATATCAATGTCGAAATCGTCGGTGTGCCCATTGTGCGCGACAGCGACGGCCTCGCGCTCTCTTCGCGCAATGCCTATCTATCGGCGCAGGAACGCGCGGCTGCATTGGCCTTGCTTCAGGCGCTGCAAAAGGCGCGCGATGCCATATTGGCGGGTGGGCAGATCGATATGATTTTGGCTTCGGCGACCGACGATATTTTGGCTGCCGGTTTCTCCAATGTGGATTATTTTGCCTTGGCAGACGCCCAAACGCTGCAACCTGTTACGGCATTGAACGGGCGACCGGCGCGATTGCTGGCAGCCGCGAAAATCGGCAAAACCCGGTTGATCGACAATCTTGCCGTAGAATGAGTTTCTCCATCGCGGATTAAAAAACTTCGTTCGGCGTTAACCATTTATTATCCATGTTCGGGCGAACACTCCCCTTGCAACAGAGGGGAATTCATCATGGCCAACAGCCTGAAAAGTGCGACATTTCTTATGGAGAGCCGACTGGCGGATGCCGCCCGTGGCAATGCGCAGGCCCTGTTCGATCTGGGTGTGGCGTTTTCAACCGGCAGCGGCGGTGTCGATGTCGATCTGATTGAGGCGCATAAATGGTTCAATCTTGCCGCGCTTAACGGCAATGAAGAGGCCGTTTACTGCCGAGCCGAGATTTCCGACGAGATGACTGCGCGCGAAATAGCAGATGCACAAAAAGCTGCGCGTGCATGGCTTAACCAGACGATGCGCCGCGCCGCCTGATTCTCTGAGCTTTATTACTGCTGCCTTGCTTGCCAGGCAGCAAAGGATTGGGCCAAACGCTCGGCGGCAATTTCACGGCCGGCCCCGCGATCGAGCCCCAGCGACATGGACAGCGGACCGCCAAGCAGCGAGTCGCCCAGTGCCAAGAGCACCAGTTCCATCGTCAGCTTGTGCAGATTGCCATCTTCATGGCCGCCTTCACCCACTTCATCGACCAACCGATGGATCGCTTCCACCACAGGGTTGAGCGCATCCTCATTACCGCTGAGCAGCATCCAAGCGGCAAGGGCCCCAGCACCCGCTTTATCGAAATGGTCGAAAATCATGTCGACCAGATCGCGCGGGCCGATGTCGCCACCGCGGAAACGGTGGATCTGTTCACCAATATCGGAACAGATCGACTCCGCATGATAAGCCGCCAAATCGCGTTGCAGGCCCGAAGCCGAGCCGAAATGGTGCAGCAAATTGGCATGCGTGCGCCCGATACGCGCGGCGACAGCCTTTAGCGTGACGGCCTGCGGGCCTGCTTCGACCAGAATATCGCGCGCAGCCTCCAGCGCAGCCAGACGGCTGGCTTCTGGTGACAAACGTTTGCGTGCGACCGCTTCACCCTTTGTCGGGAACTTCACAATTGACATCGGTGTTAGTTACCTTAAATACCCAGCTATATCCCTATTCCCCACTAACAAGGGACAACTCGTGAACGCTCCTGTCAAGATTGATACCGAAATAGCTGTGCAAAAAGCGGCTCCGACGCCGCCGGATCTGGTCATCACGCCGCGCGATCGGCGTTTCGGACGTGGCGAAGGCCATGTACAGGGGCGTTGGTGGAACAATGGCAATCCCTTCGCGACCGCCTTTTTCAACGCGCTGTCGACCACTTTCCCGAAAGGTGAGGCCTTTTTCATCGAAAGTGTGAAGGCATTCCGCGATGGCGCACCGCCGAAATTGGCTGAGGAAATCCGCGCTTTCACCATGCAGGAAGTGATGCACACGCGCGAACATGTGGCGTTCAATCGCCGCGTGACCGATGCGGGCTATGATGTCAGCTTCCTCGACGCGCAGGTCGACCATGTCCTTGAATTGATCAAGACGCGCCCGGCAATCGTCAATCTGGCCGCAACCATGGCGCTAGAACATTTCACCGCCATCCTTGCCCGCGAACTGCTCGAAAATCCGAAGCATTTGCAAGGAGCTGATGCAGAAGCTGCCGCATTGTGGCGCTGGCATGCAGTCGAAGAGATTGAGCACAAGGCCGTTGCCTATGACACATGGCTGCATGCAACGCGCGGCTGGAGCCGGTATCGCCGTTGGAAACTGAAATCGCTGATGATGCTGGTGATCACCACGCGCTTCATTCCCGAACGCATAAAGGGCATGCTCAACCTTCTCGAACAGGATGGCATAACCGGATGGCGCGCCAAGCGGGGCATTTTGTGGTATGCCTTTGGCAATCCGGGTATGTTCCGCAAGATATTGGGCGCTTGGGCGGCCTATTTCCTGCCGGGTTTCCACCCCTGGAATGCGGACGAGAAGCACCTGATTGCCCGTTATGAGGCGGAAAACCAGCAATCTGCATGATGCCGCGTTAACGCCGCAAGGCTTTGGTGATATTGGGAAATCACCATTTCTTTACGGTTATTAACCATAGGAATTTACAACTATTTATCCTGCCGCCGTTAATCGGCCAGGCATGGATATCGCGAGCATTTCAAGCGGGGCCGCCGCGCCCGCAGGCGGCAACGCAGCGCAGCGCATGCATGTGCGCGCATTTCGGGGCAACAAGGCGCGGTTGAATCGCCGGCATTGGGTGCGCAATGATATGTTCGCCACCGCATTCCTCAATGCGCTCTCGGTGGTGTTCCCGCGCGGCGAAGCTTTCATGATCGAAGCACTGCACCCTTGGCGCAATCGAACCGACGGACAGTTGCAGCGCGACATAGCGACCTTTATCGAACAGGAAGCCGCGCACAGCCGCGAACATGTCGGCTTCAACAAGGCGATTATCGAAGCCGGCTACGACATCGACGCGCTCGATCGCGCGATCAAGCAATTTGTCTCCTTCTTTTCAGGATGTGGCGAAGTCACCAAGCTTGGTGCCACCATGTGCATCGAACACCTGACCGCCATCGTCGCGGCAGAAATCCTCAAGAATCGCAAGCATCTCGAAGGCACCGACCTCGAACTGCGCAAGCTGTGGCTCTGGCACGCCATCGAAGAGGTGGAGCATAAGGCGGTCGCCTTTGACGTCTGGATGTTTGCTACCCGCGAGTGGAGCGGCATACGGCGCTGGTTTACGCGCAGTGCGCTGCTCCTCGCCGTCTCGATCAGTTTCTTCGTCAACCGCACCCGTGGGCAGGTCGAATTGCTCAATCAGGATGGGCTGGCAAAATCGACCGCCTGGTGGCTGTGCATCCGCAACGGCTTTGCCAAGGGCGCGATCGGACGCAATGTGATGGGCCCCTGGCTCGAATTTTTCTGTCCCGGTTTCCACCCGAACCACATTGACGACCGCGAGCTTTTGGTACGTGGAGAGAATATGCTCGCGGCCATCAAGTTGGTGACTGAGGGTGCAGCGGGCGATGTCGTGCACACCGCGCCGCCGCTTCGCGAAAAGGTCATTGCCCCCGCTTAAGCGGCGCGCAGCCCTTCAAAACAACCGCTTCGCATCGCCCAAATCGACGCTGCATCCGGGGTCTGATCGTCGTCGCAGCAAAGATCCTGTTCGTATAGGATCGTCGTTGCTGCATAGCCCCGCCCTGCGCTGAAACGCTCCTCACGCTGACCCGTGGAACGGAAACCCAGCTTGCGAAGTACGGCACCCGATGCCGGATTATCGACGAAGTGCGATGCGACCAGTTTGCGGTGGCCCACGGTCTTTGCGATCTCGACAACCGCGCGACCGGCTTCGCTCGCAAAGCCCTGCCCCCAATAGGGGCGAGCGATCCAATAGCCGAGTTCAGCAGCGTCGCCATGTTCGCCAATACCACACGCGCCAACGATGACGGGGGCACCCTCGGTGCGCTTGTAGAGAATGAAATTGGGGAACAATTCGGCTTGTTCGCTGCTGACAAAGCGCACCGCATCCTCGAGCGAATAGGGCCAAGGCGCACGCGCGAGGTTGCGCACGATGCCTTCATCGGCAATCGCACGGTACAGCGGGCCCGCATCTTCGGGCCAGCTGGGTCTTAACAACAGTCTTTCAGTCCTTGCGAACATTGGCTCTCTCCTGACCAGACGGCTGCCCCTTGGAAGGTTTTAGTGACAGCCTTGTGAAACTTTTCACGCCCGATGGGGCGAGGTGCAGGGAGAATGGGGCAAAAAGAAAAGGGAGCCGGATGACCCGTCTCCCTTGCGCGATGGGAGGTGTCGCCACCCCCCCCGGGTCGTCCAGACGGACAACCCGTTATGGTTGTCCTATGTTATTCTGCGGCCACTGCCATAGTGTCTACCGACACATATTTGCGGCCGAGTTTGCCGGCGTGGAATCGGACGCGACCTTCGACGAGTGCGAAGAGGGTGTGGTCCTTGCCCATGCCAACGCCAGCGCCCGGGTACACCTTGGTCCCGCGCTGACGCACGATAATATTGCCGCCGATCACTTCCTGACCGCCGAACTTCTTCACGCCAAGGCGACGACCTGCTGAGTCGCGACCGTTACGGCTGGAACCACCTGCTTTTTTATGTGCCATGGTCTAAACTCCTGAATTCTTATTCGGCTTTTTTGGCAGCGGCCTTTTTCGGCGCAGCCTTTTTGGCGGGAGCTGCTTCAGCAGCAGCTTCGGTCTTTTCAGCCTTGGGGGCAGCAGCCTTTTTCGGCGCGGCGCCACCAACGGCAGTGATGCGCAGCAGCGTCAGCGACTGGCGATGACCTTGCTTGCGGCGATAATTGTGCCGACGGCGCTTCTTGAAGACGATGACCTTTTCGCCACGCTCCTGCGCAATGATCTCGGCCGAAACGACCAGACCCTTGGCGTCCTTGATCTCGCCACCGTCGCCCGCGAGCAACACATCGTCCAGCGACACGGTGTCACCAGCGTTTCCAGGCAGTTTTTCAACTGCGATCTTGTCTCCGGCGGCGACGCGATACTGCTTGCCGCCTGTGCGCACGATAGCGAACATGGCTTGTCTCAATCTCTTTATATCTGCTTTTCACCCGTTTTTTGGGCTTTTCCAACGCGCAACAACGAAACACGAGTCCCGAAGGCCCGCATTGGAAGGCGCGCAGCTAGTCGATTGAGTCGGCTTTGTCAACGTGCCTTTCGGCTTTTTTGGCGGGTTTCGGGCTATCGATGCGCCAGCGCTTGCCTGCACGTTCAGCGCCGCCTAAACCTGCTGCATGCATCGCGTCAACCGCAAGACTATCTGCCTTTTGCTGGGCTCCAGCCTGTTATTGGGGGCATGCGCCCTTCCCGAGGGTGAGTTTCCTTCGCTGGCGAAGCGGCCCTACGAAACCGAGGCTCCAATCGTCGAACCGCCTGCTGAGGCAGAAATTTTGTCGACCAGCCTGCCCGATTCGCTGCGCGCACAATTGCAGGCGCTTACCGATCGGCACAACGCTGCTGACGCGGCCTTTCGCAATGCCCTGCCAGCAGCCCGCCAGGCAGCACAGCTCGGCTCCGGCGCTGCCGAAGGAAGCGAAGGCTGGGTCGTTGCGCATATGGAAATTTCCAAGCTTGAAAAATTGCGATCGGATTCGCTATC
>Ga0255182_1000154_pt1 | contig 59684 bp, 50 predicted proteins | sample Atl_UVDOM_RepA_8_FD_188420 | JGI IMG/M metagenome (GOLD analysis project Ga0255182, IMG submission 188420) | Freshwater microbial communities from Altamaha River, Georgia, United States - Atl_UVDOM_RepA_8d | ecosystem: Environmental > Aquatic > Freshwater > River | place: USA: Georgia...
GATTCCGCCACCGCAGGGCGACCCGTCCGCGACGCTGCGGGCGATGATCTTCGACAGCCATTACGACAGCTACCGCGGCGCGATCACCTACGTGCGGCTCATCGACGGCACCGTCAAGAAGGGTCAGAAGATCCGCTTCCTCGAGACCGGCGCCACGCACGAGGTGCTCGAGCTCGGGCAGTTCGTGCCGCAGCGGCGCGCCTGCGAGGAGCTCGTGGCCGGCCAGGTGGGCTATCTCGTCTGCAACATCAAGGACGTGAAGCAGGTCCACATCGGCGACACGGTCACGATCCCCGGCGACCAGGCGGCCGCCGCGCTGCCGGGCTACAAGCCGCCGCAGCGGATGGTCTACTGCGGCCTCTATCCGAGCGAGGGGGAGAACTTCGAGGAACTCCGCGACTCGCTCGAGAAGCTCGCGATCAACGATCCGTCGTTCGAGTTCGCGCCGGAGTCGAGCGAGGCGCTCGGCTTCGGCTTCCGCTGCGGATTTCTCGGGCTCCTGCACATGGAGATCATCCAGCAGCGGCTCGAGCAGGAGGCCGACCTCGACCTCGTGCAGACGGCCCCGAACGTCACCTACCAGATCCTCAAGTCCGACGGCGAGACGATCAGCATCACGAACCCGCAGGACGTGCCCGACACCGGGCAGATCGAGGAGTTTCGGCAGCCGATCGTGCGGACCAACTTCCTCGTGCCGGTCGAGTACATCGGCCCGATCATGCAGCTGTGCACCGACCGCCGCGGCACCTACCTCAAGACCGAGTACCTCTCGCCGACGCGGGCCATGCTCAGCTTCGACCTGCCGCTGGCCGAGGTGATCTACGACCTCCACGACAAGCTCAAGAGCGTGACGCGGGGCTACGGCACGATGGACTACGAGCTGATCGGCTACTTCCCGGCCGACCTCGTGCGGCTCGACATCCTCGTGGGCGGCAAGAAGGTCGACGCGCTCTCGATCATCTGCGACCGCCGCGACGCCGACCGCCGCGGCCGGGCGATCGTGAAGAAGCTCCGCGGCGAGATCGACCGCCACATGTTCGAGATCGCGCTGCAGGCGGCGATCGGCACGAAGGTGATCGCCCGCGAGACGATCTCCGCGATGCGGAAGAACGTCACGGCGAAGTGCTACGGCGGCGACATCTCGCGCAAGAAGAAGCTCTGGGCGAAGCAGAAGGAGGGCAAGAAGCGGATGAAGAGCATCGGAAGCGTCGACATCCCGCAGAAGGCCTTCATGGCGGTCCTCGACACGGGCGCCGAGCGGCAGTGAGGCCAGTGGCCGCTCCGGTGACGCAAGCCTCGGGCCCCGAGCAACTTCCCCCGGCGATCCGCGGGCTCGGCTGGACGAGCTTCCTCACCGATCTCTCGAGCGAGGCGATCTATCCGCTCTTGCCCGGCTTCGTGAGGGGCCTCGGCGGCTCGAGCATCGAGATCGGCCTGATCGACGGCGTCGCCAACGCAGTCGCGGCGCTCGTGCGGCTGCCGGCGGGGTCGATCTCCGATGCGATCGGCCGCCGGCCGCTCGTGCTCTCGGGCTACGGCCTCTCGGCGCTGGTGCGGCCGCTCATGGCCTTCGTTACGGCGCCCTGGGGCGTCGTCCTCGTGCGGATGGCGGATCGGTTCGGCAAGGGCATCCGCAGCGCCCCGCGGGATGCGCTCGTCGCCGATCTCGTCGAGCCCGCCGTCCGCGGCCGGGCCTTCGGCCACATCCGCGCGATGGACCATGCCGGGGCGGCGCTCGGGCCGCTCGTGGCGCTGCTCTTCCTGCTCGCCTTTCCGGGCCGCGAGCGGCTGCTCTTTGCGCTCACGCTCTTGCCGGGGCTCGTCACACTCGCGGTGATCTGGCGGAACGTCCGCGATCCGGCGCGGCGCACGCCGGCGGACGCCCGGACGGCGCTGCTCCCGGGGCTCTCACGGCCGCAGGCCCTGCTCTTGGCGAGCGTGGCCGTCTGGTCGCTCGGCGCGGCGAGCGAGCACTTTCTCCTCATGCGGGCAGCCGATCTCGGCGCACCGCCGGCGACCGTGCCGCTGGTCTGGTTCTGCATGAGCCTCGCGAAGAGCGGCGCCGCGACGGCGGTGGGCCGCCTCCTCCACCGCCTGAATCCCCGCCGGGTGCTCGCGGCCGGCTGGCTCGTCTTCGCGGCCGCCTACGCGGGGCTGGCCGCGACAGACCAGCTCTGGCTGGCACTGCCACTCCTGCTCGTGGTCGGCATCGCCTACGGCCTCGCCGAGCCGGCGGAGCGGGCGCTCGTGGCGGCGCTTGCGCCGGAGGGGCGGCAGGGAGGCGCCTTCGGCTGGTACGCGCTCGTGCAGGGACTCTTGTCGCTGCCGGCGGGCCTCCTGGCAGGCTGGCTCTGGCAGCAGGGCCCGACAGGGCCGGCCACCGCCTTCGCCACGACCGCGGCGCTCGCCGGGGCCGCCAGCGGCCTGCTCTGGCTCACGCGCGGTTGGTCGCGTGCTGGGCAACCTGTTCGCGTGGCGACGATGGCCCCACACTAGCGGCGGTCGCCGCCATATGTGAGGGCTCTTCCTCGGTCACCGCCTGGGGATCAGCCCGAGATCCAGCCCGAAGACGAACATCATGAGCGTGAGGATGAGGCCCAGCCCCAGGTAGGAGAGGACCGCCACCACCTTCTCGCTCGGCGGTTTGCCGCGGACGAGCTCGTAGAGGAGGAAGACCATGTGCCCGCCGTCGAGCACCGGAATCGGCAGGAAGTTCACCACCGCGAGGTTCGCGCTGAGCATCGTCAGGAAGAGCAGGAAGTGGCTGAAGCCCTCCTCCGCCGACTTGCCCGCCTGCTTGGCGATCTCGATCGGCCCACCGAGCAGCCGCGGGCTGATCTGGTTGCTCGTGAGCTTCTGCAGGAAGCGGTAGACGAGCGACAGGTTCTCGAAGGCCTTGCGGCCGCCGCGGCGGAGGGCGTCGAAGACAGACGTGGCCCGCACGACCTCGTACACCGGCTCGAACACGAGCCCCCGATCGATCACGAACTGGTCCTCGGCGTCGCGCGTGTCGAGCTCCACCGTCCGCCGCGTGCTGCCGCCGATGGGCTCGACGTCGATCACGAGCTTCGTCCCCCTACGGACCTGCTGGAGCACCGATGCGACGTATGGCCAGCTCGGCGACTTCTCCGAGAGCTCGAGGCCCGCGTCCGCCGGCGGCGGCCCCTTCTGCCCCGGCTCCAGGAACGCGGCGCGGACGACGCGGTCGCCGGGCTGGATGCCGGCCTGCGCCGCCGGGCTTCCGACCTCGACCGCCGACACGGTGGCCTCGACGGCGATCGCCGCGCCGATCGCGGAGAGCGACAGCGGGCTCGACGGCCACCGCGGATCCTCGATCCAGGCCACCTCGCGGGGCACGAGCTCGACCTCGACCGGCTGGCCGCCGCGATCGACCGCCAGCCGCACCCGCTTGCCCGCCATGCTCCTGAGCAAGGAATCGAGGAGCATCGGATCACCGACAGTGGCACCGTCGATCGACACGATCTTGTCGCCGACGCGGAGTCCGGCCACCGTCGCCGGCGAGTCGTCCTGGACGGCCTTGATCGGACCGGGCGTCATCACGAGCCCCGTCGTTTGCACCGGCTGGGGTGGCAGCGTGATGATCGTGGGCGGACCTCCCGCGGCCTTGCCACGGCGATCGACCGCCAGTTGTGCCGTCTTGTAGGGCTGCCGCGAGAGCGCCGCGATCAGTTCCGCATAGGTGGCCACGGGCGTGCCATCGACCGAGCGGATCGTGTCGCCCGGCTCGAACGGCGGCGACGCCTGGCCGGCGCCGCCCGGCAGGCCGCCGGCCAGATCGGGCGGCAGCGTCACCGAGAAGGGGCTCGTGACGCCGACCGTGGGCACGCCCAGGTCGGTGTCGGGCCGCAACAGCACCTTGCGCGTGGAGCCGTCCGCAGGACGCTGGATCGTAAACTCGACCCCCTTCGCCGCGTCGCCGAGCGTCACGCCGTTGCGGAGGTCGGTGAAGATCGGATTCGTGCGGTCGCCGATCGCGGTGATGCGGTCGCCGGTCCGCAGGCCGGCCCGCCAGGCGGCGCCGCCGGGCCGCACGCTCGAGAGCTCACAGGTCATCTCTCGGACGCCCAGGAAGAGCGCCCACGAGGCCATGAGCACGGCGAAGATGACGTTCATGATCACACCGGCCGAGATGATCGCCATCCGCTCCGGCACGCTCTGCGCCGGGTAGCTCCGCGGATCCCAGGCCGGGTGCGGATCGGACGTCGGCTCCGGCGGCAGGTCGCCCGATTCGAGCGCGGCCCGCGCCCGATGGGCCTCCTCGGCGGCGGCGGCGGGGTTGTCGTCCTGGCCGAGCATCTTCACATAGCCGCCCAGCGGCAGGGCGCCGATGCCGTATTCGGTCTCCCCCCACTTGAAGCTCGCGAGCTTGAGCCCACCGACGTCGAAGCCGAGAAAGAACTTCTCGCACTTCACGCCGCACGCCTTGGCGACGAGGAAGTGGCCGAGTTCGTGCACGAAGATCACGAAGCCCAGGCCGAGCGCGACCTGGAGGATCACCCACCAGCTCGACGGCTGGATGATCCACGAGAGCCAACCGCCCGCCGCCAGCATCATGCACATGCCCACTTCACGACCTCCTGCCTGGCCCAGCCGTCCACCCTCCTGACCTCGTCGAGCGACGGATCAGGCTCGTAGGGATGCTCGTCGAGCACCCGCTCACACACTGCCGCGATGTCGGTGAAAGCGAGCGCACCCTCGAGAAAACCCGCCACCGCCTGCTCGTTCGCGGCGTTCAAGACGGCGCCGGCGGTGCCGCCGCGGGCGGCCGCCTCGTGCCCGAGCCGCACCGCCGGGAACCGCGCCGGATCGGGCGGCTCGAACTCGAGCGCGAGCCCCTGCGAGAAATCGAACCGCCGCGCGGGGCCGTCGAGGCGGCGCGGATAGGCGAGGGCGTATTGGATCGGTAGCCGCATGTCGGGCGGGCTCAGCTGCGCGATCACCGAGCCGTCGACGAACTCCACCATCGAGTGGACGATCGACTGCGGATGCACGAGCACCGCGAGCTTCGCGGCCGGCAGCCCGAAGAGCCAGCGGGCCTCGACGAGTTCCAGCGCCTTGTTCATCATGGTGGCCGAGTCGATCGTGATCTTGGGCCCCATCGACCAGGTGGGATGCTTGAGCGCCTCTTGCGGAGTGACGGCGGCGAGCGTCTCGGCCGGCCGGGTGCGAAAGGGCCCGCCGCTGGCGGTGAGGATGAGGCGGGCGACCTCGTCGGAGGAGCCCGCCCGCAGTGCCTGGTGGATCGCCGAATGCTCGCTATCGACCGGCACGATGCTGCCGCCGGTCCGCTCGGCCAGCCGGGTCACGAGCGGCCCGGCCATGACGAGCGTTTCCTTGTTGGCAAGCGCCACGGTTTTGCCCGCCTCGATCGCCGCCCAGGTGCTCCGCAGCCCTGCCGCGCCCACGATCGCCGACACGACGCGGTCGACCTCCGCCGAACGGACGAGGTCGTCGAGTGCGTCCGGCCCGACGCCGAGGCTCGTGCCCGCCGGCAGCCCGCCCGGGCCGATCCGGCCGGCCGCCGCGGGGTCGATGACCACGACGTGACGGGGACGACAGGCCCAGGCCTGCTCGACCAGCCGCTCGACGCTGCGGTGGGCGGCCAGGAGGAAGGGCGAAAAGAGCGTGGGCGCCGCCGTGATCACGTCGAGCGTGCTCGTGCCGATGCTGCCGGTCGAGCCGAGAACGGCGACCCGCAGCGGCTCGTCCCTCCCGGGGGCCGCGGCGGAATCGACGGCGGCCGCGCTGCGGTGGGTGGAGGGCATGGCACCAGGGAATCGGCTCGTGGACGACGGGAGAAAGTGTAGAAGTTGCCCGCCGAAACTTCCACTTTCGGCCGCGTTTGTCGCCGGCTTTGGCACCGCATAGGATGAGACTTCGGCTGCGAACGGGGCTTCCGCACGGGCGGCCTCGACGCTCGGACGCCTCGATCCGGCCCGCACTCCGCAATCCACGGCCGGGCGGTCCAGTAGCGAAAGGGAACCTCCGGTTCATGGGCAAGAAACGCGACTCTCTCAAGCGGTCCTCGGAACGGCGGCCGGCTCTTGGCGGCTCGAATCTCATCTGGTCGCTCATCGCCGCGGGTGTCGCGGGGCTCTTCGCGATGAGCCTGATCGGCGTCACGCCCGAGATCGAGCTCTCCTACAGTGATCTGGAGCGGCTCATCCAGGCGGCGGGTCGCGGTGAACACACGGCCGACGACGACGCGGCGGACGCCGTCCGCTGGGTGGATGTCGTCGTGCCAGGCGGCGAGGGAAGGCGGACCGCCCACTACGGTGACCTCCGTGACGTGGTCATCGGGGCCTTCAACGTTTCCGGCACCGTCCGGGAACTCGACTCCGGCCGGGCGGCGCCGGAAGCGGCAGAGGGGAGCGGGACGACGGCCCGCCGCGGCGGGGCAACGGGCTCGGGGGCGCTCCGCCGCTTCCGTACCGCCAAGCTGCCGAGCGAGAACTCCGAAAGCCGGCTCATGGAGCAGCTCACCGCCAACGGCGTCCCGTTCCGCTACGAGGAAGCCCCGAGCCCCTGGCGGAACTGGCTGCCGATGCTCTTCCTGACCGGCCTCTTTGGCCTGCTCTTCTTCATGATGATGCGCCGCATCGGCGGCGCCGGCAGTCCGATGGCCTTCGGCCGCAGCCGCGGCAAGATGTACGCGCAGGAAGACCTGGGCATCACGTTCGACGACATCGCCGGCATCGACGAGGCGGTCGAGGAACTCCGCGAGGTGGTCGAGTTCCTGAGAAACCCCGAGAAGTACCAGGTGCTCGGTGGCCACATCCCCAAGGGCGTGCTCCTGGTCGGCCCCCCCGGCACCGGCAAGACGCTCCTCGCCAAGGCGATCGCCGGCGAGGCGGGCGTACCGTTCTTCGGCCTCTCCGGCAGCGACTTCGTGGAGATGTTCGTGGGCGTGGGCGCGGCCCGCGTCCGCGACATGTTCCAGCAGGCGGCGGCGAAGGCTCCCTGCATCATCTTCATCGACGAACTCGACGCCCTCGGCAAGACCCGCGGCTCGAGCGTGGTGGGCGGCCATGACGAGCGGGAGCAGACGCTCAACGCCCTGCTCGTGGAGATGGACGGCTTCGGCAGCAACTCGGGCGTGATCGTGCTCGCCGCCACCAACCGTCCCGAGACGCTCGACCCGGCGCTCCTGCGGCCCGGCCGCTTCGACCGGCACGTGCTCGTCGATCGCCCCGACGTCCGCGGCCGCGAGGCGATCCTCCGGGTGCACGTCGCCAACGTGAAGCTCGACCCGGCGGTCGATCTCGAGCAGATCGCCAGGATCACCTCGGGCTTCGTGGGCGCGGATCTCGCCAACCTCGTCAACGAGGCGGCGCTCCTGGCGGCCCGCAACAACAAGTCATCGGTCGGGATGCAGGAGTTCAACGAGGGCGTGGAGCGGGTGACCGCCGGGCTCGAGAAGAAGAAGCGGGTCATCCACGAGGACGAGAAGAAGCGGGTCGCCTACCACGAGGCGGCCCACGCGCTCGTGGCCTTTTCGCTTCCCAACACCGACCCGGTGCACAAGGTCTCGATCATCCCGCGCGGCCTGGCGGCGCTCGGCTACACGATGCAGCGTCCGGAGGACGATCGCTACCTGATGACGCAGTCGGAGCTCGAGAGTCGCATCCAGGTGCTCCTGGCCGGCACGATCGCCGAGGAGATGGTCTACGCCGACGTCTCGACCGGCGCGCAGAACGACCTCGAGCGGGCCAGCGAGATCGCCCGCTCGATGGTGATGGATTACGGCATGAGCCGGCTGGGCCGCGTGGCCTACCGGGAGAGCCAGCGGTCGCCCTTCCTGGCCGGCGGCGGCGCCGACCTGGCGGCCGCCCGCAGCCACAGCGAGCAGACGGCCCGCGAGATCGACGAGGAGGTTCGTCGGATCATCGACGTCGCCATGGAGCAGGTGCGGCGGATTCTCGAAGCGCGCCGCGCCGCCCTCGAGGCGATCACGAGGCGGCTCATCGAGTGCGAGGTGATCGACGGCGACGAGCTGCGGCGGATCATCGAGGCCGTGACGGACGCGCCGCAGCTGGTGCCGGGCACCGACACCGAGCGACGCGGCCCGCGGCCCGCGGCCGGCGAGGCTGCCGACGCAGGCCTCGGCCCCGCCGACCTGAGCAGCTGAGCGACGGGCGATTGGCGCCGGTGAGGTGCCGCCCACGCCGCGAAAGCCGGACGTTCGCTTCAGCCCTCCAGGCTTCAGCTCTCTCGGATGCTGCCTTCGCTACGGCATCCTGACTGCGCTCGTCATCATACGCCGGCTCTCGGGGCATGGGCGGCACCTCACCTCCCGGATGAACGAGACCAGGCCCGGAGGGCCGGGTGAGGACCAGCGAGCGAAGGCTCGCTCAGAAACGCGAGCAGGATGCGAGTCGTTTCGTGAAGCAGCGAATCGTCACAACCCACACGACCGTCATGGTCGATCGTCGGATCGTGTTGATAGAGACTGCAGGACAGGCCGACCGATGAACAGTGCGGGTGCGTAAGGCACTCAGGCAACAGCTGTCGGTCGGAGTGCCGCCACGGGCGGACGCAGAGCAACCATGTGGAAGAGCGTGTTTCTGGCGGGCGGCATCTTCTCCTGCATCGCGGGCGTGGAGCTGCTGCTCATCGATTCGGCCGTCGTGCTGCCGGTGGACGGCCGCGGGGGGCCGAGCGTCTTCACCGCCCCCGACTGGGCCCCCTGGGGGCTGATCTCCGCCGGCGCCGTGACGATCCTGCACTTCTGCGCTCTCCCGGCAGGAGCGGCCAAGCCGGCGGCTCCGTCACTCCCGGCGGAGCCGCGGTTTCGCTAGAGAGGGCGGGGCGGTTCTCTCCCGAAATCGGTTGCCGTCGGCCTGCCCGTGCGGTTCTAGAAAGAGGGCGGAGACGCTTCCGTACGGTCGCGGCCCGCATCCTCTGGCGCCGCGACGGTCTCGGTCTTCCCATGATCACCACCCGCCACCATCCGGCCCGCGACACCGTCCTCTACGACGGCCACTGTCGGTTCTGCCGGAGCCAAATCGCACTGCTGCGGCGACTCGACCTGACAGGCAGACTGGCCTTCACGTCGCTCCATGATCCGAGCGTCGCCCGTGACTTTCCCGAGATCCCCCCGGACGCGCTGCACCGCGAGATGCACGTCGTCGATCCACGGGGCAACGCCCGCGGCGGCGCCGAAGCCGTGCGGTATCTCTCGCGGCGGCTCGTGCTGCTCTGGCCGCTGGCGATCCTCCTGCACATCCCCGGGACGCTTCCGCTGTGGCAGTGGCTCTACGCGTTCGTGGCCCGCCGGCGGATGCTGATCGCCGGCTCCTGCGCCGACGGCACCTGCCGGCTGCCGTAGCCCGGCACGGGAGCGAGGCCGTGCGGCCCCGGCGGCGGCCTGGCTACAATCGGAGGATCCTTCGATCCGAGGAGCACGTCCTCGGCCCCCTCCGGAGATGCTTCGCATGCGCGCCGTCATCCTCGTGGCAATGAGCCTCCTCCTCGGGACCGCAGCCCGCTCGGGCTACGCCGACAGCGTCCCCAACACCCTCTCCGAGGCCGAGCGGCGCGGCGGCTGGCGACTCCTCTTCGACGGCCGCTCGACCGACGGCTTTCGCAACTACCGTCGCGAGGGACTCGCGCCGGGGTGGAAGGTCGAGGACGGCTGTCTGGTCCGTGCCGCGAACGGCGCGGGCGACATCGTCACGGTCGACGAGTTCGGCAGCTTCGAACTGCAGCTCGACTACCGCATCGCTCCGGGCGGCAACAGCGGCCTCATGTTCCACGTCACCGAAGACGCGCCCGCGCCCTGGCACTCGGGACCCGAGGTGCAGATCCTCGACAACGCCGCCGGCAAGGATCCCCAGCGCGCCGGCTGGCTCTATCAGCTCTACGAGCCCCGCAACCACGAGGGCTTCCGCCGCATGGAGCGGGAGGCGGGGCTCGATCCGCCGAGCCTCGTCGATGCCACCCGCCCGGCCGGCGAGTGGAACACGCTCAGCCTGCGGGTCACGCCCGCCGGTGGCGAAGTCTGCGTCAACGGCATGCCCTACTACCGCTTCAAGAAGGGCTCGAAGGACTGGGACGAGCGGGTGGCGAAGAGCAAGTTCGCCGCGTTCCCCGGGTTCGGCAAGGCGGAAAAGGGCCGGATCTGCCTGCAGGACCATGGCGACACCGTCGCGTTCCGGTCGATCAAGATCCGGGAACTGCCCGAGGGACAGCCGGCGGCCTGGGCGGACGACGGCCGGCTCGGCATCACCGTAGAGCCGGCGTTTCCCGGACTGACGTGGGAGGGCTGGGCCGCCGAGAACGCCGACGGCAAGCCGGCGGAGCCCCTGCGGCCGCTCTCGGTGACGCCGGCGGGGGACAACTCGGGCCGGGTCTTCGTGGCCGACCAGAGCGGGATGATCCACGTGATCCACCCGGGCGCCTCCAAGGCGAAGCTCTTCCTCGACCTGCGCGCCGGCACGGCGCCGTGGAGCAAGTGGAACGAGGAGGGCCTGCTCGGGCTCGCCGTCCATCCCCGATTTCGGGAGAACGGCGAGATCTTCGTCTGCCAGAGCGTGCGGGGAGAGAAGCGGCTCGAGCGGGTGTCGCGGTATCGCGTCTCGAAGGACGATCCCGACCGCGGCGATCCCGGCAGCGAGGAGGTGGTCCTCGAGTTCGAGCAGCCGTTCTGGAACCACAACGGCGGGTCGATCGCCTTCGGCCGCGGTAGCGAACTGTTCATCGGCCTGGGCGACGGTGGCAGCCGCAACGACCCCCTGGGCAACGGTCAGCGGCTCGATGTGCTCTTGGGCAAGGTGCTGCGGATCGACGTCGATCGCCGCGACGAAGTCCGGGCCTACGCCATCCCGGCCGACAACCCGTTCGTCGGCCAGGCCGGCGCGAGACCGGAGATCTACGCCCTCGGCTTCCGCAATCCCTGGCAGCTCGCCTTCGACCCGCCGACCGGCCGTCTCTGGGCCGGCGACGTGGGGCAGGATCTCTGGGAGGAGATCGACATCGTCGAGAAGGGGCGCAACTACGGCTGGAGCCTCCGCGAGGGCACGAAGTCCTTCGGGCCGAAGGCCGCCACGGTTCCCGTCGCGGAGCCTGTCTGGGAGTACGACCATCAGACCGGCAAGTCGGTGACCGGTGGCCGCGTCTACCGCGGCAAGGCGATCCCAGCGCTCGTGGGCCGCTATGTGTTCGGCGACTTCGTCTCGGGCCGCCTCTGGGCCCTGGCGATCGACGACGCCGGCCGCGCGACGGGCAGCTTCTCGATCCCGTGGAACGGCCTGCCGATCTTCGGCTTTGGCACCGACGCCGACGGTGAGTTGCTCGTCTACACCGCGTCCGCCTCGGGTGAAGGCATCTATCGCCTGGTGCCCGAGCCGGCCGCGACGGCCGACTGACCGCGCGGCATCACGGCCGCCTGACGCCGAGGAAGATCAGGTGCTGCCAGGGCAGGCGGTCGAACTCGCGGACGATCTCGAAGCCCGCCGGCTCGAGCTCGGCCCGCACCTGCGCCTTGGTCATCTTGTGGAGCGGCTTGATCGGCACCGCCGGATCCTCGCCGCGAAACTCGGCGAGCACCAGCCGGCCGTCGGCCGCGAGGCTCTCCCGGATCTTCCCGAGCATCGCCTCCGGATGGGAGAACTCGTGGTACACATCGACGCAGAGCACCATGTCGATGCTGCCGGCCGGCAGCCGGGGATCGACGGGCGTGCCGAGCACGGGGCGGATGTTCCTGAGCTTCGCCTCGGCCGCGTTGCGGACGAGCATCTGCAGCATCTCGGGCTGGACGTCGACGGCGTAGACGGTTCCCCGTGGGCCAACCCGGCGGGCCAGTTCGAGCGTGTAGAAGCCGTTGCCGCAGCCGAGATCGCAGATGGTCTGGCCGGGCCGCACGCCCAAGGCGCCCAGCAGCATCCGGCAATCCTCTTCGCGCTGGCGGCTCTCGCGGACCAGCCACGGGGCGCCCGTGTAGTGCATCGTCTGGGCGATCTCGCGGCCGTGGTGGTGCGTCTGCGGCGGAGGGATCTCGACCGAGCTATCGATGTCGGCGTCGATCGCGGTCGCCGGCGGAGCGGCCCGCGCGGACGTGGCCGGCGACGGCCCGATCACAAGCGGCAGCACCAACCCGGAGAAGAGCAGCAGTCCGCGCATGGCCAAAGTATAGGGCCGCGGCGGGAAAAGGCTCACGCCGCCGCGTCGAGCGCCGGGCTGCCGGCCGCGTCGCAGAGGCTCGCGATCGTGATGCCGCTGCGGGCGGCGAAGTCGGTCAACTCCGGCAGGTCGACCAGGATCGTGCGGCCGGCTTCGATCGCGAGCACGCGGGCGCCCGCCGCACGGAGCGACTCGAGCGTGCCACGGCCGATCGTCGGCATGTCGAACCTGAGGTCCTGGAGCGGCTTGGCGACCTTCACCACCACCATGCCGCCGGCGGGGCAGAGCCGGCCGGCGCGGCGGATGCACTCGTCGGTGCCCTCGATCGCCTCGAGCGCCAAGGGCGCCCGATTCCTGACCACCACCGTCTGGCCGATGTCGTGCCGGCCCAGCTCCTTGGCCAGCCGCCAGCCGAAGGCGACGTCGGCCTGCTCGCCCGCCGACAGCGGCCGGCCCGCGATCACGCCCTCGCCGGCGAGCAGCTCCGGCGCGAAGTCGGTGGCCGGGCAGATGTGGACGCCACCCGCATCGAAGGCGGCGGCGATCGCCCCGAGGAGCGAGTCGTCGCGGTTGTCGCGGCGGCGGCTCACGAAGTGTGGCCAGAAGGTGACGAGCCCCGTCCAGTCGGGCAGGTGCCGGACCCAGGCATTGCGGCCGAAGAGCTTCGTCTTGTGGATCTTGCCCGCCATCGTCGCCCGCCGGGCGCCGTGCCGGCGGAAGAAATCGATCGCGCCGCCGATCTGGGCCACGCCCACCTCGCCATACACATCGGCCAAGGGCTCGAGCGCCACGTCGGCATGGTCGCGGATCGAGAGGATCGCGGTGCGGCCGCCACGGCGGCGGATCGCCTCGGCCACGGCCACGGGATAGCGGCCCCAGCCGGCGAGGATGCCGATCACTTCGCCGTCGAGCACGGGGCCGGGAAACGCGAGCTGTCGGGACGGAGATGCTGCCATGGACAGGGGGGAGTCGGAGGAAGGGATGACGCGGGCGCCGAACGCCTGTCAGGCGGCCTCGGTGCCGCGGCCGTCGTGCGGCTGCGCCCGCTCGAGCGCGTCGACGCGGGCGACGAGATGCTTGATGTCCTTCCGCATCTCCGGAAGCTTCGTCATGGTCGCGAGTTGGAGCTTACGCTCCCGCAGCTCGATCGCGGGCTCGCCCAGCACGGTCACACCGGGCGGCACGTCGTTGGAGACGCCCGACCGCGCCCCGAGCACCGCCTTGTCACCGATGTGGACATGGTCGCGGACGCCCACCTGCCCCGCCATGACGACCCAGTCTCCGGTGCTCGTGCTGCCGGCCACGCCGACCTGCGAGCAGATCATGTTGTGGCGGCCGAGGCGGCAGTTGTGGGCGATCATCACGAGGTTGTCGAGCTTGGTGCCCGCGCCGATCGACGTCGGGCCGTAGGTGCCGCGGTCGATCGTCGTGCCGGCACCGATCTCGACGTCGTCGCCGATCTCCACCCAGCCGAGCTGCGCGGAGAGCGTGAACCCGGCGGCGCCGGCCTTGTAGCCGAAGCCGTGGGCCCCGAGCACGGCGCCCGCATGGATGATGCACCGCGCGCCGACGACGGTGTTTTCATAGAGCACGGCATTGGGGAAGACGGTCGTGCCGGCCCCGATGCGGCAGCCCGCCATGAGGCAGGCGCCCGCATGGATCGTCGCGCCGTCACCGATCTCCACGTCGGGCCCGATCGCCGCCAGCGGATGGATGTCGACGTCGGCGCCCAGGCGGGCCGACGGGTCGACGCTGGCCCGCGGGCTCACGCCCACGCGGGCCGCCACGCGGGGCGGCCGCAGCCGCACGACGATCTTCGCGAACGCCCCATGGACATCGTCGACCTCGATCGTCGGGCGGTCGAGTGCCCCGGAGCCCCGCGGCACGATCGCGGCGCCCGCGCCGCTCTTGGCGAGCAGGTGGAGCTTGTCGGCCGCATCGATGAGCGTGACGTCAGTGGGGCCGGCGGTCTCGACCGTGGCGGCGCCCGTGATCGCGCTGGTGGCGGCGCCCTGCATGGTGCCGCCGACAAGGCCGGCGAGTTCGTCGAGCGTGATCGGCATGGCGTCCTCCCTGGCTGCGGGCCCATCCTGATGCTGTCGCGAGGGCCCGGGAACGGGGCGGGAGGTTAGGGATCCCGGGCAGGCGGAGCAAGGCCGCTTCCGGCCGTCGGGATCGCGGGTCCAATCGCGTCGTCACCGCCGTGCCGGGCTCTCTTCCCCGTGGCGACAAGTTCTTCAACTTGTCGAATGCGGGTTGCTGGATTGCCGAGTTACCAGGGTGCCGGTGAGGTGCCGCCGATGTCCCGTCGCCGGACGTTCGCAACGGACATCGTGTCCGTTGCTCACTCGGATGCTGACGTCGCTGCGCCATCCTGGCTGCGCTCGTCATCATACGCCGGCTCTCGGGCCATCGGCGGCACCTCACCTCCCGACGGAAGAGGCCAGGCCCGGAGGGCCGGGTCAGCACCTCGGAACGACCACCAGCCGGCGGAGTTCGGCCAAGGCAAGGTCGGCAGGATGCCGAGCCTTGCCGTGAAGCAGCTTAGCAGCGGCCGCTCAGGTCACGAGCTCGGGCTCGGTCTCGAGGTCGTCCTCGGTGTCGGCGGCCGAGGCCAGCCAGCGCGGCGGCCAAAAGGCCACGAGCAGGAGCGCCGCGGCCGCCAGCGACATCGCCGCCGGCACAAGGAACAGCCGCCGGAAGTCGGTGCCCTCGGCCCCGGTGAGGCTGCTCTGGAGCGGGATGAAGAGCCACTTGGCCGCCAGGTCGCCCAGACCCAGCACGAGAAGATTGAAGAGGCTCTGGGCGCTCGAACGGACGTCCTTCGGAAACGCCGCGTCGATGAAGATGTAGAGGGTCGCGAAGAAGAAGGCGTAGCAGACGCCGTGGAGCACCTGCACGGCGATGATCATCGCCTGGTTCTGCGGCATGAAGGCGAAGACGGCGAACCGGGCCGCGTGGCCGAGGATGCCGAGGATCATCGTCGTCTTCCAGCCGAGCCTCGCGAGCACCGCGCCGAGCACGGCCATCGTGAGGATCTCGGCGATCTGCCCGATGCTCATCACGGGCATGATCCACTTCTGCGGGATGCCGACCGCCTGGCTCTCCAGGAACCCGCCAGCCATGAGGAAGTAGCCGTTGTGGATGATGGAGTCGAGGAAGGTGACGATGAAGAGCACGAGCAGGAACGGCTGCGAGAGAAACTTCGCCGCCTTCACCCAGGCGAAGCCGCCCTCGCCGGGCGCCGCCTTCTTCGGCGGCGTGGGGGGCAGCGTCAGGCTGTAGGCCGCGAGCACGAGCGAGGCGATGCCGGCCACGAGGAAGATGTTGCCCTTGGCAAGCGCCGCGGCCTGACCGCTCTTGCCCTCGAGCAGGAAGAACAGCGGCCAGGCGGCGAGGATCCAGCCGATCGTGCCCCCCATCCGCACGATGCCGAACTCCTTCTGGGCATTCTTCATGTGGGTGAAGGCGATCGAGTTGGAGACGGAGATGGTCGGCACGTAGAGCAACGCGTGCACGAGCATCAGTCCGAAGAACGTCGGAAAATCCTGTGCCCAGTACATCCCGAGGATGGCCAGGCCGCCGACGAAATGGCTCACCGCCATGAACTTCTCGGCGGCGAACGTGCGGTCGGCGAACTGGCTCGAGAAGAGGATGCCGACGATCGAGGCGATCGCAAAGGCACTGCCCACCCAGGCGATCTGCGCGTCGGTGAAGTTCAGGCCGTCCTTGCCCATGTAACCCCAGATCAGGGGCAACCAGGCGCCCCAGATCAGGAACTCGAGCACCATCATCAGCCAGAGCCGAAAGGTCGGCGCCGGGGCGTTTGTCGTGGATTTCATGCCGGGGAAGATACCACGGCCGAATCCCGGAGCCTACAGCCAGTCGCCCACGGTCTGCTCGAGCCGGGCCTCCGCCGCCATCGCCCGCAGTTTGTCGAGGGCCCGGGTCTGGATCTGCCGGATCCGCTCCTTGCAGACGCCCATCGAGCTGCCGAGCTCCCGGAACGTCCGCGGGCTCTGACCGTCGAAGCCGAACCGGGCGACGACGATCTGCTGCTCCCGCGGCTCGAGCTCTTCGAGGAACCGGGCGAAGAGATCCTTGAGAACAGCGTGCTGCTGGGGCGAGCAGGCCTCGCCATCGGCCGCCGCGGCCGCCCGCCCCTTGAAAGCCTCCTCGTCGGTGACGAACCGACTCCGGAGTTGCCGCGACTTCTGCGACAGGCGGAAAAAGTGCCGCTGGATGGCGTACGTCGCGTAGGTGCTGAACCGGTTGCCAAGCGCGAAGTTGAACTTCTCAACCGCCCGCATGAGCGCGACGTTGCCCTCGCTGACGAGTTCCTCGAATGAGTTCGTGGGATCGACGAACTTCTTGGCGATCGACACCACGAGCCGGAGGTTGGACGTGATGATGATCGCCTTGACGGTTTCCGCCTCGGTCAACCAGCCCTCGACCTCGTCGATCTGCCGAAGCGTGGCCCGCCGCCTATCGAGCCGTCCGCGCACCGTCGCGGCCCGGAACTTCAGCCAGTTCATTCGGCGGAAGTAGAACTGCTCCTCATCCTTCGTCAGCAGCCGCGTCTGATACAGACTCGCCAAGTAGGGCGTCAGACCCGTGCCGGTGGGCGCTTCGACGCGATCACGCTCGAGCGGCACGAGGGCGGCGGCGGGCCTCTGGTTCGCAAGCCGCTCCGCGTCCGGCTGGGACAACTCACGGCACGGCACGAAGTCGATCACGCGGTCAAAGAGCCCCGCCCGCCGGGCCGCGAGCACCGCCTTGTCGGGCCGGACGGCCTGCGGCTTCCTGGGAGCGACCACGGCGGCACGGCTGCGCCTGCGGACGCCGTCGGCGCCACGCGATGCCCTGGCCGCCGGGGGCCGCGAACGCTTGGAGCCGGTCTTGGAGAGGGCGATCACGCGAAGGGTCTCCTGCTCTGCTGGTGCGGTGGCAACGACGCGACGCCACCGTGCCAACCGCACCGGCCTCGCAGCCGTAACAGGTCGCCGAAAATCGTCCAGTCCGCCGGGGACCGCCAGGGCATGCCGCCCCGTTTGGCCGGTTTCCGGAAGCCCGGCCCAGCGTGCTACCATCGGGAAAACGATCGCCCAGCGAGGCCTTTTCCCTTGACCGCCACCGACTCAGGCTCCACGGCCGGGCCGGTCGTGCCCGAACCGCCCCCCAGCGCCGCACATCCCCCTCCCGACCGGCCGCTCGTGTGGCGGGCGGTCCTGGGCGCGGTCGTACTGACCGCCGTGTTCCCGGCGGCGCAGGCCGTCGGCATGTTCTGGCCGGCCGGGGCGGGGCGGCCGGCGGCCACGGAAGGCTGGCTCGAGACGTTGCCGGTCTTGGCCGCCGCGGTCTTGATCGCGACCTGGGTGTTCGTGTTCTGGTCGCTCATCGGCAGCTTCCTGAACGTCGTCGTCCACCGACTGCCCCGCGGCGAGTCGGTGATCACCGGCGGGTCACGGTGCCCACGGTGCCTCTCCGCCATTCGCTGGCACGACAATCTGCCGATCGTCGGATGGCTCCTGCTCGGCGGTCGCTGCCGCACCTGCGGCCTGCCCATCGCGGAGCGGTATCCGCTCGTCGAGGCGGCCTGCGCCGGCCTTGGCACGGCGGTTTTCTTTCGGGAGCTGGTCTCCGGGGGCATCAATCTGCCCGTGCGGGCGGTCGACTTCCGGCACGGCGGCCTGCTGCAGTTCATGCCCGACCCGCGGTCCGACCTGGTCGGCTTGAGCCTCTGCCACGCCGGTCTGCTCTGCGTCCTCCTGGCCTGGGGTCTCATCGTCCACGACGGCGGCCGCGTGCCGGTGCGGACCATTGTCGGCACGCTCGCACTCGCGATCCTGCTCGCGATGGTCTTTCCCGTGCTGCATGTCATGCCCTGGTCCACCGCCGACTCCTGGCCGCTGCCGATCGCAGTCACGAGCCCGCTCGTCGGGAGCCTGACGGGCGGCCTCTGCGGCTGGCTCATCTCCGCGGTGCTCCGCCGCTGTCTGCGAGGCGACGCCGCCGGCCGGAGCGGGCAGCCGCTCGCAGCGCCCCGACAGCTCGCCCCGGCCGTCGCGGTCGTCGGCGCCGTCTGCGGCTGGCAGGGCATGCTCGGCACGACATCGCTCCTCCTGGCCGCCTGCCTGGTGCAGATGATCGTCTGGGCGACGGCGTGGTCGTGGCCGACGCTCGAGGTCGAGCTGCTCCTGGTGCCGGCGGCCTTCGTCCATCTCTGCTTCTGGCGGCAGTTCACGACCGGCTTGGGCCGGTGGTGGCCCGCGGCCGAGCCGGACCTGCTCTGCCTGGTCGTGCCGATGGTGCTCTTGCTCGTGGTCTGGGTGGCGCTCGTGACGATCGCGCCGGCGGCGGGGCAGGCCCGGTCGCGAGGCCCGGCATGAGCGGCCGCCTTGTCCTCGTGCTCGGCGATCAGCTCGACCGCGCGAGCGCCGCCTTCGACGGCTTCGATCGCGGCCGCGACCGCGTCTGGATGGCGGAGGTGGCCGGGGAGTCGACCCACGTCTGGTCTCACAAGGCTCGCATCGCCGTCTTCCTCTCGGGTATGCGGCACTTCCGCGCGGCGCTCCGCCGCGAGCGGATCGACGTCGACTACACCGAGCTGACGGCGGCTCCCGCCGCCGGCGAACCGGCGAGCCTGGCGGAGGCACTTCTGGCGAGCCTCGCCCGGGCGGCGAGGCAGGGCACCAAGCCCGACACGCTCGTCGTCGTGGAGCCGGGCGAGTGGCGGGTGCGGCAGGCGCTCACGGCCGCAGCCGAGCGGGCCCGAGTGCCGCTCGAGATCCGGCCCGACCACCACTTCTTCTCGTCGCCGGAAGACTTCGCCGCCCACGCGTCCGGCCGCAAGCAGCTGCGACTCGAATACTTTTACCGCCAGCTCCGCGAGCGGCACGGCGTGCTGCTCGACGACGGCGAGCCCGCCGGCGGGCAGTGGAACTACGACGTCGAAAACCGCGGCGCGTTCCCCAAGACCGGCCCGGGCCGGCTCCCCGCGCCGATACGGTTCGAGCCCGACGCGCTCACGCGGGAGGTGATCGACCTCGTCAACGTCCGCTTCGCCGGTCATCCTGGAAGCCTCGACGCCTTCGACTGGCCCGTGACGCCCGCCGACGCCCGCGCGGCCCTCGACGACTTCCTCGTGCACCGGCTCGCCGACTTCGGCCGCTATCAGGACGCCATCTGGACAGGCGCCCCCTGGCTGTATCACGCGCGGCTTTCGCAGGCGCTCAACATGAAGCTGCTCGACCCACGGGACGTCGTCGCCGGCGCCGAGCGGCTCTACCGCGCCGGCAAGGTGCCGCTCGAGGCGGCGGAGGGCTTCATCCGGCAGGTGATCGGCTGGCGGGAGTATGTCCGCGGCGTCTACTGGCACTTCATGCCGGAGTACGAACACCGCAACGCCCTCGCCGCCGACCGCCCCCTGCCCTCCTTCTACTGGACGGCCGACACCGAGATGAACTGCCTCCGCGACGCCCTGTCGCAGACGCTCCGCCACGGCTACGCCCACCACATCCAGCGGCTGATGGTCACGGGCCTGTTCGCGCTGCTCTCCGGCGTCCGTCCGCAGGACGTCCACCGCTGGTATCTGGCCGTCTACGTCGACGCGGTCGAATGGGTCGAGCTGCCCAACACCCTCGGCATGAGCCAGTTCGCCGACGGCGGCGTGATGGCCTCGAAGCCCTACTGCGCCTCGGGCGCCTACCTCGACCGGATGAGCAACGCCTGTCGGGGCTGCCGGTTCAATCCGAAAGTCGCCGTCGGTGCCGACGCCTGCCCCTTCACGACGCTCTACTGGGACTTCCTGGCCCGGCACGAAAAGCTGCTGCAGACGAATCCCCGCATGGGGATGCAGCTCAAGAATCTGGCGCGCAAGGAAGCGGCTGAATTACGGCAAATCCGCCGCCAGGCCGACGGCCTGCGGGACGCCGCCGGGTGAGCGCCGGCCCGCCCCTTCACGGGCTTCTGCCTGCGATTGTCGGCCGCCGGCGATTGCCCTAGAGTGACCGGCATCCGCCCACTTTGACTCCTTGCCGCCATGACCTCCTACAACCTCACCCACCTCCGCCAGCTCGAGGCCGAGAGCATCCACATCATCCGCGAGGTGATGGCCGAGTTCGAGAACCCGGTGATGCTCTATTCCATCGGCAAGGACTCGGCCGTGATGGTCCGCCTGGCGGAGAAGGCCTTCTACCCGGCCAAGCCCCCCTTCCCGCTCCTGCACGTCGACACGACCTGGAAGTTCCGCGACATGTACCGGCTCCGCGACGAGTACGTCGCCAAGGAGCTCGGCTTCAAGCTGATCGTGCACACGAACGAGGAAGGCCGCGCCCAGGGCATCAACCCGATCACGCACGGCAGCAAGGTGCACACCGACATCATGAAGACGCAGGCCCTGCGGCAGGCGCTCGACAAGTACCGGTTCGACGCCGCGTTCGGTGGCGCCCGGCGCGACGAGGAGAAGTCGCGGGCCAAGGAGCGGGTGTTCTCGTTCCGCGACGAGTTCCACCGCTGGGACCCGAAGAACCAGCGGCCGGAGCTGTGGAACCTCTACAACACGAAGGTCCACAAGAAGGAGAGCATCCGCGTCTTCCCGCTCTCCAACTGGACCGAGCTCGACGTCTGGCAGTACATCCACCTCGAGCGGATCCCGATCGTGCCGCTCTACTTCGCCGCCGAACGGCCGATCGTCTGGCGGGACGGCGTGATGATCATGGTCGACGACGACCGGCTTCCGCTCCATCCCGGCGAGCAGCCGGAGATGCGCCGGGTGCGGTTCCGCACGCTCGGCTGCTATCCGCTCTCGGGCGCCGTCGACTCGAGCGCCACCACGCTCCCCGAGATCATCCAGGAGATGCTGCTCACCACCTTCTCCGAGCGGCAAGGCCGCCTGATCGACTCCGACGAGGCGGGCTCGATGGAAAAGAAAAAAAAGGAAGGTTACTTCTGACGCGACATCCGCTCCTGCCGTTGCAGCGGGCGTGCGGCCGCTGAACGGCACTTGCGGCGGGCGGCTGGAGGCTCGCGGCGGAAAACCCGGACTGCGACCTCGAGCAGGTTCGTAACGACCCGGCGGCGGTCCGGGTGCATGCAATCCCTTCACACCACGACTCCATGTCCCATCAATCAGCACTGATCGCCACCGACATCGACGCCTACCTCACGCAGCACGAGCGGAAGGAGCTGCTGCGGTTCATCACCTGCGGCAGCGTCGACGACGGCAAGAGCACGCTCATCGGCCGGCTCTTCTACGAGTCGAAGATGATCTACGAGGATCAGCTCGCCGCCATCAAGAAGGACTCGTCCCGCTACGGCACCACGGGCGAGGAGGTGGACCTCGCGCTCTTCACCGACGGCCTGGAAGACGAGCGGCAGCAGGGGATCACGATCGACGTGGCGTACCGCTACTTCTCCACCGACAAGCGGAAGTTCATCATCGCCGACACGCCCGGCCACGAGCAGTACACGCGGAACATGGCGACGGGCGCCTCGACGGCCGACCTCGCCATCATCCTCGTCGACGCCCGGCACGGCATCCTCCCGCAGACCAAGCGGCACTCGTTCATCGTGTCGCTGCTCGGCATCCGGCACATCGTCGTGGCGGTCAACAAGATGGACATCGTCGGCTACGACCAGGCGGTGTTCGAGAAGATCAAGGCCGACTACGTCGACTTCGCCGGCCGACTCGAACTGCCCGACGTGCACTTCATGCCGATCTCGGCCCTCCGCGGCGACAACGTGGTGCGGCCGAGCGCCGCCATGCCGTGGTACACGGGCTCCCCGCTGATGCCGCTGCTCGAGTCGGTCTACATCGGCTCCGACCGCAACATGGAGGACTTCCGCTTCCCGGTGCAGGTCGTGCTCCGGCCGAACCTCGACTTCCGCGGGTTTTCCGGCACGATCGCCTCCGGCATCATCCGCCGGGGGGACGAGATCCTCTCGCTGCCGTCGCGGAAGAAGAGCCGCGTGAAGTCGATCGTGACCTTCGACGGCGAGCTCGAGGAGGCCTTCGCCCCGCAGTCGGTCACGCTCACGCTCGAGGACGAGATCGACTCGAGCCGCGGCGACATGCTCGTGCGGCCGGGCAACGTGCCGAAGGTCGACCAGAAGTTCGACGCCATGGTGGTCTGGATGAGCGAGGAGCCGCTCGTCCCCGGCAAGCAGTATCTCTTCAAGCAGACGACCAAGGTCACGCCCGGCTCGGTCGCGTCGCTCCGCTACCGCATCGACATCAACACGCTCCATCGGCAGCCGTCGCCGACGCTTTCGCTCAACGAGATCGGCCGCTGCCAGGTGGCCCTCACGAGCCCGATCGCCTACGACGCCTACCGGCGGAACCGGTCGACCGGCGGCTTCATCATGATCGACCGCGTCACGAACGCGACGGTGGCCGCGGGCATGATCCTCGACCGCGAGGCCGACGACGGCCGCAAGGACCACTGGGACGATCAGCCCGCGGCGGAGCACCTTCAGGCGACGACGAGCGCCGTGACGGCCGCGGAGCGGGAGGCACGGTTCGGCCAGAAGCCCGTCACGGTGCTGCTCACGGGACTGACCGGCTCCGGCAAGTCGACGCTCGCCAAGGCGATCGAGCGGCGGCTCTTCGACCAGGGCCGGGCGGTCGCCGTGCTCGACGGCCAGTCGCTGCGCATGGGTATCAGCCGCGACCTGGGCTTCACCGTCGACGAGCGGAGCGAAAACCTCCGCCGCGGCGCGGAGATCGCCCGCCTGTTCAACGATGCCGGCCTCGTCTGCCTGGCCGCCTTCGTGGCTCCGGACGAGGCGGTGCGGCAGAAGGCCGCCGACCGGGTAGGCCGCGACCGGTTCCTGATCGTGCACCTCTCGGCGCCGCTGGAAATCTGCCGTCACCGCGACACCGACGGCCACTACGCGCTGGCCGACGCGGGCGAGATGGCGAACTTCCCCGGCATCTCGGCCCCCTACGAGCCGCCGCAGCGGGCGGATCTCGTCCTGCCGACCCACGAGTGGCCGGTCGAGCGGTGCGTGGATGCAGTCCTCGCCCTGCTCGAGCAGCGGGGCGTCGTCTGACCGCCATGACCGTTTCGCCCACAGCCCACCCTCCCGCGCGGATCGGCATCCTCACCGTCTCCGATCGGGCGAGCCGGGGCGAGTACGCCGACGAGGGCGGTCCCGCGATCCGCGACTATCTCGCGGAGGTGCTCGCCTCGCCCTGGGAGCCGCAGCCGCGGCTCGTGCCCGACGACGTCGACGCGATCGCCACCGCGATCAGGGGCCTCGCGGAGGCGGGCTGCTGCCTGATCGTGACGACCGGCGGCACCGGCCCCGCGCCGCGAGATGTGACGCCCGAGGCGACCGAGCGGGTCTGCGCGAAGCTCCTGCCGGGATTCGGCGAACTGATGCGGAAGGTGTCGCTCGAGCACGTGCCGACGGCGATCCTCTCGCGGCAGACCGCGGGCGTCTGCGGCCGGGCGCTCGTCGTCAATCTCCCCGGCCGGCCGAAGAGCATCCGCGACTGCCTGGCCGCCGTCTTCCCGGCGATCCCTTACTGCATCGACCTGATCCACACCGGCGTGGAGCATTCGCCGCGGCTGGAGACGCACCCCGAGCGGCTCGTGGCCTTCCGCCCGAAGGGCTAGAGCGCATCTGCGATGCGTGTAGCGACGGCACGGCAAACCAGGAGCGGTAGGCGAAGGGGTCGGCGAAAGCTCGAGGAGCTTTGGGCTTTCCTTGCCGACGCGACGAGACTTTTGCCGCCCCGAAGCCGGTGCCACACCAAAGTCGGAAACGCTCTAGCGGGCTCCACGGCAGACACGACATCCTGTCGTTTCCCCTGGGCCGGCCTCCGGGCCCGACGCAGGGCGGGCCCCCGCCCGTGGGATGGGACTTCTCCCGTGGCGACAAGTTTTCAACTTGTTGAATCCGCGCTGCTACCAGACTCAGTGCCCCCAGGACAAGATCCACTCTTGTCCCCACGGGAGCGAGCCTCCGCTCGCTGGTGCTGGGCTGCTTCACGCAACGCCTCGCATCCTGCTCGCGTCGCTTGGCGAGCTGCTGCTGTCTGCACGGGAGGTGAGGTGCCGACCATGCCCCGAGAGCCGGCGTATGCCGACAAGCGCAGGCAGGATGCCGAAGCGCCGGCGGCATCGGAGCGAGTGGAGGCCTGGAGGGCCGACACGAGCGTCCGGCGACGGGGCGTGGTCGGCACCTCACCGGTGACCTCGTGACCCGGATTCGACAAGTTGAAAACGTGTCGCCACGATCCCGAAGCGGTGCGGCGCGGAAACTCTTTCGGCGAACAACCGGACTCGGCCTGGTATCACAGCCGACGAGCGATGTCGGGGGCGAAGTAGGTGAAAATCGCGTCGGCGCCGGCCCGCTTGATCACGAGCAGGCTCTCGAGCGCCGCCCGCGGACCGTCGATCCAGCCGTTGGCCGCCGCCGCCATGATCATCGCGTACTCGCCGCTGACCTGGTAGGCGAGCGTCGGAACGCCGAACGCCTGCTTCACCCGGTGGATGATGTCGAGCGACACGATCGCCGGCTTCACCATCACCATGTCGGCCCCCTCCGCGAGGTCGAGCGCCACCTCGCGGACCGCCTCGTCGCCGTTGGCGGCATCCATCTGGTAGGTCTTCTTGTCTGCGGCGCCGAGCGCAGCGGCGCTGCCGAGCGCGTCGCGGAACGGCCCGTAGAACGCGGACGCATACTTGGCGGCATAGGAGAGGATGCAGACATCCGGCCGGCCGGCCGCGTCGAGCGCGGCGCGGATCGCCCCCACGCGGCCGTCCATCATGTCGGACGGGGCGACCACCGGACAGCCGGCCTCGGCCAGCACGACCGCCTGGCGGCAGAGGACGGCGACCGTCTCGTCGTTGAGGATCTTCCCGTCGCCGAGCAGGCCGTCGTGGCCGTGGGTCGTGTAGGGATCGAGCGCCACGTCGCAGATTACGCCCACCGCGTCCCCCACCTCGCGGCGGATCGCCCGGACGGCGCGACAGGCGATGTTGTCGGGGTCGGTCGCGTGAGCGGCATCCTCCGACTTGTGGCCCGGCTCGACGACGGGAAAGATCGCGATGGCCGGAATCCCGAGGGCGGCCGCATCGGCCGCCGCCTTCACCACGCCGTCGATCGACAGCCGTTCGATGCCGGGCATGCTCGCCACCGGCAGGCTCGCCTCGTGCTCGTGGACGAAGAGCGGCCAGACCAGGTCGGCCGGGGAGAGCGTCGTCTCGGCCACCATCCGCCGCAGCCAGGGATGCTGGCGGTTGCGCCGCAAGCGGGTCGCGGGGAAGCTCCCGGCGGTCGGCGGATGACCCGTCATCGTGCGGCTCCTGCAGCCTGCCGGTCGTCGACGATCACCGCGGCCCCGAGCGGCACAGGCGGCGTCGCCGGCTCACCGAAGCGGGTCGCCACGGCGCAGGCCTCGTCGGTCTCCCATACGGCCACACGGCGGGCCACGACCCCCAGGTCGCCAAGCACGCCCGGCGCCACCACCTCGAGCAGGTAGCGGGCCATGTTCTCGGCGGTGGGGTTCCAAGGCATCACGAAGTATTTCGTCGGCTGCACCCGCCGGATCGCCTCCAGGCCGGCGGCATCCTGCTCGAAGAGCAGGAACGCGTGATCCCAGTGGTCGTCGAGCCAGGAGAGCATCCGCCGCTTGATCAGCGAGAAGTCGACGATACGGCCGACGGCGTCGACCGTGCTGCCGCCGCCCGCCGCCACCACCTCGATGTCGACCCGGTAGTTGTGGCCGTGGAAGAACGCGCACTTGCTCTCGTGGCCGTAGAGCCGGTGGCCGGCGCAGAAGGAGAGTTGGCGGACGAGCGCGAGTTCGGTCGTGGTGGCGTCTGGCATGGGTAGGTCCCGCGTCCGCTCCCGCTAGGCGGAGGCCGCCGCGGCGAGCGACTCCACGCGGATCGGCTGGATGTCGAACTTCGGGTTCTGTCCGAGGAAGCGGCACGGGTTGTTATGGAAGACTTCGATCGCCTCCTGCAGCGCATGGCCACGGCGGCGGTACTCGAGGATGCATTCCTGGAGCGTGAAGGGATCGCTCGGCCCCCAGTCGGCCGACGAGTTCACGAGGATCCGGTCGGTGCCGTACTTCTCGAGCATGTCGACCGCCCGCTTCGGAGAGCACTTCGTGATCGGATAGAGCGTGAAGCCGACCCAGTAGCCGGCATCGAGGCAGGGCTTGATGGTCTGCTCCTCGACATGGTCGATCCAGATCCGCTCGGGATCGACCTTCATGCCTGCGAGCACTTCGAGCACCCGCTTCGTGCCGTGCGCCTTGTCGGCCAGGTGCGGCGTGTGGATGAGCACGAGCTGTCCGTGCTTCATGGCGATGTCGACGTGGGCCTCGAGCGCATCGCACTCGTTCTTGGTCGACTTGTGGAGGCCGGTCTCCCCCACCCCGAGCACCGTCGGTTTGGCGAAGAACTCGGGAAAGTGACGCAGCACCTCGCGGGTGAGCGTCGGGTTCTCGGCCTCCTTCGGATTCACGGCCACCCAGCAGAAGTGCCGGATGCCGTACTGGGCCGCCCGCGTCGGCTCGAACTCGGAGATCTGCCTGAAGTAGTCGATGAAGGTCTCGGGGTAGAGCCGGTCGAACCCCGCCCAGAAGGCCGGCTCGGCGACGGCGACGACGCCGCTCATCGCCATCCGCTCGTAGTCCTGCGCCGTGCGGGCGATCGCGTGGTAGTGGGGCTGGATGATCTGCATGGCGGGACGCTCCTGGATGACCGATGACGGTTGCCGGATCCGCTAGGGGCGGGCGAAGAGTTCGAGCAGGGCCACGGTCCGCTCGCTGCCGGGCGCGGCCCGCGCCACGATCTCGAGCGCCTCACGGAGCCGGGCCATCTGGGCCGCCGCCCGGTCCGCGGCCTGGCCTGCATGGCCGTTCGACTGCCGGGCGATTGCCGCCTCGTAACGATCGAAATGGGCGGCCAGCTCGAGAAGCATGTGTCGGCTCTCGAGGAAATAGGTCTCCGCGACCTGGGCGGGGGCAAGCATGGCGGACTCTGGCGAAGGAACGGGGCACTGGTTTGATCGGAGCATGGGGGCGGCGGGCCGCCCGCAGCGCCGCATCCATTCATCATACCTCCGGTTCCACCACGGCCAGTCCGGGACCGACGCCACCGGCGCCAGTGGCCCGGAGCTTGACAGGCGGCCCCCGCCAAGTAGCGTGAATCGGAGCTTTCGGCCCAGCACGCAGGCCCCGCGCGACACCCGTCCCCTGCATTGCCGCATGCACGCCGCCGGCGCCGCTTCCGTCGCCGTCATCATCGTCAATCATGACGGTGGGCGGCATCTCCCCCGCTGCCTGGGCTGTCTGGCCGAGCAGTCGCTCCTGCCCGACCGGATCGTGGTCGTTGACAACGCCAGCCGGGATGGCTCCTTCGGGGCGGCCAGGCGAGCCGCGGCGGCCGATGGCCGGCTGGCGGACCGCGTCTTGTTCCACGAGGTCGGCCGCAACATCGGCTTCGCCGCGGCCAACAATCTAGCCGTCGGGATGTGCGACGAGGAGTTCGTCGCGCTCGTCAATCCCGACGCGTTTCCCGCGCCCGGCTGGCTCGCGGCGCTCGTCGCCGCCGCCCGCCGGCACCCGGAAGCCGCTTCCTTCGGCTCACGGCAGTGGCTCGATGGCCGCCCCGGAGTGCTCGACGGCGTCGGAGACGTCTACCACGTGAGCGGCCTGTCGTGGCGGGACGGACATGGGTGCCCGCCGACGGCCGACGATGCCGAGGACCGCGAAATCTTCTCGGCCTGCGCGGCGGCCGCGCTCTACCGCCGCGCGGCGTTCCTGGAGGCAGGTGGCTTCGACGAGGATTTTTTTTGTTACTTCGAGGACGTCGATCTGGGATTCCGACTGCGACTCGCGGGCCACGCCGCTCGGTATGTGGCCGACGCAGCGGTGTTTCATGCGGGAGGGACGGCCTCGGCGGGCAAATCTGCCGATTTTGCCGTTTATCACGGCCACCGAAACCTCGTCTGGTGTTTTGTCAAAAACACACCCTCCCCGCTTCTGCCAATCCTTTTGATTCCCCATCTTTCCCAGACTATCATCGTCGGTGGTTTTTTCCTGGCTCGCCGGCAGTTTTGCAGCATAGTGAAAGCAAAGTGGGATGCCCTGCTCGGGCTTCGGCAATGCTGGCTCAAAAGACGCTCCATCCAGTCGAACAGAAAGGCCTCGACGACCGCCATCTGGCGGTCGCTCGACAAGAGCTTGCGCCGGCGACGGTCGTGATCGTCAACCACAACGCCGGCCGGTTGCTCGTCGATTGCCTGCATTCGGTGCTCGACCAGGCCCGCGAGGTCGTGCTCGTCGACAACGCCTCTGATCCCGACGGTTTCGAACCGCTGGTGGCGGGCCTCGAAGGGCATCCGCGTCTGCAGGTGATCCGCTCGCCCGAGAATCGAGGCTTCGCGGCCGGCTGCAACCTCGGCGCCGAGTCGTCCACGCAGCCGTATCTGCTCTTTCTGAACCCCGACTGCATCGCGGCCGCCGGGGCCATCCCGCGGCTCTGTACGGCGCTCGCCGCGCGGCCCGACGCCGCCCTGGCCGGTGGCCTGCTCACCTACGCCGACGGCCGCGAGCAGGGGGGCGGACGCCGCGCCGTGCCCACGCCGTGGCGATCGTTCGTGCGGGCTTTCGGACTGGCCCGGTTCTCCCGCCGCTGGCCGAAGCTCTTCGACGATTTCCACCTGCACTATCAGCCCCTCCCCGCCATGCCGATCGAGGTGGAGGCGATCTCCGGCGCCTGCATGCTCGTGAGCCGCGACGCCATCCATCATTTCGGCCTGATGGACGAGGGCTACTTCCTCCACTGCGAGGATCTCGACATCTGCATGCGAGCCAGGCGGCACGGGTGGCGGATTCTGTTCGTGCCGGACGCCCGCGTCGTGCATCACAAGGGCGGCTGCAGCCGCGAGCGGCCGATCTTCGTGGAATGGCACAAGCATGTCGGGATGATCCGCTTCTATCGGCAGCATTTCCGCCATCAATATCCCGCCGGCCTCATGGAGCTGGTGACCGTCGGCGTGTGGCTGCGGTTCGCCGCCGTGGCGTCGCGGCATGCGGCCCGGCGGCTCGTGGGCCGGGTCACGACCCGCCACCGGTCGCCGGCTGCGGACGTCGAGTCGGCGCTCATGCCGGTGGTCGCGGCGACACGCCCGCTCACTTCGTAGCCGTTCCTCCGCCGGTGGTCGCGATGCATCCCGACGCGGCCCCGGCAGACACCGCCCCACGCGAGGCCGTGGGCGTGATCGGCGCCACGAGCTTCGTCGGCGCGAGGCTCCTGCAGAGGCTCTGCGGACCGGCGGCGTCCGGGAGCCGTCGCGTGCTCGCCTGCTCCCGGGCGGCCGCGCCGCCGGCTGCCACCGTTCACGAGGTCGAGTGGCACCGGCTCGCCGCGGGGCGCCGCGCGGAAGGCGGCCCGATTCCGCGGTGGGTCACGCTCTGCCCCGTCTGGAACGTCGCCGAGCACCTGCCGCTGCTCGAGGCGGCGGGAGCACGGCGGCTGGTCGTGATGTCGTCCACGAGCCGGTTCACGAAGGCGGCGTCACCGGCGGCGGCCGACCGGGCACTGGCGGCCCGCCTGGTCGCGGCGGAGGAGGAGGTCGCGGAGGCCGCGGCGGCCCGCGGCGTCGAACTTGTGATCCTGCGGCCCACGCTGACCTACGACGGAGTGCACGACCACAACGTCGCGGTGATCGCCCGGTTCATTCGCCGTGCCGGGTTTCTGCCGGTGGCCGGCCCGGCTGCCGGGCTCCGGATGCCCGTGCATGCCGCGGACGTCGCGGCCGCGTGCGACCGGGCGATCGACGCCGCCGGGCTCCGGCCGTCGTACGAACTCTCCGGCGGTGAGACCCTCTCCTACCGGGAGATGGTGCGACGAATTTTCGTCTGGCTCGGGCTGCCGGTGCGGATCGTGACGGTGCCGCGGGCTGTCATGCGTGCCGCGACGGCCGTCCTGGCCCCGCTGCCGCGGGCCGGCACGATCCTCGCCATGGCCGCCCGGATGAACGAGGACCTCGTCTTCGACCACGGTCCGGCGACGGCCGACCTGGCGTTCGCTCCCCGCCCGTTCATTCTGTCCGACGGCGTCCTTCCCTCGCGGCCGGCGGTCGATCATGCTGCAGGTCCATGCCGTTCCGCCCTCGCGTCTCGTCGGTGCCCCCGCCCGTGATCCCGCCTGCCGCTCACGCCCCGTCCGCGTCGATCAGGGACCAGCTGCCGCTGCGGTTCGGCCTCTTTCTCGCCTTCTTCGGCACGATGCTCGTGGTGCTCGACTGCGTGGTCGACGACGGCGCCATCGACGTGACGCTGATCCCCCGGCTGCTGGCGGCGCTCGTGGTGCTGTTGGCCACGGTCGGGGCTCTCTGCATCCCCCGCGTCACGAGGCTGCTCGACCTGTCGGTGCTCCGCGAGCCACTGGTGGCCTGCTGCGGGGCGTACTTCCTGGTCACCGCAACCTCGCTCCTGTTCGCCGTCAATCCATCGGCGGGCTACACCGACGTCTTTCGCACCTTCGCCACCTTCCTGACGCTCTGCCTCTCCTGCCTGCTCCTGCCGATCGTGCCGGCCTGGCAGAAGCAGCTCGTGCGGGTCCTCGTCACGGCGGGATTCGTCGCCGCGACGGTGGGATTCCAGGAGCTCAGCCTGAAGCTCGGACTCGGTATCCACGATCGCCACGCCATGGAGGAGGTCACGGGCCTGATGTCGGGCGTCAACCTCTACGCCGGCATCCTGGCGATGCTCCTGCCCTGGTGTGTCTGCGGCATCTTCACGCTCGGCCAGACCTGGCGGGGCCTGTCCGCGGTGGCGGCCGTCGCGGGAATGGCGATGGTCGTGCTGCTCCAGTCGCGGGCGGCATGGCTCGCGGTGCTGGTCTCCGCCGGAACCACGGTCGGCCTGATGTGCGTCGGCCCGCCGGGGGCGACGCTCTCGCGGACCGCACGCCGGCGGATGCTGCTCGCGTTCGCGGCCGGCCTCACGGGCTTGGTCGGCCTCGTGGCGATGGCGCCCTCCGGGCATCCGCTGGCGGAGCGGTTCCGCAGCATGGTCGCCCGGGAAACGGTCTCCGACGGCCTGCCGCGGGAGGGAGGACGGCTCATGGTCTGGGGCATCACGGGCCGCATGATCGCCGACCATCCGCTCACCGGCGTGGGCGCGGGCAACTTCACCGTGCGGTTCCACGAATACTTCGGTGGTGACGATCTCGACTTCTCGAACGTCCACACCAACTGGGTGCAGCCGCACAACGACTTTCTCTGGGTGTTCGTGGAGAAAGGACTGCCCGGGATCCTGGCCTTCCTCGGCTGCTTCCTCGCAGCCGGTGCGGCGGTGCGCACGATCCTGAACCACGACGTGCCGACGGCGGAACGACGGCTGACGCTGGCGGCGGCGGCCACATTGGCCGGCTATGCCACGCTCTCCTGCTTCGACTTCCCGCTCGAGCGGGTCAACCACCAGGTCCATCTCGCGGTCACCCTGGCGGCGCTGACCGTCATCAAGCACGGCCTCCAACCGACGTCGGTGCCGGCGCTCGCCGGTCTGCGGGACGCCCGGGGCTGGCGGCTGGCGGTGCCGCTCCTGCTCGTGATCGGCGGACTCGGCATCGCCTACTCCCGGGCGGCCATCGAGCAGGAGAAGCAGGTGATCCTCGCGCGTCGTGCCTGGCGGCAAGGCAAGTGGGAGGACATGCTCGCCGCGGCCCGGCGGGCCCGCACACCCTGGAAGACGCTCGACCCGCTCGTCAGCCCCGTCGCCTTCCTCGAGGGGATGGCCCACGTGCGGCTGGGCGACATCGAGCAGGGGATCGCGTGTCTCGAGCAGGCGCGGATCGACAACCCCAACCGCATGTATGTGATCAACAACCTCGGCATCCTCTACGCGGGGACCGGCCGCTTCGAGGAGGCGATCGAGTGCTTCAGCCTCGCGGCCCATCGGTATCCGCACCGCATCGAGCCATTCAACAACCTCGCGAGCTGCCTGCTGGAGGCCGGCTATGGCGCCCAGGCGCTCGAACTGCTCGAGCAGATCCCGGAGGAGGCGCGGACCGACGCGATCCGTAACAACATCGCGCTGGCCCGCGAGATGGTTCGCGCCGAGGATGCGGCCCCGTCAGGGGCAGAAGAGACCGCGGTACCCGCCGCGGCGCAGTGAGCCCTGCACGGGCGTCGGGGCCGCTAACGCCCCGGATTCCACGCGCACGCAACCTGTCGCCACCGGGCACGTCACAGTTGCGTCGGGTTGGGGGCGTCGCCGTAGACCGCCTGCGGATCGAACGCCTTCTGCTGCTCGGTGAACTCGAGCGCCGTGCCGCGGGCTCGGGCCGGGCCGACCGGTACACGGCGGTAGAAGCAGGAGCGGTAGCCCACGTGGCAACTGGCGCCGCCGGCCACCTCGACCCGCAGCCAGACGCAGTCCTGGTCGTCGTCGATCCGCATCTCGACGATCCGCTGGACGAGCCCGCTGGTGGCCCCCTTGTGCCAGAGCTGCTGCCGGCTGCGGCTGTAGTAGTGGGCCTCGCCGGTCTCGATCGACAGGGCGAGCGCCTCGCGGTTCATCACCGCCACCATCAGCACCTCGCCGGAGGCGAAGTCGGTGGTCACGCAGGGGATGAATCCCTGCGCGTCGAACTTGGGGGCCAGTTCCTGCCCTTCCTCCACCTGCTCCACCGTGCGGCGCTGGCAGAAGGGAGAGTCGGGCATGGGCGATGACGGGGCGGACACGCGGCGTGGACTCCGAAACAGGTCGCGGGATCGGGACGGAACCTCACTATACCGTGGGCGGAGCGGCTGGTTGACCGGCCGCTCACCGAACCCCTACGCTGACTTCCATCAGCCCCATCTCTCGGGCCTTCTCCTCCCACGGCTTCCGTCCTCGTCCCGGAGCACTCCCATGCGGCATTCCCACCCCGCCCCGCTTCTGCTGCGCCACGCGGCGCTCCCCCTGGCGGTCTGCGCCATGCTGACGACCGGGGCAGGCGGCCGGGCGGAGGACTGGCCCACGTTCCGCGGCCCGGGCCGCACCGCGGTCGCCCCCGACACCGGGCTTCTCTCCCGCTGGCCCGAGCAGGGGCCGAAGCTCGCCTGGGAGTCGACGGGTGCCGGCCGTGGGTATGCGAGCTTGGCGATCGCGGGCGATCGGATCTATACGCTTGGTGACGGCCCGTCGACCGCCGACGACAAGGACGAATACCTCTCCTGCTTCGACAAGGCTTCGGGGCAGCAGCTCTGGAGGCACAAGACCGGCCCGGCCTGGAACGAGGGGCAGGCCTCCTGGCAAGGTTCGCGGAGCACACCCACGGTCGACGGCGGAACGGTCTATGTGCTCACGCCGCACGGTCAGCTCGTCGCCTGCGCGAGCGCCGACGGCCGCGAGAAGTTTCGCGTCGATCTCAAGGCCCAGTTCGGCGGCACGAAGGGTGACTCCTGGGGCTACAGCGAGTCGGTGACGGTCGACGATGACCGCCTCGTCTGCACTCCGGGCGGCGAGAAGGCGACGATGGTGGCGCTCGACAAGAAGTCCGGCCGGCCGCTCTGGTCGTGCCCGATGAAGGGGGATCGCGGTGCGGGCCATGCCTCGATCGCGACAGCCACGGTCGGCGGTCGTAAGACCTACGTCCAGACGACGGCCGCAGGAGGCTTCGCCGTCGATGCAGAAACCGGTCGGTTTCTCTGGGCCTATCCGATCGACAAGACGACCGCCGTGATCCCGACACCGATCGTGAGGGATGATCTCGTCTTCTTCGCCGCCGGCTACAAGCGCGGTGGTTGGCTCGTGCGGCAGAAGGCCACGGGCGGCAAGGTCGAAATGCACGAGGTCTACGGGATCAAGCCGGAGCTGGCCAACAAGCACGGCGGCATCGTGCTGGTGGGCGACCACCTCTACGGCTGCGCCGACGACCAGCCGATCCTGTTCTGTGCCAAGCTCGACACGGGCGAGATCGTCTGGAAGCAGCGCGGCAGCGGCAAAAACTCGGCGGCCCTCGCTGCGGCCGACGGCCACCTCTACGTCCGGTATGCCGACGGCACGGTGGCGCTCGTGAAGGCCGATCCCGCCGGATATGAGGAAGTCTCGCGGTTCCAGATTCCCGGCAGCGGCGACATGCCGAGCTGGTCGCACCCGGTCATCCTCGACGGCCGGCTCTACCTCCGCGAGCAGGATCGCATTCTCTGCTACGACCTACGGCCATAAGCGCCGTCAGTCATGGCAGTCGTCGATCGCCTTGTAGACGACGCCGCCCAGGATGCCGCCGACGATCGGTGCCACCCAGAAGAGCCACAGCTGCTGGAGCGCCCAGCCGCCCTGAAAGATCGCCGTCGCGGTGCTGCGGGCGGGGTTCACCGACGTGTTGGTGACGGGGATGCTCACGAGGTGGATGAGCGCGAGGCACAGGCCGATCGCCAGCGGGGCGATCGCCGCATGGGCCTTGCGATCGGTGGCGCCGTGGATGACGAAGAGAAAGACGGCCGTCAGCACGACCTCGATGATGAAGCAGCTCTGCCAGGGATACTTGCCCGGCGAGTGCTCCGCGAAACCGTTGGAGGCGAAGCCGCTGCCTGCGGCGTCGAACCCTGGCAGGCCGCCGGCGACGAGGTAAAGCACGCCCGCGCCGACCACGCCGCCGATCACCTGGGCGATGATGTACCGCGGCACATCGGCCATCGGGAAGCGGCCGCTGGCCGCCAGCCCCACGGTGACGGCGGGGTTCAGGTGGCAGCCGGAGATATGCCCGATAGCCGCGGCCATCGTGAGCACGGTGAGCCCGAACGCCAGCGAGACGCCGAGAAAGCCGATGCCGAGATCGGGATATGCGGCCGCGAGCACGGCGCTGCCGCAACCTCCCAGGACGAGCCAGAACGTGCCGACGGCCTCGGCGAGCAGTTTTCCAACCATTCAAGAACCTCCGCCTATCAACGCTGGGGAATGGGATCTGTCCGCATCGCACCGGGGCAGCGGTGCATCATGCCGCACGGCGTCGCCGGTGCCGGGAGCCGGAAGAGCCGGTGCCACCGACGGGTCGCACCCTATCGCCCCAGTTCTTGGGTCGTCAATCGCGACCGAACCGACCGCCCCACAAACCACCACAAGAGTGGGGGGTGCCCGCAGAAAGCGAGTTACCACGGGCCGCCGTTTCCCGTCCCCGCGCATCCCCCCACAACACACAAAAATGTGCGTATTGCGACTTTAACCCAGGGGTCCCAGCCTCTTCCTTCCACCCCAGCAACCGAGATTGCCACCACCAGAAGAAACCCCCACATAGAGTGGATTCCTGTGCGGTGCTGCTGCGGCACCTTCGCAGTTGTTGACCGGGGGGGGCGCCGTACCATAAACTCCTCCCGATCTGCCCAAATCGACCTTTAAGCGTCCGCAGATTGCGCCCGGCACAGGCGGTTAGTTGATACTGCTCCTTCTCGAGGAATCCTCGTCATGAAAGCCGCTGCCACCCTTGTCGCCCCAGGTCGCCGGCTTCTTCCGCTGGTTGCTTGCGCCCTCCTCGCCTCCCCCGCCAGCGCGGCCACGTACACCTGGAGCGGTGCTGGCGGAAACAACAGCTGGAGCACCGCGGGCAACTGGGTGAGCGGATCCGCTCCCGTTCCCGGGGTGAGCAACGATCTGATTTTCACCGGCACGACCCGCCCCGGTCCGACCGTGAGCGGTACCTATCAGATCAACAGCCTGACCTTCGACGCCGGTGCCAACACGACCTTTACGATCGGTGGTGCCGTCAACTCGAAGCTCGTCCTGGGTTCCATCACCAACTCGTCCGGGTCTCTCCAGACCGTTGGTTCTGCGCTCGCCTGGCCCAACCTCGAGTTCACGAATGCAGGGGCCTCGATCGACACCGGCACGAGTGGCATCAAGATCCAGTCACGGCTCTCGGGTTCGGCGAATGTCTCCAAGACGGGCAGTGGCCAGCTCGAGCTCAACAACACCGCCTCGAACACCTACTCGGGCCTGTTGACCGCTTCGAACGGTTCGATCCTTTTGGGCGCGAATCTCAGCGCGGCCAACATGCAGGTCGACAGTGGTGCGGTCCTGAACACCACCGAGGCCGGTGCCCAGGTGAACGATTTAGTGTTGAGTGGCACGCTCCTCCCGGGCACCGCCGACAACTACGGGAGCCTGACGGTGAATGGCAACCTGACGCTCAACCCTGGCTCGACGACGTTGCTCGCCGTCGGGGACGGCATCTTCGACTCGGTGGCAGTCACCGGCACGTCCACCCTCGGCGGCACGTTGTCGATCGCCATGGAGTACGAGCCTTCGAGCTTCAGCGGTGATCTCACCGGGGACTCCTGGGCGCTCTTCACTTTCGACATCGCCAATCTGACCGGCGACTTTGATTCGGTCGTGATGACCGGCACGTACGGCGACGTCAACTTTTACAAGGTGAGCGCCGAACGGTGGGAGTCGCAGTATCTCGGCAATGGCCGGGAGTTCGCCTTCTTCACGAGCGGCGCGAACGCGGGCGTGCTCTACGCGGTGCCAGAGCCCTCGACGATGGTGTTCGCCGGCATCGGGGCCGCGATGTTCGGCTGGAGTTCTTGGACCCGCCGGCGGGCCAATCTGCGTCGCCGGCTCATCGAGGGCTCGGTGGCTTAGATCATCCACGGCCAACCCGCCCACAGCTTCGGCCCGAGCACGATGAGGCCGATGAGAACGGCCGTGGCCGCGGCCACCAACACGGCCGCGCTCGCCATGTCCAGGGCGTCCCGAAGCCGAGGATGACGTCTGCTCCCCGGCCCCCGCGCCAGCGACTCGAGGGCCGTATTGAAGACCTCGGCCATGAGCACGAGGCCGATACACAGGACGATCAGAGCCCACTCGCCCGTCGTGAGCCGCACCACGGCCCCCGTGGCGATGACGGCCCCGGCGGTGGCCAGATGCACGGAGAAGCTCGACTGGCCCCGCACTGCCCGCGCGAGGCCTCGGAAGGCGTCGGCGAACTTCACCCCCCAGCCTCGCCTCGAGAGCTTCACGGGCCTCACCCCACCTTGACGTAGGGATCGCCCTTCTTCCAGTTGCACGGGCAGAGTTCGTCGCTCTGCAGGGCATCGAGCACCCGCAACACCTCGGCGACGTTCCGGCCCACGCGGCCCTGGTTGACGTCGACCCATTGGATCACGCCGTTGGGGTCGACGATGAACGTCGCCCGCAGGCAGTAGCCCTCGGTCTTTTCCAGGATCCCGAGCTCCGGCGCCAGCTTTTGGGCCGCGATCAGTGGAAACTCGAGGTTTGTGAGATCGGCATGCGCCCGCCGCCACGCGAGGTGGGAATACTCGTTGTCGGTGCTACCGCCGACGACGCTCGTGTCGCGATCGGCGAAGGCCTTCACCTGCCGGTTGAACTCGGCGATCTCCGTCGGGCAGACGAAGGTGAAGTCTTTGGGATAGAAAAAGTAGACCACCCAGCGGCCGGCGTAGTCGGCATTGGTGAGCGTCTTGACGTCATCCTTGCCGGTGCCCACGCAGGCCTGAACGGAGTAGTGGGGAAATGCGTCGCCGACGGTGAGCATGGTAAGGTCTCCGGGAGAGAATCGAGAGTTTACGGGTCCTTCCGCATGGGTTCAACAAGGCCGCCCCCCCGAATCCACCACGACCCGCTCACGGACCGACCTGTCGTCGTCGCCCCGTGGCGGGCCGAGCGGCCCGACGAACTGGCCGGTGACCGGATCACCTGCCCCTTTTGTGCCGGTCATGAGCGGCTCACGCCCCCCGACATCCTCCGCACGGCGACCGCCGACGGCTGGCGCTCGAGAATCGTCCCCAACCGCTTTCCGATCGTCGCTGCCGGCCAGCCACTCGCATCCGCGTCGCCCGCCGATCCGGTCGATGCGGCGCCGCTGGCGGCCGGCGTGCATGAGGTCGTGATCGAGTCGCCGGCACATGTGGCGAGCATCCTGGCGATCCCGCCGGACGACTGGCGGGAGGTGTGGGAGCTTTGTCGGCGGAGGCTTGCCGACTTGGCGACTGACGCAACGGTGGTCTGGGCCACCGTCTTCAAAAACTCCGGCGCCGCCGCGGGGGCGTCGCTCGAGCATGTGCACAGCCAGCTCGTGGGCCTCGGCTTCGTGCCACCGAACATCATGGCCGAGTTGTCGGCGAGCGCTCGCGCGGCCGATCCGTTCGACGCCGTCGTTTCGGCCGCGGTGAAAGAGGACCGTATCGTCGCGGAGATCGACGACCTCGTGGCGCTCGTGCCGCCGGCACCGCGGCAGCCGTTCGAGACCTGGGTCCTGCCGCGATCTCCCGAGGCCTTCTTTCACGAGACCCGACCGGGCCGCGTGACCGCGGTCGCGTCTCTTTCGCGGTCGATCGTACGGCGTCTTGACCGGCTCGTGCCGCACGCAGCCTACAACTGGTGGCTCCACCAGCCCCCCTTCGCCCACCATGCACCACCGCCGCCGCTGTGGCGCTGGCATCTCGAAATCCTGCCACGGCTGCATGGTCTCGCCGGCTTCGAGCTCGGCACCGGCTGCCACGTCACCACCGTCTCCGGCCACGAGGCGGCAGCCAGGCTCCGCGAGGCCTGAGGCCGCGGCCCGGTGGGCGCAGCTTCCCCAGACGGCATGCGCCGCACACCGGCGGCTGCCAATCCGTGGCCGCCGGCCAAAAACCGTTTGGCGCGGCCGGCTTCAGCCTCGACAATTCGCCATCGCTCGTGACGAGCGGCCCGCCGCCCCGCGGCGGCCGCGTCTCACGCCCTACCGTTCGCCTTCTCGGGGATGCTCATGTCGCCCGCCGTCCGGCTCGTCTTCGTCCTCCACGACCATCAGCCCGTCGGCAACTTCGACGGGGTGATCGAACAGGCCTACCGCGACAGCTACCTGCCCTTCCTCGAACTCCTCGAGCGGCATCCGGGAATCCGCCTGGCGATCCACACCAGCGGCCCGCTCCTGGAGTGGCTCGACCGCCATCATCCGGACTACCTTGACAGGCTCGCGGCGCTCGTCGCGGAGCGGCAGGTGGAGATCGTCGGCGGCGCGTTCTATGAGCCGGTGCTCGCGATGCTGACGGCCCGCGACCGGATCGGCCAGATCCGGATGGCGACCGACTGGCTCGAGCGCCGCTTCCGCACGAAGGTCAACGGCATGTGGGTCGCGGAGCGGGTCTGGGACCCGGGAATGACCCGCGACATCGCCGCCGCCGGCATCGAGTGGACGATCCTCGACGACTCCCATTTCAAGGCCGCCGGCCTGACCGACGACCAACTCGACCGCCACTGGCTCACCGAGGGGGACGGCGCCACCGTCGCGGTCTTTCCGGTCAGCGAGCACCTGCGGTATGTGATCCCGTTCGCGGCGCCGGAGGCGACGATCGATCATCTGCGGTTCCTTGCCTCCCGGCGGCACGGGGCCCTGGCCGTCTTCGGCGACGACGGCGAGAAGTTCGGCGTCTGGCCCGACACGCGAAAGACCTGCTTCGACGATGGCTGGCTCGAACGGTTCTTCGGTCTGCTCGAGGCCAACGCCGATTGGATCTCGATGTGCTTGCCGTCCGAAGTGGTGGCCGAGGTGCCGCCGGCCGGCACGGTCTGGCTGCCCGAATGCAGCTATCGCGAGATGATGGAGTGGGTGCTGCCGCCAGAGTCGCAACTGGCCTGCATCCGGGGCCGGCAGTTGACCGCGTCGGACCCACGGCTGGCCGACGTGGCCCGCTTCCTGCGGGGCGGCTCGTGGCGGAACTTCCGGCTGCGGTACCCGGAGGCCAACGAGATGTACGCCCGGATGATGGCCGTGAGCGGGCGGCTCGAGCGGATCGCCGCCACCCAGCCCTCGGGTGACGCCGCCACAGCCCTCGCCGAGGCCACGCAGGCGCTCTACCGCGGCCAGTGCAACTGCGCCTACTGGCACGGCGCCTTCGGTGGCATCTACCTGCCGCACCTGCGCAACGCCGTCTATGCCGAGCTGATCGCCGCCGATCTCGCGGCCGACCGTGCCGAAGGACGGCTCGCCCCGTGGGTCGAGGCCACGTCCGCCGACTACGACTTCGACGGGCGGACCGAAGTGCGGCTGGCCAGCGACGGCCTCGATGTATGGATCGCCCCGGCCCGCGGCGGCATGCTCTACGAGTTCGATCTCAAGGACCAGCGCCACAACCTCCTCGCGACCCTCGACCGAAAGCCCGAGGCCTACCATGCTCAGGTTCTTGCCGGCCCGGGCAACGCCCGCAGCGTGGTCGATGCGTCGCAACCGGCCAAGTTCAAGCACGAGGGTCTCGAACGGCTCGTGAGGGTCGACGCGTCCCGCCGTAAGAGCCTGGTCGATCACTTCTGGGACTGCGACACGACTGCGGCCGACGTCGTCGAAGGGCGTGCTGTCGAGAGGGGCGACTTCTCCGCAGGCAGCTACGAGGCGAGCATCCGCCGCAACCCGGGGCGCATCCAGATCCTCCTGTCGCGGAACGGCAACGTCTGGGGCATTCCGCTGGTGCTGTCGAAGGCGATCACGCTCGAAGCCGGCTCTCGGACGCTGGAGATCGGTTACAAGCTCGCCGGCCTGCCCCGCGACTTCCGTCAGCACCTCGCCATCGAGTTCAACTTCGCCGGCCTGCCCGCCCGGGCGGAGGGCCGCTTCTTCCGCGACGAAGCCGGCGAAAGCCTCGGCGAACTGGGCACCCTTCTCGATCTGGCCGACGTGCGGACGATCGCCCTGGTGGACGAGTGGCTCCGGGTCGACGCCATGCTCGGGATGCTCCCCGCCTCGAACGGAGCCGCCTGCGGGCTCTGGACCTTTCCGGTGCAGTCGGTCAGCCAGTCGGAGGGAGGCTTCGAGCTGGTGCACCAGTCGGTGGTCGTGATGCCACACTGGATCGTGACGCCCGACGCGGAGGGCACGTGGAAGGTGGCGATGCGGCTCACGGTCGGCAGCCCTTTGGGCGATGCCCTGGGCCGGCCTCACCGGCCGGCGACCGCCAGCCAGTCGACCGCGGGCTCGATCTGCTCGGCCCCGTGAAAGAGCGCCGCGACTGGCACCTGGGCGAGCCGCGCGGCCAGATCAGCCTCCGCGTCGCGGGCGATGCTCGCCGGTGCCTCCGGCCCGTCGCCGGTCGGCGTTGGCGCGACGTGCGAAAGCACGATGGCCGCGACGCGGAGGCCACGGGCTTTGGCTGCCTCGACCGTGGCCAGGGTGCGGCCGATGGCGCCAAGCCGTGCGGAATCGACAACCACCAGCGGCAGTCCGAGTTCGCGTGCCAGATCGACATTAAGCATGGTGTCGCCGAGCGGCGAGAAGAGGCCCCCGGCCCCTTCGACCACCACGACCTGGCATGACGCACGCCAGACGTCGTACCCGCCTCGCAGGAGCCGCTCATCCACGACACGCCCTGCGGCCCTGGCGCTCCTGTGCGGCGCAATGGCCGCCGGGAAGCACTGAGGACACGCCAACGCGAGCGAAAGCGGTCGGCCCGCAGCCTCCCAGAGCCTGAGCGGATCACCGGCGAGGATGGCCCCGTCGGCGCCGCAGTCCACGCCGCTGGCGACCGGCTTGTAGACGCCGACCGAGACGCCGCGGGCAACCAGGCTTTTGATGATGGCCACAGCCACGGCCGTCTTCCCGACATCGGTATCGGTGCCGGTGACGAAGATCCCGGTGGCACTCATGATTTTCAGGCCCCGGGGGATCGACGGTTGCCTCGACAGCAGCCAGGTTCTACACTAGAGGGGCAACTGAGAATCATTCTCAAAAGCTGCGTGGTGTCTCGCGGCGAACGTGTGTTTTCAGGAGATCGCAAGCGTGACGCTCATCGAGGTTGCCATCGGTTCCACGGCTTGCGTCGCCGACGTCAACGGCACGGATCCCACGTCGCTGCGGCTCCTGGAGATGGGGCTGACTCCTGGCGTGCGGGTTCGTGTCGTCGGCTCGGCACCGCTTGGCGGGCCGCTGGAACTCGAACTGCGGGGCTACCGGCTGTCGATCCGTCGGCACGAGGCGGCCCGGATTTCCATCGCGAGCTGACCGGCGGCACGACGACACCCATGACCGCCCCGCCCGACGACACGACGCCGACAGACGGCAGTCGCAGGGCTGCCGGGCGGGCTGAGGCCGCACCGCCGGCGGACCGACCGCTGGTCGTGGCCCTCCTGGGTAACCCCAACACGGGCAAGAGCACGCTCTTTTCGGCACTGGCTGGAATCCCCGCGCGGATCGGCAACTATCCGGGCGTGACAGTCGAGGAGAAGGTCGGTCGCTACCGCCACCGAGGGCGGGCACTCGAGATTGTCGACCTCCCTGGCACCTATAGCCTGGCGGCCCAGAGCCCCGACGAGCGGGTGGCCGTCGACGTCCTTCATGGCCGGCTCGCCGGCGTGCCCCGCCCCGACTGCGTGGTCGTCGTCGTCGACGCGACGAACCTCGAGCGCAACCTGTTTCTGGCGACCCAGGCCCTCGCCCTTTCGCTCCCGACGGTGATCGCCCTGACGCTCTCCGATGTCGCCGACGCCAAAGGAATCGACATCGATTCTGCCACGCTCGGCGCCCGTCTGGGCGTGCGTGTCGTGAGGGTGGCGGCGCCGACCGGCCTGGGTCTCGACACGCTCGGCGACGCGATTCTCGCCGCGGTCGCGACGCCGGCGCAGCCGCCGCACGGGCTCGACAAGCATCTCGCGGCAGTCGACCCATCCCGCCCTCCTGCCGCCCGCGAGGCCATCGCCCGCTACGCCTGGATCGAGGAATTGCTCGACGGCCTCGTCACCCACGCGCGGCCGCCCCGGCGCACGCTCGGGGAACGGATCGACGGCCTGCTCACTCACCGCGTCTTCGGCGCGGTCTTCTTCGCGGCCGTCATGCTCGCGCTCTTCTCGTCGATCTTCTGGCTGGCGACTCCGCTGATGGACGCGATCGGCGGGGGCGTCGACTGGCTGGGCGGGCTCGTCGCGGACCGTCTGCCCCCAGGGCCGATCCGCTCGCTCCTTGTCGACGGCGTCATCGCGGGCGTCGGGGGCGTGGTCGTGTTCGTGCCGCAGATCGCCCTGTTGTTCCTGTTCGTCGCGCTGCTGGAAGGCTGTGGCTATCTGTCGCGGGCCGCTTTCCTGATGGACCGGCTCCTCTGCGGTGTCGGGCTCGGCGGCAAGTCCTTCATCCCGCTCTTGTCGAGCTTCGCCTGCGCGATCCCTGGCATCATGTCGGCCCGCACGATCGAGAACCCGCGCGACCGGCTGCTGACGATCCTCGTGGCCCCGCTCATGAGTTGCTCCGCCAGGCTGCCGGTCTATCTGCTGCTCTGCGGCGCGTTCGTGCCGAACATCCCGGTGGGGCTCTCCTGGATCCGGCTGCCAGCGGTCGTGCTCGTCGCCCTCTACGCCGTGGGCGTGATCACCGCCGCGGGCGTCGCCTTCGTGATGTCGCGGACCGTGTTCCGCGGGCCGCCGGAGCCGTTCGTGATGGAGCTGCCAGGATGGCGCTGGCCACGGTGGGCGGTGGTGCTCGAGCGGGTGCGGGAGGCCGTGCTGTCGTTCCTGCACAATGCCGGCACTTTGATCGTGGCCGTGAGCGTCGTCGTCTGGGCGCTGTCGAGCTACCCGCGCGACGACGCTGCGATCGAGGCGGAGGTGGCGGCGCACCGGGCGACCCTCGCCCGGAAGGTCGCCGGCGGCGGCGTGGACACCGCAAGAGACGAGGCGGCCGCCGAGTTGGCCGCACTCGATACCGAAGCGGGGCGCGAGGCCGCCCGGCGGGGCGCCGCCCAGAGGCAAAGTGCCCTGGGCCGACTGGGACGCGCGATCGAGCCGGTTGTCAGGCCGCTGGGATGGGACTGGCGGCTGGGATGCGCGGCTCTGGCGAGCTTCCCGGCCCGGGAGGTCGTGCTCGGCACGCTGGGCGTGATCTACAACCTCGGTGACGTCGATGCCGGCGAGGCGGAGGGCGCGTCGGCACTCGAGCGAAAGCTCCGGGCCGCCACATGGGACGGCTCCGATCGCAAGGTCTTCACGCTGCCGGTGGCGCTGTCGATCATGGTGTTCTTCGCCCTGTGTGCCCAGTGCGCGAGCACGCTCGTCGTCATCGGCCGCGAGACCCGGAGCGTCTTCTGGCCGGCTTTCACCTTCATCTACATGACGCTGCTCGCCTGGCTGGCCGCGTGTGCGACCTACCAGATGGGTACGCTCCTGGGCTGGTGAGGCGGCCTCCCGCCAGGATTCACGATGCGGAGCACGGCCAAGCGCCCATGCAGGACATCCTCGCCCTCACCGTCGCCGCCTTCGCTGCAGGCTGGCTCGCGCGGGTCATCATTCTGCGGCTCTTCGCACACCCGTGCCGGCCGCCGATCCCAGGCGGCGGCGATGGCTTTGTCCCACTCGAAGACCTTGCCGGTGGAAAAAACCGGGGCGGCCGTAAGGCCGCCCCGGGCGTGATCACACGTTGCAGGCCGAGCGGAACGAGCTGACGCTCTCCTCGCCGGCATCGGCAGCCTGCTCAGTACATGTCATAGTCGCCGCCGTGGCCGCCGGCACCGGCCTTGGCCTTCGACTCCTTCGGCTTCTCGGCGATAAGGGCATCGCTTGTCAGGAGCAGGGTCGACACGCTCGTCGCGTTCTGCAGGGCAGTGCGGGTCACCTTCGCCGGGTCGATGACACCCGCCTTGACGAGGTCCTCGTACTCGTTCGTGGCCGCGTTGTAGCCGAAGTTGCCGCTGCCGGAGAGCACCTTCTCGCAGACGATCGAGCCGTCCTGGCCGGCGTTGGCCGAGATCATCGTGACCGGCGCCCGGCAGGCACGCACCACGATGTTGAACCCGACTACCTCGTCCTCCGAGAGCCCCTTCGGCTTCACCTGCGAGCTGGCCCTCAGGAGGGCGACGCCCCCACCCGGCAGGATGCCCTCCTCGACGGCGGCTCGGGTGGCATGCAGCGCGTCCTCAACGCGGGCCTTCTTCTCCTTCATCTCGCTCTCGGTCGCCGCTCCGACGTTGATCTTGGCGACACCGCCGGCGAGCTTGGCCAGCCGCTCCTCGAGTTTCTCCCGGTCGTAGTCGCTCGTGGCAGCGGCGATCTCATTGCGAATCTGCTCGATCCGAGCCTTGATGGCGGCCGTCTTGCCCGAGCCCTCGATGATCGTCGTGTTGTCCTTGTCGACAATCACCTTCTTCGCCCGGCCGAGTTCCGCCAGGCCGAGGTTCTCGAGCTTCATGCCCAGATTCTCGAAGACGGCTGTGGCGCCGGTGAGGATTGCGATGTCCTCGAGCATGGCCTTGCGACGGTCACCATAGCCCGGTGCCTTCACGGCGCAGACCTGAAACGTGCCCCGCAGGCGGTTGATCACGAGCGTCGCGAGCGCCTCGCCGTCGACCTCCTCCGACACGATCAGCAGCGGCTTCCCGGCGTTCACCACGGCCTCGAGGAGCGGCACGATATCCTTGACGCTCGAGATCTTCTTCTCGAAAACCAGCACGTAGCAGTCGTCCAGGACGCACTGCATCTGCTGGGGGTTGGTGACGAAGTAGGGGGAGAGGTAGCCACGGTCGAACTGCATGCCCTCGACCCACTCCACCTCGGTCTTGAGGCTCTTGCCCTCGTCGACGGTGATGACGCCGTCCTTACCGACCTTGTCCATGGCCTCGGCGAGCAGTTCACCGATCTCGGGGTCGTTGTTGGCGGCGATCGACGCCACCTGTGCCATCTCCTTCTTACCCTTCACCGGAATGGCCATGTCTTTGAGCTTGCCGGTGATGTCCTCGACCGCCTTCTCGATGCCTGCCTTCATCTGGATCGGGTTCACACCCGCCACGACGGCCTTGAGTCCCTCATTGAAGACCGCCTCGGCGAGCACGGTCGCCGTGGTGGTGCCGTCGCCGGCCACGTCGCTGGTCTTGCTCGCGACCTCGCGGACCATGCGGGCACCCATGTTCTCGTAGACGTCTTCGAGGTCGATCTCCTTGGCGACGGTCACACCATCCTTGGTCACCGTCGGGGAGCCGAAGCTCTTTTGCAGGATGACGTTACGGCCCTTCGGTCCGAGCGTCACCTTCACGGCGCGGGCCAGCTTCGCGACGCCGCGACGCATCGCCTCGCGGGCTTCTTGGTCGAATGCCATCATCTTGGACATGGTCTAGATCTCCTCTGGATGTCGGAAAACTGTGTCGTTGCTTCTGGGGAACGGGAGGGACAAGTGCGGAGAGCGGAGCGGGGCACGGCGGCGCCTCCTGCCGCCGCGACGGCTTCAACCGAGCACGGCGAGGATGTCGTCCTCGCGCATCAGCAGCAGCTCGTCGTCGCCGACCTTGAAGGCTTCGCCGGCATAGCTCGTGAACACGACGCGGTCGCCCGGCTTGACCTGCAGCGGATGCCGGTGCCCCTTGTCGTCGAGCTTGCCCTCTCCCACGCTGACGACGACCCCCCGGGCGGGCTTATCCTTGGCCGAATCGGGCAGCAGGATGCCGCCGGAGGTCTTCTGCTCGCTCGCCTCGCGCTCCACGACGATCCGGTCACCCAGGGGGATGAGGCTCGACTTCCGCTTGGCGGGCTTGCTCGCGGTGGCTGACATGCACGTACCTTTCTGAGAATCTGGTGGCAGGGGATGTTGGTTTTTATGGAGGCCTGATGTCGCGGCTGCCGTCAACGGCTCGACGTCGGCGGGACCCAACCCGTCAGAGCAACTGGCGCGCCAGATGCTGCATTAAGGTCCAAGACGCCGACCTGCCGGTCAAATCCCGTGAAAAACACCCGCTTCGTGTCCAGTTCGGCACATCCCGCCCGAACGCGGCAAGCCTGCCAGTTTGGCAGCGACAAAACCCGGGCCCAGCCCTGTTCCATGGCGAAACGGGCCCCGACAGGCTACGCTCCAGCGGCAGCCTTCGCGGTCGCCCCGCGTCAACCGGTGGGGGCGGTCCCGGGAGTCTCCATGACTACACATCGGCGGATCGACGTTACCAAGTCGGCGGACGTGTCAATCGTTCGGTTTCTGGACAAGAAGATCCTCGACGAGGCCGGCATCCTGGAACTCGGATCCGAACTGTTCGGGCTGGTGGAAGTCGAGAACCGCAAGAAAATACTTCTCAGTTTCACCGGGGTGGAGTTTCTCTCGAGTGCCGCTCTGGGCAAACTGATCACCTTGGATCGCAAGGTAAAATCGCACAAGGGCAGGATGAAGATGAGTGACATCCGCCCCGAGATTCTCGACGTCTTCCAGATCACAAAGCTCGACAAGGTGTTCGACATCCACGCGGGGGAGGCCGAGGCCATCTCGGCTTTCGACTGACGAGCGAGTGCGGACGGACGTAGCCCGACCGATTGGCGGAGGCGGAAGAGATCGATGTCGCATCATCCTGATCACCGACGACATCCGGCAGATGCCGCGGCCGCTTGGCAGCGGGAAATCGAACTCCCCAGCGAGCGCGGGGCGAGCCGCCTGATCATGGACGAACTGCTCGAGCAACTGGGCGTTCACGGTTGGGCACCGGCGGACATCTTCGCGATTCATCTGGCTGCCGAGGAGGCGATCGTCAATGCGATCGTGCATGGCAACAAGCTCGACCCAGAAAAGAAGGTGCGGGTGGCCTGCGTCGTGTCGGCCGATCTCGCGCGCATCGAGGTGGCCGACGAGGGTCCGGGATTCGATCCCTCGGCAGTGCCCGACTGCCGGTTGGACGAGCGACTCGACGCCCCCGGGGGCCGGGGCGTGATGCTGATGCGTAACTTCATGACCCGGATCGAATACAACACCCGCGGCAATCGGGTATTGATGGAGAAGCAGCGGCCGCCGGCCGAGGCGGCGGCCTCCTGACCCTGGAAATCAGGCTTCGCCGGAAGGTATTCGTATCCAGTCTCCGGGCATCGCTTTTGGGCGATCGATCGGTTATTTTCGCGGAACGTTTTCCCCGATAGCTCAACGGTAGAGCGGCCGGCTGTTAACCGGTAGGTTGTAGGTTCGAATCCTACTCGGGGAGCTTTGGCTCCTTTTGAAGGTGGCCGCACGAGACCGCATCAGGCCGCAGGATGACGCAAGTCGTTCTGCGGCTTGTTCTTTTGATGTGGATGCCGTTTTGACGGTGCGGGGCCCTGCGACCTGCTGCCAGCGGAGAGTGAGGCGTTTTATGAGTCGCTTTTTGAGTCGCCTTCAAAAGCGAACACTTACGGAATCATGAGAGATTATTCGGGCCGCGTTGAGCAGACGGACGAGGGGTCAACAGGCTTGCCCACGTCTCTATCCACAGCCCCGCTCGTCGGCGTGGCGGTGAATGCGCCCCTCGCTGCGATCAAGATCCTCGCCGGGTTCTTCGGCCACTCGTACGCCCTGATCACGGATGGCATCGAATCCACCGCCGATATCGTGACCTCGCTTGACCTGCCCTCCTTAAACGACACCACTTCGGGGAGCGAGAATCTCGGGTGGCCTCGTTTAAGGAGGGCAGGTCACCCCTCTGTCCACACTCTCGTCGCTACGGCTTCGGTTTCGGCCATGCGTTGGTTGCATCGTAGCGTCATGCCGAAATGCGACGGGCTTGGAGCATCTCGCTTGCATCGAGCCGGCGGATATCCTCCGGCTTGAGCGTCACGACGCCCACGGTCTTGCCATCCCCTGCGACGGACTCAACCTCGTATGCCTCGTTGTTGCGATGCACGAAGACAACCGTACCGACACCGCCAATCTGGAGGCCATGTTCCGGGAGCGGTCGGGACAACACGACGGAATCATGTTCCTCGATCGGCATCCGACCGACTCCTCGCCGGATATGCCGATACGAGCCTCGGCACATCCGAGCCTTTTTCGATCATCCAGATTGATCGCAGCGGGACGACCCGGCCACTCGGGGGTGCTGCATCGAATCAGCCTGGCACCGGCGGCAATTGAAACCGGCCAGCCACAACGCCTTCGACCGTAATATCCTCGTCGAGCGATTCCCAACGCAGTGCAGTGCCAGCAACCTCCAGGGACACTTCTGCCAGTTCACGGTCGCTAGCATCCCGCAACCGACGAAAGCGATTCGCGGGAAATCCCACGATCCGCTGATCGGTCAGTTCCACGTAGATCATCCGTCCTTCAGCCCAGACTCTCGTCGCTACGGCTTCGGTTTCCTGATGGGGGATGCTCATGTTATTTCTCCAGCAAGAGATCGATGTGTTCGAAGATCAGTCGTTCCATTTCCCTCACGACCGGAGGGGCCACGCCTCGATTCCGAGCCAGTCCGACCGGGTCCAGCCAAAACTTGCATTCTCCATCGGCACAACGAACGTGAATGTGCGGAGGTTCCGTGTCCTCGTCCGAGTAAAAATGGAAGCGGAATCCTCTGACTCGCAGCACCGTGGGCATCCGTGCAAGATATTCCCAGATAGAGACCCGGGCACGTTTCGTTTTCCCGCCTCCTGCCCGATCCTGCGGCCTCCTGCGAAGTTCACGGTGAGTCGTTTTTTGAGTCGCCTGCTTGCGGAACCCCGTTTTCACCCGAAGAATACGGCGGTTGTGACGAATCCTACTCGGGGAGCTTTTCGGGGCACCGGCAGGCATGCGCCGGCACCAGCCGCCGACTCACCGACGGCTGGCGGAGCGTCCTCCTCGATCCTGCATCGACAGGCCATGTCGGGCGCCTGTGATGCATCAGATAACGGGCTTCATCCGGGCCTCGGTGCCGTTGATGTGCGCGAGACCCCAGTCGCGGAGCGCGCCGAGGAGGGGCAGCAGTGACCTGCCTTTTGGGGTCAGGCGATAGCCGCTCCGAGCGGCCGCTGGCATGGGGCTGAACGACTCGGCCAATCCAGAGCGGACGAGGCGGTCCAGCCGATCTGACAGGATGTTCGAGGCAATTCGCTCAGGAGATGCCGAGAACTCCTTGAAGAGTGTCTTGCCACAGGCCATGTCCCGCACGACGAGGAGCGTCCACTTGTCGCCGATGAGATCCAAGGCACAGGCTACCGGGCATACCGAACGCTTGACCATCTTCATGCGACGTCCTCCCTTCCGAAACCGCCGCCCCTGCCGCTTGACACGGCCGACGACACTTGCAATATACAAGCATACGCTTGTTGTTTGCAAGTTTGCAAAAGCACCGGGAGACGCGTGTTGGCCGCACTTGATCGACATCCATCCGTCATGGCTCTCCGCAGCCACGCGCGGACGCCTGCGCCCGACATGCTGCCCGCTGCTGAACTTCGCCAGATGTGCCTCGACGCCGGGGCCGATGATGTCGGCTTCGTCCGCATCGCTCGCCCGGAAATCGCCGCGGAAAAAGCGGGCATTCGGCGGGTTTTCCCTGCGACCAGGCTGCTCATCAGTCTGGTCTGCCGGATGAACCGGGAACCGATCCGCAGTCCAGCCCGCTCCGTTGCCAATCTCGAGTTCCATCGCTCGGGAGACCAGGTCAACGACGTCGCTCGGGAGATCGTGCGACGACTCGAAGACCGAGGCATCCGGGCCATGAACGCTCCCGTAGGTTTTCCCATGGAGGCGGGCGAGTTTCCCGGGAAACTCTGGGTCGTTTCTCATAAGCCGGTGGCCGTGGCAGCGGGACTCGGGCAGATGGGGCTGCACCGCAACGTCATTCATCCACGGTTCGGCTCCTTCATTCTCCTGGGTACGATCTTTGTCGATGTCGATATCGACCGGGAGTCTCAGCCCGTCGACTACAGCCCCTGCGTCAACTGCAAGCTGTGCGTTGCCGCATGTCCCGTGGGGGCCATCAAGCCGGATGGCGGTTTTGATGCCAGTGCCTGCCTGACCCACAACTACCGGGAGTTCATGAACGGCTTTACGGATTGGGTCGAACACGTTGCCGACAGCCACGACGCCAAGGACTATCGGAAGCGGGTCACCGATCAAGAGTCGGTCTCGATGTGGCAAAGCCTGAGCTTCGGGGCCAACTACAAGGCCGCCTACTGTCTTTCCGTGTGCCCGGCCGGCGAAGACGTGCTCGCCCCGTTTCTCGACGACCGCCCGGCCTTTCTGGCCGGCATCGTGAAGCCCCTCCAACAGAAGCAGGAAACCATTTACGTCGTGGCTGGGTCAGATGCCGATGACTACGTCACCCATGCTTTTCCCCACAAGACGAAGCGGCTTGTCAACGGCGTCCGTCCGTCCAACATCGCCGGCTTCCTGGATACCATGCACGTCGTCTTCCAGAGGGGACAAGCGAAGGGTGTCGATGCGGTGTATCACCTGATCTTCACAGGTCAGGAACCGGCCGAAGCCACCGTGACGATCAGGCAGCAAACCCTGGCCGTGCAGCGGGGCCTGATTGGTAAGCCCGACTGCACGGTCAAAGCAGACTCCCGGACGTGGCTGGGATGTCTGCGGAAGGAGCGGAGCATCGTCTGGGCACTCTTGACGGGCCGCATCCGGGTCCGGGGAGGACTCAGCCGATTTCAGGCCTTCGGCCGCTGCTTCCCCGGCTGAAGGAGAGGCACCACCGGCTGCTTCTCCGCGGCGGGCGGAGAAGACCTTTCTCGACGGCGGCTGCTCCGGAGCCGGATGCCCTCGGCCTCAGGCCATGATGCCCTTGACCACCTTGCCGGCCACGCCGGTCAGCCGCACGTCGAGGCCCTGGAACTTCGTCGTCAGACGATGATGGTCGATGCCGAGGAGGGCCAGCATCGTCGCATGCAGGTCGTGCACATCGACCACGTCCTGCACCGCCCGGTAGCCGAGCTCATCGGTCGCCCCCCACGTCGTCCCCGGCTTGATGCCGCCCCCCGCCAGGAACACGCTGAAGGAGAGGATGTGGTGGTCGCGGCCCGTCCCCTGGCCCATCGGCGTGCGGCCGAACTCGCCGCCCCACAGCACGAGCGTGTCTTCGAGCATGCCGCGGCGGGCCAAGTCCTCGAGCAGGGCGGCAGTCGGCCGATCGACCGCCTTGGCGCCGTCCTTCATGCCGTCCTCGAGCGAACTGTGATGATCCCACGCGCGGTGGTAGAGCTGGATCATCCGCACGCCCCGCTCGGCCAGCCGGCGTGCCAGGAGGCAGTTGGAGGCGAACGAGCCGTCGCCCGGCTCCTTGACGCCGTAGAGGTCGAGCGTCTCCTGTGTCTCAGTGCCGAAGTCGGTGAGCTCCGGCACGCTCGTCTGCATCCGGAAGGCCAGCTCGTACTGGGCGATCCGCGTCGCGATCTCGGGATCGTGCTGCTCCGCGGCGAGCAGGCCGTTGAGCCGGCCGATCTCCTCGACCACCTGCCGCTGCGTGCTCTGACAGACGCCTTCGGGGTTGCCGATGTAATGGACGGCATCCCCCTTCGACTGGAACATGATGCCCTGGAACCGGCTCGGCAGCACGCCGCTCGACCACTGCCGGGCCGAAATCGGCTGCTGGCCATACTTGCCCGCTGATGTCAGCACGACGAAGCCGGGGAGGTTGTCCGTGGCCGAGCCGAGGCCGTAAAGCAGCCACGAGCCCATGCTCGGCCGGCCCTTGATGATGGAGCCGGTGTTCATGAAGGCGTGGGCCGTGTCGTGGTTGATCTGCTCGGTCTGCATCGAGCGGATCACACAGAGCCGATCGGCCTGGCCGGCGATATGCGGAAAGAGATCGCTCACCTCGACGCCAGACTGCCCGTGGGGCTTGAAACCCACGAACGAGCCCCGGGCCTTGAGCTCGGCGTTCTGCAACTGCGCGAGCTGCTGGCCCTTGGTGTACGACTCCGGAAACGCCTTGCCGTCGAGCTCCTTGAGCGCCGGCTTCCAGTCGAACGACTCGAACTGCGACGGGCCGCCCGCCATGCAGAGGAAGATCACCCGCTTGGCCTTCACCGGAAAGTGCGGCTGTGCCATCGCACCCCGCCAATCGTCCGGCCGCTGGAGTCCCGCCGCCGACACCACGGGCGCCGCCACGCAATCGCGGCCGAGCAAGGCCAGGGCCATGCCGCCGAGACCGTAGCTGCTTTGGGTCAGAAAGCTGCGCCGGGCGATCGAGAAGGGGTCGAGGGGCGGCACCATGGTCAATACCTCGTGATGACCTCGTGCAGGTTGAGCAGCACGCGGGCCGCCTGCGTCCAGGCCGCGTGCTCGACAGGATCGAGTTTCGGACGTGGGGCCAGGCCGACCGCCAGCGACTTCTCCGCATCGGCCGGCGCCGCCGCGAAGGCCTGCCGCTGGCCAGCCAGAAACGCGGCGAGCGACTCGAGCTCCGGCTGTCGGGGCTCACGGTTGACCGCCAGCCGATAGGCCAGCCGGATCCGTCCGGCGTCGTCGCGGGCCTCCGGATCCTCGAGCAGCCGCGCCGCGAACACCCGCGCCGCCTCGACGAAGACCGGGTCGTTCAGGAGCGTGAGCGCCTGCTGCGGCGTGTTGCTCGCGGTTCTGGCCGCGGCGCACTCGTCGCGGGCCGGAGCGTCGAAGTTGGCGAGCATCGGATGGAGGAACGTCCGCTGCCAGTGCATGTAGAGCCCCCGCCGCCACTGCCGGGCATCGCGGTCGGCGACGTAGTCGCGGTTGGGGAACTGAAGCGCGGCGTAGTAGCCCGCCGGCTGCGGGGGCTTCACGCTCGGGCCGCCCACCTGCTCGAGCACGAGCAGGCCCGCGATCGCGAGCGCATTGTCGCGGACGAACTCCGCATCCAGCCGCCGCGGCTGCTGCGCGGCCAGGAGTCTGTTGGCCGGATCGGCCGCCAGCGCCGTGGCCGGCAGCACGCTCGACCTCCGGTAGGCCCGGCTGGTCGTGATCAGCCGGATCATGTGCTTGATGTCCCAGCCCGACTCACGAAACTCGCACGCCAGCCAGTCGAGCAGCTCCGGGTGCGTCGGCAGTTCCCCCTGCGACCCGAGATCGTCGACGACCGCGCTCAAGCCGGTGCCGAAGAACAGCGCCCAGAGCCGGTTCATCACGGCCCGCGGCGTGATCGGATTCGTGTCGGACACGAGCCAGTTCGCCAGATCCAGCCGTGAGAGCCGCCGCTCCGGCGTGCTTGCGATCCGGCCGGGCAGGAACGCCGGCGTCGCGGGCAGCACCATCGGACCGCTCTCGTCCTGCCAGTTGCCCCGCGGCAGCACGCGGATGTCGAGCGGCTTGGCCGCCCGCTGCGTGACCATCGTCCAGGTGCGGCCGCCGAACAGGCCGCGGATGTGGGCCGCGAGTTCATGGGTCCGCGCCGCCGCGGCGGCGTCGTGCGATGTGGCCAGCAGGAAGGCAGTCGCAGCACGCGCGGCGACCGCGGCCGACCGCGCCCCCCGCGGCGCGGCAAGCGCCTCGAGATCCTCAGGCCCCGCCACCTCCAGAGGCTGTGCCGCCGCCAGCGGTGAGAAGGCGATCGACACCGGAATGGTGCCGCTGCCGGCGAGCGTCGCCACGATCCGATCGCCCGGGGCGAGCGCTGCCGGCGCGGCCAGCAGCCAGACCGCCTCCAGGCGCCCATCGGCCGGGGGCTCTTTCGGCAGCCGCCATTCGTCATCCACGCCCGGCACTTCCGCGCCGCCGCGATGCACCGGCATCTTGGCGGTGGCGTCACCTGCCCGCAGCTTGAGCGCACGGCTCTTGCCCTGCGCATCGACGACCGCCAGCGACAGTGTGACCGTGCCGCCGGACGGCTTCGCGGGGGCGGCCTTCCCGTCGGGCCCGTCGGCCACGGTGGCCGGCACGACCGCGACGCCGACCCGCACCGCGGCCACCGCGGGCAGCCCCTCGGGCACGAAGGTCGCGCGGACCGCCTCGCCCTTTCCGAGCGGCTTCTCGCTCGCGAAGAAGGATGGCGCCGACACGACCGTCCGCCGTTCGGCGATCGCCTTGCCGTCCTTGGTGACCTGCACGTCATCGGGTGCGGCGGCCAACCAGCCGGAGGGATGTGAGGCCAGGAAGGGGACGATCTGCCCCTCCCAGGCCGCCTGGGCGGCTTGGGCCGAACGATCGGCGGCCAGACGGGCCGCGGCCTCGGCCAGGTGCCGCTCGAGGGCGGCGCGCGACCGGGCCAGCTCCTGCACCATCCAGGGCGACTCGACCTCGATCTCCGGTGGGAAGGGCGAGTCGTTATTCACGCCCACCAGTTCCGGCTCCGGCGTGTAGCCGTAGTTGGCGTAGACGCCCCACTGCTTCATGTCGGCGAAGAACGCCTGCAGTTCGTAGAAGTCGCGGGAGGTGATCGGATCGAACTTGTGGTCGTGGCATTCGGCGCAGCCGAACGTGCTGCCGAACCAGGCCGCCGCCACGCTGCGCACCCGCTCCGCGCCGTACTTGGCCAGATACTCCTTCGGCTGCGCGCCCCCCTCGCGGGTCATCATGTTGAGCCGGTTGTAGCCGGTCGCCACGAGCTGCTCGGGCGTCGGGTTCGGCAGCAGGTCGCCGGCGAGCTGCTCGCGGGTGAACCGATCGAACGGCGTGTTGGCGTTGAACGCGTCGATCACGTAGTCGCGATAGGGGAAGATCCGCTGGTTTTGATCCCCATGGAAGCCGACGGTGTCGGCGTAGCGGGCGATGTCGAGCCACCAGACCGCCATCCGCTCGCCGTAGTGGGGCGACTCGAGCAGCGCGTCGACGAGCGCCGCAGGCGTCTCGGCCGCGGGGCGGTCGCCGGGCAGCGCGGCCTCGGGTGGCAGGCCCGTGAGATCGAGCGCAAGCCGCCGCGCGAGCACCTCGGGCCGCGCCTCGGCCGCCGGCGCGATCCCCTGCGCCGCCAACTTCTCGTCGAGGAAGGCGTCGATCGGATGCTCCGCCTCGCGGCCGGCGGGCAGCGCCGGCCGCACGAGCGGCGCATAGGCCCAGTGCGGCTCGTAGACGGCGCCCTCGGCGATCCAGCGGCGCAACAACTCCTTCTGCCGGTCGCTGAGCGGCTTGTGCGCCGATTCCGGCGGCATCGGATCCTCGGCGTCGAAGATCCTCTTGATGACGGCGCTCGAATCGGGGTCACCGGGCACGATCGGCACCACGCCCCCGGCGGTTTCGGCGAGCGCCGCGTCCCGCACGTCGAGCCGCAGGCCCGCCTCCCGCGTCCCGGCGTCGTTGCCGTGACAATGGAAGCAGGTGTCCGACATGATCGGCCGGATGTCGCGGTTGAACGACACGCGATCCGGCTCCGCCGCCGCAGGCGGCCAGGCGGCGGCGAACGAGCACACCCCGACCAGCAGGGCCGGGAGGTGGCGGCGGGAAGTGCCGAGCGCCATCGAATCGCTCCTCCGAAAAAGCACCCGCGTCGCCGTCGCAGCCGGATCAGGCCGCGACGCGGACCCAAGAGGTCGATCGGCGGAACCTCTTCATCATACACCCCCCCTCCGCGGCCTTCGACAGGCCGAAACAGTGTCGTTGCCCGCACGGATGGACGCCGCCCGATACGGCTTCAGGCGGGGGACCCAGCAGGGCACGGCAGCCCTGTACCGCCTGTAGTCCTCTCCAAAGCGGGCCTCGAGGTCGGCCTCCTCCCACGGCCGGGCGAGCCGTTGCCAGACCGCCATGCCGACCAGCGTATAGGCGAGCACGGCCGGCGACCCCAGCCAGAGGCCGACCGCCAGCCCCTGGCCGAAGCCGAAAATCGCCATCGGGTTGCGGACATGACGATACGGCCCGCTCACCACGAGTTTGCGGGCGGTGTCGAGCGGCAGCGGCGTGCCCTGGCCGTCGCGTACGAGCACGTTGGCCGTCGCGAGCCCCAGCAGGCTCATCACGACAAACAGCCCGGCACCCAGCCGCGGCCGCGGTGGCAACCGCGCAAGCCCCCAGGCATCCTCGCCCCACGCAAGCACGAGTGGCACCGCCGCCAGGAGCAAGCTCCACATGACCGCGATCTGCACGGCCGTCTTGGCCGCGTTGACCGCCCGCGACGCAGGCCGCGCCACCCGCGGCCGCGCGGGAATCAGGCGCGAGAGCGGAACAGGCACCATGCGCTCCTCGCGGTCATCGCCACGGCGATCGCCATCAGCACAACGCCGCTCCAACCGACACTCGCCTGCCACGCCAACGTGCCTGCATGCACCCAGGAGGCGCCGATGCCGCCCAAGAGCACCAGGCTTGCCGCCCCCGCCCAGCCGCAGCCGCGCCAGGCGGCGGCCGCCACCACCAGAGACCCGCCGCACCAAAACAGCAGGTCACCGGGCAGGAACTGCCAGAGCGACGCACCGTCGTCCCCAAAAGCAAAGCTCTGCCGCACCTGGGGCGATGTCGCCACCGCCATCCACCAGGCCAGCGTGGCCGCGGCCTGCAGCAGATGGTAAGCCGCCCAGCCGCGACTGCCCGCGGGCCTGTCGCCCCCACGATCGGTCAGCATGACTCGTTTTCGCCCGCGGCTGTCACCGGTAACCCCGCTGGACCGGGGCCACCCCGATCGCCTCTGGCAGTGTACGCCACACTCGGCGGCTGGCTTTTTCGCGGCCGACGAGCCATAGTCGGCAGTATGCCCAGCCACCGCCCGCGCTCGCTGCATCTCAGTCTTGTCGCCTGGTGCCTCGCCTGCTGGGCGGCCTCCTGCAGCGGCGCGCCGACGACGACGACGGCCGCCTCCGACCTGCCCTGGCAACCCGACGCCGCCACGGCCGTCTCCCTGGCCCAGACACGGCACCAGCACATGGTCGTGCTGCTCGCGCCGTCGGGCTCGGAGCCGCATGTCACGCTCATCGAGATGGCGCTCGCCGATGCCACGGTCGGCGAAGGACTCAAAGACATGGTCTGGGTGCGGGTGGCCGGCGACGCCGCCGTCGAAGCTCAGATTCAGGCGACCGAGCGGCCGGCGCTCGCCTTCGTCAACCCGGTCACCGGGAGCGTGCTGCACAGCATCGCCGGCCCGCAGCCGGCCGACCGTCTGGCCCGCGAGATCGTGCACGCACGGCGGGCCATCGGCCTCTCCCTGACGCCCGGCCTCGAGCCCGTGGCTCGCCGGATGTTCGCCTTCGACGAGGCCGCGGCACAGGACCGGATCGACGCGGGCGACGCCGCGGGCCTCGTGGCGCTCCTCGCCCCGGCCGCCGAGGATCCGTCGCGGCTCTCGAACTTCCTCGTGGCGACGGTGCGATTGCCCTCGGGCATCGCGGCCGACGATGTCCGGTTCTTGGCCGGCACCGACTGCCTCGTCGGCACGCACGGGGATGTTTCTCCGGCCGGCCAGCCTCTCGTGACGGGGCGGCTCCCCGACCTGGCCGACACAGCGGCCGAATATTCGCTGCCCCCTTCAGGCATCCTGCTCGTGCCGGTGGCCCGCGATGCCGGCCCCCGGGTCGCCGTGCGGATCACGGCGCCTGGCGCGAAGCTCATCGAAGACGAGATCGCCTTCGCGACGCCCGCCCCCGGCACGGCCGTGCAGCTCCGCCACTATCACCTCGAGCGGCTCGACCCGGCCGCAGGACGCAGGCTCTCGGGCTTGGTCCGCACGCCCGACGGTCGCCCGGCGGCCGCCGCGATCGTCCGCATCGACGGCGCATTCGCGCCTGCCACCGCCCGCGAACCGCTCGCCGTGCCGCTCGTGACCCGGACCGACGACGCCGGCCGATTCACGTTCCCTGCGGTCGCGCCGGGAAAGTGGCTCGTGCGGGCCGAGCGGCCGGGTGGCGAACGGGAGACGTTCGTCACCGTGGCCGAGGCGGGCGAGACCTCCTGCGAACTGGTGCTCGAAGCCGTCACGACCGTCGGCCTGCGCTGGGCGATGCAGACCGAAGAGTTCTCGCAGCGGCTCGAGGGGGAGGGCGTGCGCACGGGCGAAGCGTTCGTGAGTGTGGCCTCGAGTCGGCTCGTGCTCGCCTGGGGCATGCGGGTCCGCACGGCCGACTACGCCGACCTGATGCTCGCCGAGACACCCTTGGAAGACGACTCGCTCGCCCCGGAGATCCGCCGCGGGCTCGAGGCCCTGCCCCCCGGCACGCCGGTCTGGTATCTCGGCGACGTGGCATACGCGCAGGACTGGACACCGCTGTCGGGCCTGCACCGGGACGAGCGGCCGTTCGACTCGATCGACGCCGTCAGTGCCGCGGGCCCGGTGCCCGCGCAGGACTGGGCGATCCTCGGCGCGATCCTGCCTCGGGCGCTCGCCACCACGCGGGAGCAGAACAGCTTCTTCCAGCTGGTCCGCGGCGCGCCGGTGCGGAAGGGGGATGTCTTCGTGCTGCGGTGCGTGATGCTGAACTGCTTCGCGAAGCTCGAAGTCACCGACGTCACGATCGTGCCGCCGGCTCCAGGTCGATCACCGCCTTGATGACGCCGCCGGCCGGGTCGAGCAACTCCGGAAACCGGTGAATCGTGTCGGCGAACGCCAGGCGATGCGTGATCCAGGGCCGCGTGTCGATGCGGCCCTCCTCGATCAGCCCGATGATCCGGGGAAAGTCACGGGAGAGGGCGTTGCGACTGGCCAGGAGCGAGAGCTCGCGCCGGTGCATGATGGGTGCGTGCGGAAACGACAGCTCCTGCTGCGTGATCCCCACGTAGACGAGCCGGCCTCCGTGGCTGCACAGGCCGAGCGCGGCCGACATGCTCGCGGCGCTGCCGGTCGCGTCGACCACCACCTCGCAGAAGCGGCCGTCGGTGAGCCGGGCGATCGCGTCGGCGTCGGCGGAGGTGCCGGTGGCGAGAAGCGTATCGGCCACCCCCATCGCCTCGCGGACGAAGGCCAACCGGGCGGGGGCCATGTCCATGACGACGACGCGGGCCCCCGTGAGTTTGGCGAACTCGACCACCGACAGCCCGATCGGCCCGGCGCCGATGACGAGCACCGTCTCGCCGGCCGCGGGC
>Ga0255182_1000155_pt1 | contig 59094 bp, 60 predicted proteins | sample Atl_UVDOM_RepA_8_FD_188420 | JGI IMG/M metagenome (GOLD analysis project Ga0255182, IMG submission 188420) | Freshwater microbial communities from Altamaha River, Georgia, United States - Atl_UVDOM_RepA_8d | ecosystem: Environmental > Aquatic > Freshwater > River | place: USA: Georgia...
GACCAGCATTAGCAAAAAGGCTCCGCTCAGCGCTTTCAGGGGCGGGGAAGAGTTTCCAATAAAATGCACGACAGTCGCCTGATCAATCGAGTCAGGCAGTCTAGCACGGTGAATTCTTGAAGATTTTCAATACCCTGACCCGCTCCAAAGAGGAGTTTGTTCCGATTGAACCAGGCCATGTCCGGATGTACGTCTGTGGCATGACGGTTTATGACTATTGCCATATCGGGCATGCCCGGGTCATGGTGGTCTTCGATATGGTGACGCGGTGGTTTCGGGCAAGCGGTTTTCAGGTGCGCTACGTCCGGAACATCACTGACATAGACGACAAGATTATCAAGCGTGCCGTGGAGAATCACGAGCCCGTTGGCGCACTCACCGAGCGCTTTATTACTGCCATGAATGAGGACGCTGCTGCATTGGGCGTATTGCCGCCCGATCATGAGCCCCGGGCAACAGAATATGTGCCGCAAATGTTGTCTCTTATCGGAGATCTGGAGAGAAACGGACTTGCTTATCAGGCAAGGCTACCCGATGAAACAGACGGCGATGTCAATTTCTCGGTCCGTGGGTTTCGCGGCTACGGCAGGCTCTCGGGCAAGTCCGTCGATGAGTTGCGGGCGGGAGAGCGGGTTGCGGTGGGGGATGGGAAAAGAGATCCGCTGGATTTTGTTCTCTGGAAGCGATCAAAGGCCGATGAACCGCGCGAGGTCAAGTGGCCGTCTCCCTGGGGGGAGGGCCGGCCAGGCTGGCATATCGAGTGCTCGGCGATGAGCTGCGCCTTGCTGGGTAAGCATTTTGATATTCATGGCGGCGGGGCTGACCTGCAGTTTCCTCATCACGAGAATGAGATTGCGCAGTCCGAAGGCGCCTTTGGACATGAAACGGGCAAACCATTTGTTAATTTATGGATGCACAACGGATTTGTGCGTGTCGATGATGAAAAGATGTCTAAGTCGTTGGGCAACTTTTTCACGATTCGAGAGGTACTAAAGAAGTTTGATCCCGAGGTCGTTCGGTTTTTTATTCTTCGTGCACATTACCGTAGCCCGTTAAATTATTCGGATGCGCATCTGGAAGATGCACGTCAGGGCCTTGATCGGCTATACACGGCCCTGTCGGGGGCGGGTGTGGATTCGGCAGTTCATCATTCCGCATCTGCACCAGTATTTCAGCAGCTCGCTGTTCAATGGGCATCGCGCCCAGAGATAGCGCGCAGCGTGATTGGCTTTTCCCAGGCGATGGATGATGACTTCAATACACCGGTGGCGATCGCGGCTTTATTCGATCTTGCAACGGAGGTTAACCGTGCAACTGACTCGGATCTGAAATCCGAGATTGCGGGACTCATGCGTCAGCTCGCAGGGGTGCTTGGGTTATTGGGCCGCTCCCCCCAGGAGTTTCAACAGTCAGGTGTTCAGGGGCTGGATCGGTCCAGAATTGAGGGGCTGATCGCTGAACGGACGGCCGCCAAGGCATCCAAGAACTACGCCCGGGCCGATGCGATTCGTGCGGATTTGCTGGCGCAGGGCGTTGTGCTGGAGGACGGTCCGGGCGGTACGACCTGGCGGACTGCCTGATTTCAGCCTTTTGTAGGACAATAGGGGCTGTATGAACGCGCCGGTGAAACAGACTTTCCTGGACTTTGAGCAGTCGGTGGCCGAACTGGAGACCAAGATCGAAGAGCTTCGATTTGTCCAGAGCGACTCCGCTGTGGATATCTCTGAAGAGATCGATCGTCTTCGTTCCAAAACGGAGTCTCAGTTAAAAGATATTTACGCCAAGCTCACTCCTTGGCAGATTGCGCAGGTGGCACGCCACCCGCAGCGACCCTATACCCTAGATTACATCGGTCTGATTTTTAACGACTTCTATGAACTGCACGGGGATCGTTCCTTTGCAGATGACCCTGCGATTGTTGGCGGCATTGCCCGGTTTCAGGGCCAGAGTGTCATGGTGATTGGGCATCAAAAGGGTCGAGATCTTAAAGAACGGACCTATAGAAATTTCGGTATGCCCAGGCCCGAAGGGTATCGCAAGGCGCTTCGACTGATGGAGCTTGCGGAAAAGTTCAATATCCCTGTGATCACGTTTGTCGACACTCCGGGTGCCTATCCGGGAATCGGCGCAGAGGAGCGCGGGCAGTCCGAGGCGATTGGAAAAAATCTGATGGTGATGGCTGGCCTGAAGGTGCCAATTGTGTCGGTCATCATTGGCGAAGGCGGCTCTGGTGGTGCCTTGGCGATTGCAGTCGGCGATGTGCTGATGATGCTCCAGTACGCCACATATTCTGTTATTTCTCCCGAAGGGTGCGCCTCCATTTTGTGGAAGAGCGCCGACAAAGCGCCCGAGGCGGCCGAGACGCTTGGAATTACTGCTCCGCGATTAAAGTCTCTTGGGCTTGTCGATCGTATAGTGACTGAGCCTTTAGGCGGTGCGCATCGTGATCCTAACCAGACAGCCGACGCATTAAAGCGTGCAATAGCTGATGCGCTCAGGAGCTTTCATAACATCGGGGTCGATGAGTTACTTGAAAAACGTCAGGCAAGAATCCGGCAGCTTGGCAAATTCAAGGAACTCAAGGCGGGCTAATGTCGTTTTCTCCGCTGTCCCCACTGAACTTGGTGGTGGGGATCTCCGGCGGGCTTGATTCCACGGTCCTGCTGCATCTGATGCATCGACTGCAGCAGCGGCTGCCTCAGTTATTTTCGTTGTCTGCCATTCATGTCCATCATGGTTTGCAGCCCGCCGCTGATGCGTTCAAGGCGCAGGCCGAACAGCTCACCCTTGCGCTCGGAGTTCCCCTTGAGGTGATCCGTCTCGCGATTCCTGACCACGACTTGGCTGCACTTGGGGTGGAGGCGGCTGCGCGACGGCATCGTTATCAGGCGTTCGCCGATCGTCTTGCACCTGGAGCGGTGTTGGTGCTTGCCCATCATCGGGATGATCTGATTGAGACTGCGCTGCTGCAGTGGATACGGGGCGCAGGGCTAGAGGGACTCTCCGCAATGACGCGACTGTCCACTGCAGAGTTTGGCGAGCGACAGATTATTCGCTGGCGGCCGCTTTTGGACCATGGGCGTCAGGCACTGATGGACTATGCCCGGGCAGAGGGCCTTTCTTGGGTTGAAGACCCGACGAACACGGATACGAGTCTGGCGCGTAATCGAATCCGACATGAAGTCATGCCAATTCTTCGTAGCCTTCGAGAGGGCGCAGACTCTGCGATGAGCCGCAGCATTACCCACTTACAGACCGCTCGTGAGCTTCTCGAGCTGGTGACGGATCAGGCCTTGGAGGAGAGCCGCCTGCCGGGCGGCCTGCTTAATGTCGAGCTCTTGTTTATGCAAGATGAGGCCTTGGCTGCGCGGATCGTTCGGGGCTGGTTGAAACATCACGGCGCACCCACGCCCCCGACCCGACGGCTAGCAGAGTTTTTGCGTCAGATGCGTGCCGCCCGCGAGCCCTACGCCCGCATGGATCTGACCGAGCCTGGGTCGGGCGAGGTCTGGCAGGTGATCCGCGAGCGGGGGCATCTGCGGATTGCGCGATAATTACCGATTCGTCGAAAAAACATCGAAAAAATGGCACTCATTGTTCATAAGTACGGCGGGACGTCGATGGGCTCGGTTGAGCGCATCAAGAACGTCGCCCGTCGCATCGCAAAGTGGCAAAAGGCGGGCTACCAGGTGGTCGTGGTTCCATCGGCCATGTCGGGGGAGACTAACCGTTTATTGGGTCTTGCCAAAGAAATCTCGGAGCGTGCCGATCCCCGTGAGCTCGACCAGATCGCATCAACGGGAGAGCAGGTATCCGTGGGCCTTTTGGCCATTGCCTTACAAAGCATTGGCGTAAAGGCCAAGAGCTACACCGGCTGGCAGGTTCCTGTCAGGACAGACTCTGCATTCACGAAGGCCAGGATCGAGTCGATTGATGATGCCCGGGTGCGCCGAGATCTCAACGAGGGCGCTGTAGTCGTGATCACCGGTTTTCAAGGTATCGATTCGGGGAACAATATCACTACGCTGGGCCGTGGTGGATCTGATACATCGGCTGTCGCGGTTGCTGCCGCATTAAATGCTGATGAATGTCTCATCTACACCGATGTGGATGGGGTGTATACCACCGACCCTCGGATCGTGCCCGAGGCCAAGCGGCTTCAAAAGGTCACGTTCGAGGAAATGCTCGAGATGGCCAGTCTGGGGTCGAAGGTATTACAGATACGGTCAGTGGAGTTTGCTGGTAAATACAAGGTTAAGACGCGTGTGCTGTCGAGTCTTACCGATCCCGATATGCCGATATCTGAAGAGGCGAGCTCGGGTACATTGATCACCTATGAGGAAGATGAAAGCATGGAACAAGCCGTTATCTCAGGCATTGCCTTCAATCGGGATGAGGCCAAGATCACAGTTGCTGGGGTGCCTGATCGGCCTGGCATTGCTTATAAGATTCTTGGGCCCGTGGCTGCTGCCAATATCGATGTCGATATGATTATTCAGAATGTCAGTCACGATGGACTGACCGATTTCTCGTTTACCGTGCATCGCAATGAGCTCGATAAGGCAATCGAGGTACTCAATGCCAAGGTTCAGCCGGAAATCAAGGCTAAATCTATTACCGGAGCGAAAGAAATCTGCAAGGTATCGGTGGTTGGCATTGGTATGCGCAGTCACGTGGGTATCGCGAGCCAGATGTTTGAGACCTTATCCAAAGAGGGGATAAATATTCAGATGATCTCCACGAGTGAGATCAAAATCTCTGTGGTTATCGACGATAAATACATGGAACTGGCTGTACGGGCGCTGCACAAAGCGTTTGGGCTAGAATCTTAGATTGTTCCGGGGGTTTGGCTACCCCGCTTGCAGTTGCAGTATCAGGAGACGTGACCGAGAGGCCGAAGGTGCTCCCCTGCTAAGGGAGTATGTGCCAAAAGCGCATCGAGGGTTCGAATCCCTCCGTCTCCGCCAGAGCAAAATTAGATGATCTTATTTAATGGAATCAATATTTTATAAATCAATCTAAAAAAAGTTTTTACCACGTATTTGTACCTCGAATTGATCCACTAACATCGATCAACGAGGGGGGGAGTAGGGTCAGCGGCCTAGCCTCTGTTGATGCGGTGCTGCAAACCCACATAAAAGAGTAAGAGCGAGTGAGTATGGTGGTCCTAACACTGCCGTAGCGTGCTGACTCATACACCTGTTTGATTTCTACTGCTCTGAGACTGATGAGGGAGTCTTGCCATGAAACAGAACCTTGTGGTTTCAATAATTGCCGCAGTGATTCCGATTAACGTAACCTACGCTCAGGCCATACCGCCAAGTACCCCGGTTAAACCGTCCACGGCTACTGTAAGTCCGACAAATGCGCCGCTACCGCCGAAGATAACTCAGACAAAACCCTCGTTGTCTGCAGCACAAGGCGGACCAAAAGGTTCTGATCGTCTAACTGGAGGCGCTGGTGCGGATCGCTTGATGGGTCATTCGGGTAACGATCCTATCCCCGTACAAGATGTACCGGGGTCTACGACTGGTGGCAAAGACATTCTGGACTATCGGCGTTGGCTAGACGGGCCACCCAAAATAACCCCAGCATCCCCTTCGGCTGCACAGGCTGCGCAGCAGAAAAAGTAGCAGCCTGATTCCTACCAGGAGAACGCCATGAAACCGAGCCGAATCGTCATTACCGTTACGCTCGCCGTCTCGTTCGGCGCTCTTCAAGCGCAGACAGTGCCAAATCCATCTCAAAAGCCGCAATCAAATTCATTACCACCACCCAATAAGTCTGCGAGTAAAGCCCCTGTAGCGCCGAAGGCAACCCCCCAATCAAACGTGCTTGGTGGACAGCCATCCCAACCGCTTTCTGGGGCGCCGGGAAACGATACTCTTATCAGGGGTGCTGGAGCCGACGTAGTGAAAGGAGATGCTGGTAAAGATGCGCTTCACGGAGACAGAGCACTAAAAGCAACACCGGTCGCACCTCCGAAATCACCATCAGGTATCTCGATTAAGTCATCCCCAACTCACTCTACATCAGTAGATCCGCCTAAAGTCGACCCAAATACTGCAACTGCCTCACCGTTTGGAGCAATTCATAGGTCTAATCCTGTGATTGTGCCGCCCCCGCAGCCCAATGCGGCTGAGCAGAGTTATTCAAGAGATCAAGGCTTTGTGTCACAGCATGGGACAAGGCCAGACCCCCGTGTTTCAACAACGCCTGGCTCGGGATCCTCGCGGCCGGTCCCAGATCGGCCGCAAATAGCAGCACAGCCCAGACCTAACCAAGGCTCACCATTTAAGGGTGGCGGGGGAGATGATCGCCTAAGGACTGGTGCCTCAAGCAGTGGCCCGTGAGCTAGGTCCAAAGGGGCTGCATATCGCGCATATTGTTATTGATGGATTAATTTATACTGCTACTACCCGCGCAAATTTCCCTCAACGGGTAGTCGAAGCTGGGCAGGACGGAATTCTTCAGCCTCATCACATAGCGGAGGCCTATTGGTGGCTGCATCAGCAGCCGAGAGACGTTTGGACCTTTGAGCTCGATCTTCGTCCTTCAGTGGAGCGGTGGTAGCAGCGATGTCGGAAATAGCCATTTCAACTTTTTTACTGACTAAGCCACTTCGCGTACTGGTAATAAACCGGAAGGCCGACCAGTAGATTAAAGGGCAGGGTGACACCAAGTGACGAAGTCAGATAGATGCCAGGATTGGCCTGTGGCAGGGAGGCGCGGCAGGCCGCGGGAGCATCGATGAATGACGCGCTCGCACAGATGGCCCCGAACACAAAAGCCCCCCCGACCGATAGGCCTGCTAGATTGGCCAGCGTTACACCGAGCACGCCGTGAAACATGGGCATGATGACGCCAAAGCCTGCCATGAAGGGTCCTACCCGACGAAACGCCTTGATCTGTCGGGATGCGGTGATTCCCATCTCGAGTAAAAACAGCATCAGCATGCCTCTGAAGAGTCCCTCGTAGAACGGTGAGATCTGCTGCCACTGCTTATCGGTGGCAATCATGCCGATAGCCATGCCGCCAACCAGCAGCAGGATACCTCGCCCGCGGATCACGCTTAAGAAAAGCTCGGCAGCCTGAATCTGTCTGCCATCGGCACGACCCATGGTGACACGCGCAAGCACCAGGGAGTAGATCACCCCGAACTCCATAAAGGCGACCATTGCGGCCATGTAACCTTCAGCTGGCGTACCCATGGCAGTGGCAAAACTCATGGAGGCAAAAAAAGTTGCTGTTGATACGGAGCCGTAGTGCGCGGCGAGTGCGGCCGCGTTACTGATATCCATTTTTCCTAAACGGCGCGTAATCACATAGGCCATGGTGGGAATGCCAAAGGTCATCAGTGCCGTCACGCCGAGTAATGCCCAGATCGCGTCCAGATCGGCCTTGGCCAGCTCCCGGCCACCGGTGAGTCCTAGGGAAAACAGCAGATAAATCGCAAGCAGCTTGACGACGGCGTCTGGCAACTCAAGCTCGCTTTTGACTGCGCCAGCAAGCGTTCCCAACAAGAACGCAAGCACGATCGGCTGGAGTAGATTGGTCAGTAAGAGGTCGAATCCCGGCATGTATCGCTCCTGTTTTGCTTCGCCGAAACTTTAGGGGGAGCAGATCTTTTCGTCTAATACATTTAAAATTACAAATTGTTTTATTTAATAAAACTATTTCTATGGCCGAACTTAACTTTCATCATCTTCGCTACTTCTGGGTCGTCGCCCATCAACGCCACCTCACCCGTGCGGCTGAGATCCTGCACGTCTCGCCTTCGGCGCTCTCCATCCAGCTGCGTCAGTTAGAGGACCGGCTCGGTCATCCGCTTTTTGAGCGCAAAAATCGGCGCCTTGTCCTAACTGAGGCTGGGCGCATTGCACTTGCCCATGCCGATGCCATCTTCAAATCTGGTCAGGAACTGGTCAGCACGCTTAGGGGTGCCCCCACGGTCACGCGGCCGATCTTGCGTGTTGGCGCGGTGGCGACGCTGTCACGTAACTTTCAGATCGGCTGGCTGCTTCCACTGCTAAGTGATCAGAACATTCAGATTCGGCTCGTGTCTGGCCAGATGCGGGAGTTGCTATCGCAGCTATCCAGTCACTCCTTGGATGTGGTGCTATCGAATGACGCCGCACCCCGAGATACCGCCTCGGGCTGGATCAGTCGTCGAATCGCACAACAATCCATGAGCCTGGTCTCTCGTCCGAAACGGGGTGGGGCCAGAAAGTCATCGCCATTCAGATTTCCCGAAGAACTTGATGGCCAGCCGCTGATCCTTCCCAGCGAAGACAGCGCAGTCAGGCCCGCCTTTGACTTGATCCTGCAAGAGGCAGGCATCCGCCCGCAGATTCTTGCCGAGGTCGATGACATGGCCATGCTGCGACTGCTTGCGCGGGAGACCGGGGCGCTTGCCCTGGTGCCACCAGTGGTGGTGAGTGATGAGCTTAAAGCTGGAGTGCTTATTGAGCGTTGCACGCTTAGCCAGCTTCAAGAGAACTTCTATGCCATTACCATGCGCAGGCGATTTGCGCATCCTGCGCTGCGTTCGATGTCGGGCCTTAACTAAGAGGAGATTTTCTAACCTAACTCTGCCGTCGGATCATGACTGCGACGAGCGTGATAAGGGTTATCGGAATCACGAAACTCATCATTACTGATGAATATGCGCCAATTGCATCATAGGCCTTAGATGCAAGAATAAGATAAGCAACATAAGCAATGTAATAGCCCAAGAAGACGCTACCCTCCCAGCGAGCGATCTCTCGGCCTGTTATAAATACTGGAATACAGGCAAAACAGACTGCCAACATGACCCAGAGATCAAAATTCATCACTGACGGTGGGACGACGATGCCTGCAGGAGCAATCAGCCCAGTGATCCCCAGGCCCCCCAGGATATTGAAGGTGTTACTGCCGACCACGTTACCCACGGCGATATCCCGCTCGCCCTTGAAAGCTGCCATCACTGATGTTGCCACCTCGGGCATCGAAGTTCCCGCCGCAACGATCGTGAGCCCAATGACGATATCGCTTACCCCCATGTGACGGGCAAAGATCACTGCCGCGTCCACGAGCCACTCAGAGCCTTGGACGAGCAGAACAAGTCCAATCGCGATTAGGCCGATCTGGATATAGATTGGAGCATCCCAACTGATCGTCTTCTTATTTTCGGCTGCATACTCATCCTTTATGGCCTGTGATTCCTTGCGTGATTGAACAATCAGGAACACCGTGTAGGCAGCAAGGGTCAGCAGGAGCATGATGGATTCTGCCGCTGTGATCCGATCATCTGCCGAGAGCACAAAGAGCAATAGGCAGGAACCGATAAGGATCGGAATTTCCTGACGAATGATCTGCGCATGAACCACAAGTGGCGTGATCAGAGCAGAAATACCGAGAATAAAAAGAATATTGAAAATATTACTGCCGACGACGTTACCCACGGCGATATCGGTGCTCCCCGATAGGGCTGCATTGACGGAGACGGCTACCTCCGGTGCGCTTGTGCCGAAAGCCACCACGGTGAGGCCTACTACCAACGGAGAGACGCCAAAGGTTGTAGCCAGCCTACCTGCACCCCTTACTAAAGATTCTGCACCTAGTACGAGTGCGGCCAGTCCAAGGAAGAACATCAGAACGGTCATGATTTTTCGTAGACTCCTAGTAGAGAAGAGTGGAATAGATATTTTTTGAGGTAGTCCATCAGAACGCTGACCCGATGGGGGATATAGCGATTGCTTGGCAGTACGGCGTAGATTCCCAGGGGTTCGTCAGCGAAGGGCTCTAGAATCTTGCGTACGGTTTTTTTTGCCAGAAAAGGGGCCGCAATGAAATCAGGCTGGCGTGTAATGCCCATGCCGCGTGATGCGGCCTCCATGAGCGCTACACCATTATTGGCCACGATACGCCCGCGTACAGAGACGTGTCGGGCGGCGCCGTTTTCGCGATAGGACCAGGTGTTAATTGCACTGTCGCTAGAGTAAACCAGACATTCATGATGCCGAAGTTCATCGGGATGTCGAGGTTCGCCGTATTGTTTCAAATACTTCGCTGATGCCAATGTATACAGCCGGCACTGGCCGAGCTGGCGCACAATGTCACCGGGTTGTAGATCTGCCGTAATCCGAATAGAGAGATCCAGTCCTTCCTCGATGAGATTGGCCCGTTGATCGGAGAGGTCCATCACGAGTTCAACATAAGGCGCTTCTGTCGCAAAGTCCAAGAGGGCAGGGACTACTGACTGTAGCCCAAATGTCAGCGGGAGCCCCACTCGAATTCGACCCCGGGGGGTGGCCTTCTCCTCGGCGAATGCCGCCTCAGCGGCGTCCACCATATTGAGAATTACCCGGCATTTCTCCAGGTACGCAGACCCAGCTGAAGTTAACGTCAGGCGTCGTGTGCTACGGGTGATGAGCTTGATCCCCAGATGTTTTTCAAGTGCTGCCACCTGGCGGGTGACCATAGACCGGGCGATCTGGAGTTGGTTAGCAACGGCAATGAAGCTGCCGGCTTCTGCGACTCGCACAAAGATCTGCATGGCGTTGAGCTTATCCATTGTTGCTAATTATGCAACAAATAAGTCTAAATTAGACTATTTTTTATTGGTTAATCTCCGTCTAAAGTCTCGGTCCATGAACACTCTGTATCCCGTTTTATTTGTGCCGCACGGCTCGCCCATGTTTGCTCTAAAGCCCGGAGCAGCTGGATCGGCGCTGAGTGCCGTGGCTGCCCGCATTGGCAATCCCCGAAGCGTGGTGGTGATCAGCCCGCATTGGGAGACTGATCTGCCCACCGTTGGAACGGCCTCCCGCCTGCAGACCATCCATGACTTCGGCGGATTTGATCCCCGATTGTTTGAAATTCAATATCCAGCGACGGGCTGCCCGGAGGTGGCGCAGCAGGTTGTAGCGGCTTTATCGAGCGCTGGCTTTCAAGTGCAGACCGATGCACAGCGTGGCCTGGACCATGGCGCCTGGGTGCCATTGCGCCAAATGTTTCCCGATGCCGATGTGCCGGTCGTGCCCCTCTCGCTGCAATATCAGGGGGGTCCGCACTATGCGTATGCTGTCGGTCAGGCGCTGGCGCCTCTTGCAGCGGAGGGCCATCTGATCGTCGCCTCCGGAAACATTACACACAACCTTCGGGACTGGCAGATGCTGAGGCAATCGTCAGAATCGACGCCGGACTACGTGTATCAGTTTTCGGATTGGGTTCATACGCAAATGATGGATAGAAATACAGAGTCGCTTCTCAATTACCGAACAACCCAGCCGGCAGGCCTCCAGGCTCACCCTCGAGATGAACATCTGCTTCCGCTGTTCACGGCGTTGGGCGCTGCAGGTCCAACGGCACAGCCAGAGGCTTTTTATCGTGGCGTGAGCGATCAGGTCATCGCCATGGACGGATACATCTTTCATTGACGGAATTTATGGTCTCATACACTCGAACTGCTAAGGCGTTTCACTGGATCATGGCGATCATGATTGGCGGCCTACTGGCCCTAGGCCTGTATATGCAGGATCTGCCGCTATCTCCACAGAAGCTTACGCTGTACTCCTGGCATAAGTGGTTCGGTATTACTGTGTTCGTGTTGTTATGGTTCCGTCTGGCTTGGCGACTATCTCACCGGCCGCCTGACTTGTCAGATTCCCTGTCGCCGAGGCTGCGGCTGGCCGCCCATGTGGGCCATGCATCGCTTTACTTGTTGATGTTCCTTATTCCGCTTAGCGGCTGGCTGATGAGCTCAGCGAAGGGTTTTCAAACCGTCTGGTTTGGTCTGGTGCCCATTCCTGATCTGATTGGGAAAAGCCGTGCGCTAGGCGATCTTCTACAACAGGTACACAAAGTACTCAATATTATTTTCATGCTCACCTTGGCTGGGCACATTCTTGCAGCGCTGTGGCACCACTTCGTGCTGAAAGATGAAACGCTGCGCCGTATGCGCTGATTTACTTAACCCACAGAAACTCTATGATTCGCTCAATTTTTATCCTTACGCTCGGCATATTGTCGAATGGCTCTCTCCAGGCGGCCACCTTTCAGTCTGTGATTGCTGAGAAGAGCAGTATCACGTTTAGCTACAGGCAAATGGGTGTGCCGATGGAAGGAAAGTTTAAGAAGTTTCAGGCACAGCTCAATCTCAATACCGATAAGTTAGCCCAGGCGAAGGGTCGAATCGAGATTGATCTTGCCCAGATCGATGCGGGCTCAAGCGAGGCGGATGAGGAAGTCACCGGCAAATCATGGTTTCATGTGGCGGCGCATCCGAAAGCGCGCTTTGAGCTCAAAGCCCTTAGGGCTACCGGAGCAAATTCCTATGATGCAGTTGGTCAGCTCACCCTGAAAGGCCAGACACGCGATCTGGTCGCGCCTATCACGCTATCACCGCAGGGTTTGCTGACGGGCAGCTTTGTGATCAAGCGTGCAGACTATGGAATCGGGGAGGGCATGTGGGCTAAGTTTGATATCGTCGCCAATGACATCACTGTTAAATTTCAATTCAACCTTAAATAAATTTTTTAACTAGGAGTCTTTATGAAAGCTTTGAAAAAATCGTTTTTTGCTGCAGCGATGTTTGGTGCGCTAATTAGTAGCGCAGTTGCCGCGCCGCTAACCTATACCGTGGATGAGAGTCATACCTACCCTCGTTTCTCGTACTCCCACTTTGGACTATCGACACAGCTGAGCAGTTTTTCCAAGACATCGGGAAAAGTTGTTTTTGATCCCGTTGCAAAAACGGGGAGCGTAGATATCACGATTGATATGAAATCAGTGAATACTGGATTTGCAGATTTTAATGGTCATATTCAGGCGGAAGATTTTCTCGATACCGCAAAATACCCCACCGCGACATTCAAGTCGACGAAAGTTGTATTTGAGGGCGATAAACCGAAAAGCATCGAAGGGCTGTTGACCATCAAAGGGGTAACCCGTCCGGTCAGCCTGTCGGTGACATCGTTTCTAGCGACTAATCATCCAATGCGGAAAAAACCCGCTCTTGGTGCGAACGCATTCACCACAATCAAGCGGTCGGAGTTCAACGCCGGAAAATACGCTCCGGCTGTCGGAGATGAGGTGCGTATCGATATTGCGATTGAGGCGATAGCCCAGTAAATCAGTGTCCGGTAAGGGCGACTGACTTTATCTGTAGCCAGACCGGCGATCCTGGCCGTATGCCAAGTTTCTCGAGCGATTTTCGAGTAGTGCGGGCAAGGATCAGCTGGTCTTGGTGACGAATTGTCACGAGGCTGTTTGCCGCGTGGGTGTCGTTCACCATACTTTCAATCACGCCGGGAATCACATTCTGGATTGAGGTGTTTTTTGGCTCCTCGAGGGAAATACTGACGTCGTTTGCATGAATATGCACTCTGACATCGCTCCCAATGGCTATTCCACTGTCGCGCATCCAGATTTCTGAACCGCCTATATCGACACATGCAAGGTGATAGTTCGCATCCCGCTTGGTAATGATGCCGTGTAGTAGCGCGCCGGCCTCATGTGCAACAAACCTAGCAAATTTTGGATCCGATAGTGTCTGCGTCAGATCTCCCTGCGCTTTGACTCTTCCCTGATCAAGCAGCACGACGTAGTCTGCGAGTCGAGTGAGCTCTTCCATGTTGTGTGTCACATACAGCATGGGAATTTTCGCTTCATGATGCAACCGTTCTAGCCACGGCAGGATCTCATGTCGTCTGGCGATATCCAAAGACGCCAGAGGCTCATCGAGTAACAATACTCTCGGTTGGATGGCCAAAGCCCGGGCAATTGCGATACGTTGACGCTCACCGCCGGATAGGGTGGCGATGGTGCGATGTTGCAGGTGTTCAATGCTCAGGAGAGATATCGCAGTCTTTAAGGCTTGATTGCCTCCAGTTTTTCGGACACGGGATAGGCCGTAATGTAAATTGGCCTGCACATCCATGTGTTCAAACAGGCTTGCCTCTTGAAACACATAGCCAAGATCCCGCTGCCAGGTCGGAATCCATCTCTTATACAGGCTGTCCTGCCAGATCTCCTCGCCCACAGTGATTCGCCCTTGGGCTCTCTCTAGTCCGGCCACGCAGCGCAGTAGGGTGGTTTTTCCAGAGCCGGAGGGCCCGAACAGCACCGTGATCCCTTGTCTAGGAAGATCAAGTTCTACTTCTAATTGGAAATCATCTCTTGTTAAGCGCAAAGAGATCTGCAGTCCCGATTCGTGATTCATGAAGCAATCCGATCAGATCTTCGTTTAAGTCGCGACAGGGACATGAGTGCCGCAAAGGAGAAAACCACCATGCCTGCAGCGAGCCAATGCGCCTGATGGTATTCCATCGCTTCGACAAGACCAAAAATCTGGGTCGATACGACACGGGTTTGGCCGGGAATATTTCCGCCGATCATTAGAACCACACCAAATTCACCGACCGTGTGTGCAAAACTTAGGATTGCGGCGGTAAGTAGTCCAGGACGTGCTAGTGGTAGGGCAATTGAGAAAAAACTATCCACGGGTCGTGCGCGTAGGGTTGCGGCGACTTCAAGCGGGCGCTTTCCGATCGACTCGAACGCATATTGGATGGGCTGCACGGCAAACGGCAGTGAACAGATAATTGAACCAATCAGTAGGCCACTGAATGAGAAGGAAAATAGGCCCAGACCGAGCATCTGCGTAAGTACTCCGATCCAGCCTTGCGGACCGAGTACCACAAGAATATAGAAACCTAGGACCGTGGGTGGTAGCACCAACGGCAGGGTGACCAGAGCGCTAATAGGTGTTCGCCATCGTGATGATGTCTGAGAAAGCCACCACGCCAGAGGTGTTGCAATTACCAGCAGTGTGAGCGTTGTAAGCGCTGCCAACTGAAGCGTAATACCGATGGCCTGCATGGTTTCGGAGTCGATTCCGCTGCTCATGTTTTAGTCCTGATGTTCGTATCCAAATAAGCGCATCACGCGTTTTGCCTTCTCGGATCGCAAATAACTGAGTAGTTCGTGGGCCGCCGGATTCTTTATCCCTGGGTTCAGCAGCAAAGCGTCTTGTCGAATAGGCTTGTGCATTGCCGATGGTATTACCCATCCGGATCCCTCTTTAATGGCTCCGTTCTCGATAACCTGGGAAAGTGCAACAAAACCTATATCGGCATTTCCTGATGCAACAAATTGAAATGCCTGTGTGATATTCGCACCTTGGACAATCTTTGGGCGCATTTGGGCGTTTAAACCGAGATTGTCGATTACCTCCATCGCAGCTGCCCCATATGGCGCTAGCCTGGGGTTGGCGATCGCGATCTTATTAAATCGGCCAGATCTAAGGATCTCTGCGTTGGGTTGAATCAGGCTCGGTGTCTTGCTCCAGAGCACCAGTCTGCCCCGCGCGTATGTAAATTGGGACTCTTTAGGGCCGAGTCCCTCGAGGGCGAGTTTTCTTGGGGTCTCGTCGTCTGCTGCGAGCAGCACACCGAAGGGGGCCCCGCTTCTGATCTGGGCATAAAACTGTCCTGTAGCCCCGAAGGCGAGTGTGATCCGGTGGCCGGTATCTTTCTCGAATCCAAGTGCAATCACTTTCATTGGTGCGGAAAAATTCGATGCGACTGCTACGGTTAACTCCGCGGCACGAGACCCATATGCTGCAATGCAAAGAGCAAATGCGAGCAGCCATCGAAGCCACATGGGTGGGTTTACGGTCATGGAAACGATAAAAAGTTGAGCAAGGAGATCGCTATTCTAAATTAGAATAGCGCGACGATGAGATTCCAGTCGAGACAAAAACAGCCAACCCGAATCGAATTCGAGGATGTCCTGGCCAGCACTGTCACCGATAAGCGGGTAGATGTCCTTCGGGCGATTAAGCGTGCCGGCTCCATATCGGAGGCTGCGCGCATGACGGGTGTTAGCTATAAGGCGGCCTGGCAGGCGGTGGATGCCCTAAGTAACCTTGCCGGCGTGCCCTTGATTGAAAAGGTTGTGGGCGGTTCCGGTGGGGGCGGGGCGCAGCTGACAGCAGAGGGTCAGCAGGTTCTGAATGTCGCAGAATTCCTGACTCGGGTGCGCCGGGAGGCATTGCTTAAGCTTAAAACTGGAGGTCAGCAGACAACTGGTTCTCTTCATAGCCTCGCCGGTATTGGACTGCGAACCAGCATGCGGAATCAGTGTCCGGCAATTATTCACGAGATTAAAAAATTACATGGTGCAGTAAGGCTTTGTCTCGAGCTTGCCGACGGACAACCACTTTACTCTCGGATCACGATCGAAAGCCTTCAACTACTTGGGCTAAAAAGAGGTGATGCTGTATTGGCGCTCTTTAAAGCAGCCGCAGTGAAGCTCATGCCAGCACCCTTGGTGAGTCACAAACAAAGTGGTCTTAGGGGAACGATATCCAGGCGTATTGGCTTGAAAACGGGTGGTCAGTTGATCTTGGAGCTTACGCCAGGACTCCATGTTGTCGGATTCTCGGAGCCTGGCCGCTCCCTAGAACTGCATGAGCAGGCGATCGCGATAATAGAGGAGTCTGCTGTGGTGATCGGGCTTGCCAACTAATGTGTGGCTTTGGTGAATAATGATCCGTATGAAAATACACTCTTTTAGAATTCACGGTTAGTTTCTAATCCCGACAATGACACGTTCTGTAGAAGAAATTATCAGTCGTTTTCCTCCACAGCAAGAGCAGATGCTGCCGCTTCTGCACGAAATGCAGTCAGCTTTGCGGCATATACCCTCGGATGCGGTGCCTTTGATTGCAGCGCACTTCAATTTATCGCGTGCCGAGGTTCATGGGGTAATCACGTATTACCACGATTTTCATCAGTCGCCAGTGCGGGGGCGTCGCATCCGTGTTTGTATGGCCGAAGCCTGCCAGTCGGTGGGGGCACGATCATTGATTAAGCGTCTTGAATCCATACTTCAGTGCCAAACGAATGGGTGCAGTGCAGATGGGCAGTACACCGTTGAGCCTGTCTATTGCCTGGGGCTGTGTGCCTGTGGTCCTGCGATGATGGTTGACGGCAGTCTTCACGCTCGGGTATCGGAGGACCGCCTGCCCGGGTTGCTCTCTGCGGAGACATCCCGTGATTAATGTCTACCTGCCGCTTGACTCGGCAGCCCGTGCCTGTGGTGCTGAGGCGGTTGCAGCAGGGATATTGTCAGAGGCCAAGCGTCGTGGGCTTAATCTTCATCTGCGTCGCAATGGATCGCGTGGCATGGTCTGGTGTGAGCCTATGCTCGAGGTTCAGACCCAGCAGGGCCGCATTGCCTATGGGCCAGTGACTCCTTCAAAGGTGGGGTCTCTTTTTGATGCAGATTTTCAGAATGGAGGAGTCCATCCCTTATATCTAGGGCCGGTCGATGACCTTTTTTTCTTGAAGCATCAGCAACGATTGACTTTTGCGCGGGTTGGTAAAACAGAGGCATTGTCTTTTCAGGACTATTGCGCTCATGGCGGCAGTAGCGGTCTGCGTCGTGCGCTCACGATGGCTCCGGAAGCGATTGTCCAAGAGGTTACCGATTCCGGTTTGCGTGGCCGAGGTGGCGCAGCATTTCCGACCGGAGTCAAATGGAACACGGCGCGACTTGCGCAGTCGGATCAAAAATATGTTGTTTGTAACGCCGACGAAGGCGATTCCGGTACTTTTTCAGATCGGATGCTGATGGAAGGAGATCCGTTTTGTCTGATCGAGGGAATGGTGATCGCGGGCTTGGCAGTAGGCGCTAATAAGGGATACATCTATCTGCGTTCCGAATATCCCAATACTGTCGATGTGTTTACACGCGCATTAGAACTTGCGAAGAATCATGGACTGTGGGGAAGAAATGTCTTGGGCTCTGAATTCAAGTTCGAGCTTGAGCTGCGTATCGGGGCGGGATCCTATGTCTGCGGCGAGGAAACTGCCTTACTTGAGAGTCTTGAGGGGAAGCGCGGTGTGGTTCGGGCGAAACCGCCATTGCCCGCAGCTTCTGGCCTGTTTGGCCAGCCGACTGTCATCAATAATGTCATTACGCTTGCCTCGGTTCCGATCATATTTGAGCGGGGAGCAGCTTTTTACCGTGAGTTTGGCCTCGGCCGTTCCAGAGGAACCTTGCCGCTGCAGCTCAGTGGAAACATTCGCTACGGCGGTTTGTTCGAGACCGCTTTTGGTCTCACGCTTAGGACGCTGATCGAAGATTTTGGTGGGGGCACTCGTTCGGGCCGTCCAGTGAAAGCGGTTCAGGTGGGCGGGCCTCTCGGAGCTTATCTGGGTGTGGATGAGCTTGACACGGTACTGGACTACGAGGCCCTTATCCGTCTCGGCGGGACTCTTGGCCATGGCGGGGTCGTCGTGTTTGATGACACCGTTGACATGGCCCAACAGGCGCTGTACGCGATGGAGTTTTGTGCTTTAGAGTCGTGCGGTAAATGTACGCCTTGTCGCGTAGGGGCGGTGCGCGGTAAGGAGTTAATCGAGGAACTTATCGAGCAGGGAGCAACCGTTTCACGCACAGATTTACTCAGGGATTTATGTCAGGTGATGGCATCTGGATCGCTGTGCGCGATGGGGTCAATGACCCCGGCACCAGTGCTATCTGCCCTGGACAAGTTCCCTCAAGATTTCATCCATCAATCGTAGGCGGGGAGGGAATATGGGACCACGGGACGTGACGGATTTAGGAACGCCAGCCTCTACTCTGCTAGACCGTGTGAACTTGACGATTGATGGACAGTCGGTGAGCGTTCCGAAAGGCACTTCTGTAATGCGTGCGGCAGCGCTTCTTGGTCGAAAGATTCCGAGGTTGTGCGCAACTGACAGTCTTCAGGCATTTGGTTCCTGCAGGCTCTGTCTAATTGAGATTGAGGGCCGTAGCGGTACACCCGCCTCATGCACGACACTATGTGAGGATGGGTTAGTTGTCCGGACCGAGTCAGAGAGGCTTGCCATGCTCCGCCGAGGCGTAATGGAGCTATATATATCCGATCATCCACTGGATTGTCTGACCTGCGCAGCGAACGGAAACTGCGAGCTTCAGGATATGGCCGGTGCGGTAGGGCTGCGCGAGGTCCGATATCGCTCTGATGGCGATGGGCATATTAAATTGAAGTCTGATGAGTCAAATCCTTATTTCACATATGACCCTTCAAAGTGTATTGTTTGTAGCCGGTGCGTTCGCGCATGCGAGGAGACGCAGGGAACCTTTGCACTCACGATCAGTGGACGTGGATTTAGTTCCCGGGTATCAGCGGGCCAATCTGAGCCATTCATGAATTCAGAATGCGTCTCTTGTGGGGCCTGTGTACAGGCCTGTCCTACTGCTACCTTGATTGAAAAAACGGTCATTAAAAAAGGTCAGCCAAATCGGCAAACGATCACTACCTGCGCCTATTGCGGTGTGGGATGCTCGTTTGTTGCTGAGACGCGGGGTAACGAGATCATTCGTATGACGCCCCATAAGGACGGGAAGGCTAACCATGGACATTCCTGTGTCAAAGGCAGGTTTGCCTGGGGCTACGCAACGCATCCGGATCGAGTCACAACGCCCATGATCCGTCAGCGAATCTCCGATCCTTGGCAGGAAGTTACCTGGGATGTGGCGTTGAAACATGTGGCAGATGAGTTCCGCCGAATCCAGCGCCTGTATGGTCGTGGATCAATCGGCGGTATTACCTCATCACGCTGCACAAATGAAGAGACCTATTTGGTACAGAAGCTGGTGCGCGCTGGTTTTGGCAATAATAATGTCGATACCTGTGCCCGGGTCTGTCATTCTCCAACAGGGTTTGGTTTAAAGCAGACCCTTGGGGAGTCGGCGGGAACCCAGGATTTTGACTCGGTGATGGCTGCAGATGTCATTATGATCATCGGTGCTAATCCGGCGGCTGCGCACCCAGTATTTGCCTCCCAAATAAAGCGTCGTGTTCGTGCTGGAGGCCGACTGATTGTGGTGGATCCGCGGGTGACAGAGATTGTGCGTGGACCGCACCTTATGGCCACCCACCACCTCCAGTTGCTTCCGGGGACCAACGTGGCGCTAATTTCTGCCATGGCCCACGTGATCGCGACAGAGGGCCTGATAAATGTTGATTATGTACAACGTCATTGTGATCGCACATCTTTTGACGAGTGGATCGCTTTCGTAAGCCAACATGAGAACTCACCGGAAATTCTGGGGCCGATCTGTGGTGTCGATCCAAACGAAATTCGCCAGGCTGCACGCCTGTACGCCACGGGGGGTAATGCTGCAATTTATTACGGCCTGGGGGTCACCGAGCATGCCCAGGGCTCAACCATGGTGATGGGTATCGCAAACTTAGCGATGGCAACTGGAAACCTAGGGCGTGCTGGTGTGGGCGTAAATCCCTTAAGGGGCCAGAATAATGTTCAGGGATCGTGTGATATGGGTTCGTTTCCCCACGAATTCCCCGGATATCGGCATGTTTCGGATAACGCTGTTCGGCAGCAGTTTGAACAGGTCTGGAAGGTCCCGCTTGATCCGGAACCCGGCCTTCGAATTCCGAACATGTTCGAGGCCGCGCTCGAGGGGAGTTTTCGAGGAATCTATATCCAGGGCGAGGATCTGGTTCAGTCTGATCCCAATACCCATCATGTGATCGATGCTTTTTTGAAGATGGAATGTGTGGTGGTTCAGGATCTCTTCTTGAACGAGACGGCGAAATACGCCCATGTGTTTCTGCCTGGGAGCTCATTTTTAGAAAAAGACGGAACATTTACCAATGCAGAGCGGCGGATCTCCCGCGTGCGACAAGTGATTCCGCCTAAGGCGGGTTTTGCTGATTGGCAGGTGACCCAGGCGCTCGCCAATGCGCTGGGCTATCCAATGGCGTATCAGCATCCATCAGAGATCATGGATGAGATTGCCGCGCTCACACCAAGTTTTTCAGGGATTACGTACCAAAAACTTGACCAGCTTGGTAGTGCTCAGTGGCCGTGTAACGATGCCGCACCTAATGGCACACCCATTATGCACATCGATCGTCCGGTGCGCGGTAAGGGACGTTTTTTTATCACCAAATATGTTCCCACAGATGAGCGCGTTACCGCGAGATTTCCATTAATTCTGACGACAGGGCGTGTGCTAACCCAATATAACGTCGGTGCCCAAACCCGACGCACGCAGAACAGTGCCTGGCACCAAGAGGATCTCCTAGAGATCCATCCGCATGATGCGGAGCAGCGCGGGGTATTAAATGGTGATTGGGTTAGCCTTATTTCGCGGGTTGGAGAGACGCGGTTGCGGGCGTCGGTGACGCCCCTCGTTCAGCCGGGAGTGGTGTATACCACCTTTCATTTTCCAGAGTCTGGTGCCAATGTCGTAACGACAGATAACTCGGACTGGGCGACAAATTGTCCGGAGTACAAAGTGACGGCGGTCCAGGTGACGCGCCGGGCAGCCCCGTAACGATTATGCAGAGCCACGGTTATTCCGCTAGTGCCTTCGATGTGCTGCGTTATCGGTCAGGTGCGAGGGTTTCTACAGCAGACGATCTCGCAGTAGAGTGCCCCATCGCATTTGAGTTTAATGGAATTTCCCATGTGGTAATGCTTGCTACGCCATCGGATCTGATTGATTTTGCCGTCGGATTTTCGCTCTCTGAAGGATTGATTGATCGGCCAGAGGAGATTTTTGATATTGAGGTAAGGCCCGCAGAGACGGGAATTATTCTCGAAATAACCGTGACATCTCGATGTTTTAATCGGATTAAGCAGCGTCGTCGCAGTTTGATGGGTCGTACCGGCTGCGGTCTATGCGGCATTGAGGCGCTCGATGCGCTTGGGATTCGCCCAGAGCCGATCAAGGATAAGCGCAGTTTTTCGCGTCAGCATTTTCTTAATGCAGTACGTCATCTGCCGGCTGTCCAGCCGCTTCAGGCCCAAACAGGGTCGACCCATGCGGCTGCCTGGCTTTCGGCCTCGGGGGATATCATGCATGTACGGGAGGATGTTGGTCGGCACAATGCAGTCGATAAGTTGATCGGCGCCGTGTCCAAATCGGGTTTGAGTTTTTCCGATGGGGCGCTGGTGGTCACCAGTCGAGCGAGTATTGAGATTATTCAGAAGGCGGCAGCGCTCGGCATTGGCTTTGTCGCTGCGATTTCGGCGCCCACCAGTATGGCGGTCGAATTGGCCAGGAGCTGTGGCATTACCCTTCTGGGTTTTCTTCGGGGTCAGGACTATGTGGTCTATGCCCGAGAGCAGGATCTAACCGAGTAGATCCCCATGCGTGCTGAGTACATCATCAAACAGGCGAATCAGATTGCGAGTTTTTATGAGAGCCTGCCCAATCAGGACCAGGCGGATCGGGATTTTGTCTCCCATATTCGCCGATTCTGGGACCCGCGAATGCGGCGCGATCTGATCCGCATTATGTCTGGGCCGCAGCAGTTGTCCATGAGGCCGATGGTACGACGGGCGGTGATGAGCGCTACCGACGAGATTCTCGGCCAGGCGCAGGCAGACTCCACAGGTACAGACTAATCCACACGCGATTTTCTTGGTGTCATTGGACTCCAAAAATTGGTATGATTCGCCGTTTTCCACGCTTCGTGGTGGTTCTCTTCGATAGTTCTCAGAGACGCTCCTTATTTCCATTTGATATGAAGATATTCTATGAAAACATGGATTGCTCTCAGGGCGCTTCTCGACAGCCTAGAATCTGAGTCTGAATACAGCAAGCTCGACATCATTAGTCAGAGACTTTTGGAATGGATTTCGGTCCGCAACCGGAAGGATTCTCCGCTGCACGTCCAGGAGATTGTGATGAAGTCCCAGATCGCCTCTCCGGCGACTGTTCATAAGACATTGTCGCTTCTGGAGCAGCGCGGGCTGATCACGGTTACTATCGACGCCCATGACTCCCGTCGAAGGATTGTGGCAGTGACTCCGCATGCCGAGCGGATACTGTCCAAGCTCTCCAAGGGGGTCGAGACCTGGGCACGATCTCTCCAGGCTCAGGAAGGCCGGAATTCGAATTCGGGTAAGTAATACCCAAAAGTTTCGGGAAATCCCTTTCTTTTCCAGTCTTCTCCGCTGCAGTCGGCGGCGAGAGAATGAGGCACTACCTGGAAGGGGGCGAGCGAGTGAATTTCTGGATATTGCAGTCAGGCTGGAGGCCGAGGCTGTTATTGATTTTTATGGTCGCCTGCTTTTATTCCGGTGCGGTCTTAATCAATAATGAACTGCTCTTTTTCTGGGCGAGGGATGCATCTTATCGCTACTGGTTTTATCCCCCTGCGGGAATTCGGCTTGCGTTGCTGATGTTATTTGGCCTGCCAGGACTGATCGGGTACTTCGTCGCCGCCTTGGCAATTCTGTCGAGTGAAATAATTCCCGAAATAACCGGATTTTATGGGGCGTTCCTGGTGGCAGTTGCCAGAGCACTCTCGCTATGGCTCGGACTGGTCCTTTATGGGGCCATAACGGGTATCAAGCATCCCTGGGATCGGCTGACATGGCAGCACGTGCCGTTCCTCGCTCTTTTCGTAAGTTTTTTAAGTGCGGTCACTGCCCATGTTGTTTACTTTAGCCTCGGTGTCGAGAGTTTGGACACCCTGGTTCGAGGGGTCGCCCTTAATGTGCTCGGCGATACGCTTGGAACCATTTTTATACTTATTTTGATTATTCGAATAAGAAAGGGATATCTTCTTTCCCGTAAACGCTCCGAACAGAGCCGAAATATTAACGGGGTTGCTGCATCCGATTGAGATACTCCAGTAAGGACAGTATACGGGCACGCACAATGGCCTCGTCGTTGTAAGGCTGTTCCATATAGTATTCCGCCGCACTCATCCGGTAGACCTGCCCCCATACGGGCATTTCCCGAGATCCATGTGCAGCAATATCCTCTCCCGCGATGCTCTTATAGACACGATCAGCCGGAAAGATTCCGCCGTTATTTCTCGTTAATGCACTTAGATCGGGCGGACTTTTCTTCAACCAAGGTGTAACGGTTCCAGATCCCTTGCCATCGATACCATGACAGCTTGCGCAGCTTCTTTCGAACTCACGCTTACCTAGGTCTTGAGTGCGGACCTGAGCGGACGCCCCTGAGTGGATCACCAGAATAAGTGCGCCTGAGAGGCCTGCAAGGACTAACTTTATCGTGTTCATTGGCGGACGCCTTTAGAAGGTTCGGAGCGCCCTATTGGATATCGAAAGAATATCTGGTTTTACACAGGTGGTGTGTAAACAGATATCCGAGTCAGCTATCCAAGATTCATAGAGCCATATAGGATGGTTTCCCTCACGTTGTGTGGGAGAGTAGATAAATGTGATCCCATAATTTCAGGTGGCTATGACTCCGTTACCACCCGACCTGCTTGCAAGGCAGACCAACGCCGCCGAGCTTCCCTTTCGTTGTACCTCAGAGCTTGAGGGTATTTCAGAGCTAATTGGGCAGTCGCGTGCGAGTGAGGCAATTCACTTTGGAATCAATATCTGCCACGACGGATATAACATTTATGTGGCAGGCCCTGCAGGAAGCGGAAAGCAGACCCTTGTTCGGCAGTTGGTCGAGGCGCGTGCAAAGGGGGCCGATCCGCCTTATGACTGGTGCTATGTGCATAACTTTCACAATGCACATCGCCCGACTGCAATTGGTCTGCCTGCCGGACTTGGACGAGAGTTGAGTGAACAGATGGCCCAAGCGGTGGAATACCTGAGGAGTGCGGTTCCTGCGCTATTTACTAGTGACGAATACCGCGGTCGGCGTGACACCATCCTGAAAGATTTTGTTGAGCGGCAAGAGGACGCTTTTAAGAAGCTGTCGCAGCACGCAAAATCGCTTGGAATCGCATTCCTAAGAACCCCTAGAGGCTTCGCTTTTGTGCCGCAGAAAGGCGAGGAGATCATTGAGCCGCAGGACTTTGAGCGTCTACCTGAGGAGGTGCGTGCCCGGCTGTTGAGCCACACCGCGGAGCTCCAGTCAGAGCTGGAGAAAATACTCGATGCGATTCCTCACTGGTGGCGAGAAAGAGCGGAGAGTCTTAAATCACTTGATCGGGAAACGCTCAAAACAATCGTTGCGAATGTATTGGAAGAAATACGCCAGAAATTTTCAGACCATTCGTCCGTTGTTAGCTATCTTGATGCGGTGGCCCGTGATATTGCGGAGCATTCGGAGGTGTTTCGAACGTCTGTGACCAATGAGCCACATGATGAACGCGGGTCTGATAGCCGACATTTCGAGTTAATGGATCGCTATAAAGTCAATGTTCTGGTTGGGAATGGTCAGCATCAGGGCGCCCCGATTGTGACTGAGGAAAATCCCAGCTATCCCAATCTCGTTGGGCGAATTGAGCATATGTCGGAGATGGGGGCTCTTGTGACCAACTTCACGTTAATCAAAGCGGGTGCCCTACATCGTGCCAATGGCGGATACCTTTTGCTGGATATTAGGCGATTGCTAAGCAACCCATTTTCCTGGGACGCGTTGAAACGGGCATTACGATCGCGGGAGATCAGGATAGAGTCGCTTCCCCAAATGGTGGGTCTCATGAGTACGGTGTCACTTGAGCCTGCGCCTATACCCCTGAATTTAAAAGTGATTCTTCTCGGCGATCGTTTTTTCTACTATTTGCTTGCCGAACTCGATCCTGATTTTCTTGAGCTCTTCAAGGTAACAGCAGATTTTGATGATCGTGTGATCCGGGATGGTGAAGCAAACCTGTTATACGCCCAGATGCTTGCCTCTATGGTTCGCAGATATGAGCTGATGCACCTTGATGATCTCGGCGTTGCCCGGGTCATCGACCACGCTGCTCGGCTGGCCGGGGATGCCTACAGGCTTACGATGCATGCCCGAAGTATCTTGGACCTGCTTCAGGAGGCAGATCATATCGCACGTCTTGAGAGCGCACAGAAAATATCAGACTCACATGTTCAAAAGGCAATTGACGCTAGATTTCATCGTCTTAGCCGGTATCGACATCGGATTCATGAAGAGATTCTTCGGGGAGCAGTATTAATAGATACAACCATGTCGACTATAGGCCAGATTAATGGACTATCCGTCATTGAGCTGGGGAACTTTGCATTTTCACAGCCGGTCCGTATTACGGCAAAAAGCCGATTTGGCTCAGGTAATTTAATTAATATTGAGCGCGAGGCGGAACTTTCCGGGGCGCTTCATTCCAAAGGAGTGCTCATCCTTGCCGGATTTCTTTCCACGCGGTTCGCAAAAAGTCAGCCATTTGCCCTGAATGCGAGCATCGTTATGGAGCAATCATACGGCAGGGTAGACGGAGACAGTGCATCGTTAGCAGAGCTCTGTGCGCTGATGTCAGATCTTGCGGGGGTACCTATAGACCAGCATTTCGCGGTCACCGGATCGGTGAATCAGATGGGTGAGGTTCAGCCGATTGGGAAGGTTAACGAGAAAGTGGAAGGATTTTATGACATCTGCAGCGCACGGGGGCTTGATGGGCGACATGCTGTTGTTATTCCGGTAGGCAATCTAGACCATCTTATGCTTAAGCGTGAGGTCGTGGACGCGGCACGCCGTGGTCAATTTCATATTTATGCGGTGCGGTCGGTTGACGAAGCGATTGGCTTACTTACAGGCCGTCCGGCCGGGATTCCCGATGCAGCGGGTACCTATCCACGTCATAGTGTCAATGGAAGAATAGCTGAGCGAATCCGGCAGTTAAGCGGCGTACAGAAGGCCGCTCGGCCAAGACTGTCCTCGGGGGTGGGCTCAGGCCGGGCTGCGCAGCCTTTTGGTGTGAATCTTGGACGTCATGGCTGAACTCGTCCAAGGATCAGCGATTCGGCTTTATTCGGCCGAGCAGCTTCAGGCGATATTGAGTCGGATGGCTCGTGAGCTCTATGGTGTTCTGAAAGGAGTTGATCCGCTCGCAGTCGTGGGTATTCGTCGACGTGGCGCACCGCTTGCCGATATGCTGACTAAACTATTAGTTGATGAGCACGGATTTGATAATCCGCTAAGACTGGATATTACGGTGAAGCGTTACGCTGATGATCTCACTGTTCTTTTTCCTTATACACGTATCGAGAAGTCACAGGAATTTAATTGTACTGATCTGTCCGGACATCGCATTTTGGTCGTCGATGACGTTGTTCACGGTGGGTATTCTCTTGCTAAGGTGGTTGACCTACTGCTCGAGAAAGCGCCGACTGATATTCATATTGCCTGTCTTGTAGATCGATGTACTCGTGTCGTACCTGTTCACACCGACGTTGTTGGCATCAGGCTACAGGTCGCCACATCCGATTTAATCGAAGTCTCTGTACCTCCATATGAGACCGAGTTTCAAATTGGCCTTCACCAGCCTCGGACCGCTCTCTAATGCCGACTCGACCTGTACAACAGAGAATCTATATCGACAGAACGGATGCTGGTCGTATTCTTGTAGGGGCGCTTTCCGCCTATCGGGGAACGGATCCCCTCGTCTTAGCGATCCCGCGTGGGGGAATCCCAGTGGGCGCGATTGTCGCGGCGGAACTTGGGGGTCAGTTAGATACTGTACTTGTCCATAAACTTCGCGCTCCCAGCTCACCAGAGACAGCGATCGGCGCAATTGATGAGCTTGGTCAGTGCACGATGTCACCCTATATCGACCTTATCAGTCTGAGTGCGAAAGAGTTGGAGCTCGAGAAAACTGTTCAATTGGAGATGCTGCATAGACGCCGGATCGCGTACGCCCAAGTACGATCCCGGCTGGATCGAGAGAATCGACCGATAATTATCGTTGATGATGGGTTAGCTACGGGGCTGACGATGATCGCCGCATTAAAGTATGTTCGACAAGGGCATCCCCAACGACTGATTGCCGCTGTTCCCGTCGCCGCGCAAGAGAGCGTATCTGCGGTTAAAGCGGAGGCCGACGACTTTATCTGCCCTTTGATATCAAAGGGCTTTCAGTCAGTAGGGCAGTTTTATCAGAGTTTTCTCCCGATATCCGACGATCGGGCGGTAGAAATACTCCGACTCGCCGGAGGGGATACCCAAACTGTCAGGGTTTAGACAGTGAGTTCAGGAACCAGTGTGCTGAAAGCTGTGCCACCTGATCGAGCCGTCCGGGCTCTTCGAATAAGTGCGACGCGCCGGGTATGACAACTACCTTTGCCCAGTCACCCATCGACCTGGCAACCTCTTGGTTAAGTCTTAGAACCTCGTGGTCGAGTGCTCCGACAATGAACAACGTGGGGCGGCGTACCAAGTGTATGTCCCGTCGCGGCGCGAGATCTGGCCGCCCCCCTCTGCATACCAGCGCATGAATTTGGCTGCCGAGGGCAGCCGCTGCCTTAAGTGCGGCGGCTGCACCGGTGCTCGCACCGAAATATGCCAACGGATAAGCGGTTGTTGCGGAATTTGACTTTACCCAGTGCGTTGCTTGTAGCAGTCGATGTGAGAGCAGTGGTATATCAAACCGTGCTGAGTAGTCCTGGTCTTCGTGTTCCGTCAGAAGATCTAACAGCAGTGTTCCCAGGCCGTGACGGTTCAGTTCCTCTGCTACCTGCAAATTTCTTGGGCTATGTCGTCCGCTGCCACTTCCGTGGGCGAAGATCACAATGCCAAGGGCCCTATCTGGAATCTGGAGGTTTCCTGCAAGGAACTGACTGTTCTCTATCGGAATGTGATGCTCTAAGGCGTTAGGCTGTGACATCGGGTAGAAAACTACAGTAGAAATAAGATGCAATGCCACGTAGTGCATGTAAATCTCGAAGAAAACAGTTGCAGACTCGTTCATTTATGGCGTGGCAACGATGGCCTCTCTTACAGATTCCCGGATTGAGCATGCGAGCCCTGAGGCCTATTGGGCGCAGGATGCTGATGTGCTACTTCGTCGTCTGGATTCGGGACTCGGGGGGCTTTCACGCAGAGAGGCGGCACGTCGTCGGTTTGGTCTGAGGTCTTGGTCGATACAGTCAGACCGATACGCGATCCTGCGACTTATTCTGAAGCAGTTTAAGAGTCCGCTCGTGCTGATATTAGTGGCTGCCTCGCTGATATCCGTTTTCATTCGGGACTGGGTTGAAGCGAGTGTTGTCCTCGGGATTGTATTAACCAGCACCGTTCTCGCCTTCTCACAGGAGTATGTTGCGCATAGGACCTTCCATCGGCTCTCCAGATCGGTACGGATTGATACTGTAGTGCGTCGGAGTGGAGTGCATCGGCGGGTGCCGGCCGATAGCATTGTTCCGGGTGATATTTTGATTCTCGCAGCTGGAATGCGGATTCCTGCTGACTGCGTTCTCTTGTCGAGCCACGATCTTTATGTGAATCAGGCAGCGATTACGGGCGAGTCCTTTCCGGCATTGAAATCTGCCGATCCTGTAGAAATTACGACGCCTCTCGGCGAGAGAAGAAACTGTGTATTTGAGGGATCCAGCGTAGAAAGCGGCACTGCGGAGGCCCTTGTCATACTGACCGGCACAAAGACGATATTTGGTCATATAACTGAGAAGTTATCGCAACAGGCAGCACCAAATGAGTTCGAGAGGGGAGTGGCGAGATTCGGCCGTCTCCTCATGCAGACAATGTTTGCAGTAGTGCTACTGGTCTTAACGATCAATCTTATACGGGGTCAGACAGCAGAAGATGCGCTGATGTTTGCACTTGCAATTGCGGTTGGCCTTACGCCAGAGTTACTTCCTGCGATTATTAGTGTCATGCTCGCCCGGGGCGCCCGGCATCTTGCACAACATGGTGTGATTGTTCGCAAGCTCAATGCAATTGAGAGCCTTGGTGGCATGACCATCTTGTGTACCGACAAGACGGGCACGCTTACAGAGGGTCGGGTCCGTCTAAGGGACGCCCTGGACATCGATGGGATGCCATGTACGGCCACTCTAAATTTAGCCGCCCTTAACGCAAGATTTTATTCTGGCTCAAAGAATCCGATAGATCAGGCGGTGCTCGAAATGGCAGATCAGCGCGGATTGTCTGTCTCTTCTGCATCAAGGCTTGGAGAGATTCCCCTGGACTTCGCTAGGAGGTGCGTTTCGGTCTGTGTACATGACCCAGACGAGGGAGACATTCTCGTAACCAAGGGTGCATTTGATGCAGTACTAGAGCGGTGTATCTGCTTTGGAGTTGATGCCCAGCCCCTTGACACAGCCTCACGCCAGAGGGCAAGGGAACTTCACCGGCGTCTTGCGGAGCAGGGGTTTCGTGTATTGGCCGTTGCGTCGCGCAGGTGTGACTCGGATCGTAAGAACCTAACCCCATCTGATGAACAGGCGCTATGTTTTTCGGGGGTTCTGTGCTTTCTCGATCCAACAAAGTCGGACACGCCATTGATGATTCATCAGCTGTCGGATCGCGGGGTAAAGCTAAAAATAATTACAGGTGATGACCGACTGATTGCACAACGAACGGCAGAATTAATGGGGTTATCCGCTGATGAAGTGATCACGGGATCAATGCTGATGCGTATGAGTGACCAGACGCTCACACTCTCAGTGTCTAAGGCAGTAATTTTCTCCGAGGTAGATCCAAGTCAGAAGGAGCGAATTGTCCGCGCCTTACAGCGAAATGGTGAAGTGGTGGGATTTCTTGGAGATGGAGTCAATGATGCGCTGGCATTACATACAGCGGATGTCGGGATTTCTGTACATAACGCCGTCGATGTTGCTCGTGAGGCATCCGATTTTGTTCTGTTGAGAAAAGAACTGAGTCTGATCTGCGCGGGCGTCGACGAAGGGCGACGTACGTTCGCTAATACGATGAAGTATATTCTTAGCACAACAAGTGCCAACTTTGGGAACATGATTAGCCTTGGGGCACTTTCGCTATTTCTATCGTTTCTTCCGTTATTGCCTTCTCAGATCTTATTAAACAATTTTCTTTCGGATATTCCCTCAGCGGCACTTTCTGGAGATACGGTAGACGCCATTTGGGTGCGACAGCCTCATCGGTTCGATACCGTGATGATAAGAAATGCGATGATTTTTTTTGGATTAATCAGTGTTTTTTTTGATTTTGCGCTGTTTGCGCTTCTATTTTGGGCGTTGGAGTTACGTGCCGAGGTCTTCCGTACGGCATGGTTTGTTGAGTCCCTACTCACTGAGCTTGTGGTGTTATTCGTTATCCGATCGCTTACACCCGTCTTTCATAGCCGTCCGTCCAGGGCGCTGATCCTGCTGAGTCTGGCCGTAGGTGGCTGTGCATTCATGCTGCCCTATAGCGCACTTGGCCCTCTGTTTGAATTAGAATCCTTGCCGATATGGCTCTTCACCTGGATTATTCTTCTGACAGTTATTTATGCCTTTACCGTAGAGGTCGCTAAGCGATGGTTTTTTGCGAGTCGGATTCTCGCTAGGGATTTTGCGGTGATGTAATTACTGATTTTCCACAGGCTGGGTGATCCAAGCGAATACCTTGAAGCGCAGAATCTGTTTATCGTGAGCGGAGAGAGGGCGCTATGTTTCAGGAAACGGTGACAAGCCAAGGTCGGGCTGCGCTACAACTAATACATGATCGTGCATCCACGCGGGCTTATTCGAGTCAGGAATTAGACCGTTCAGTTGTTCAGACGCTACTTGAAGCAGCGATTCGTGCACCAACGGCGTTGCATCAGGAGCCTTGGTCGTTTGTGGTGGTCCAGGATCGTGCGCTGTTAAAACGTATTTCAGATGCCGCTAAGCCACTGTTTCTGCGGCAGTTGGATCGGATTAGTTCTCCTTTGCCGCATCCATCTGACGAATTTTCTGACCCGCATTTCAATATCTTTTATGATGCAGGTGTGTTGATTGTCGTCTGTGCGGATTCTCGACTGCCGTTTATCGAGGCTGACTGCTGGCTTGCGGCAGAAAACATTATGCTCGCATCTGCAGCTATGGAACTCGGTTCTTGTGCAATAGGTTCAGCGCTTCCGGCGTTAAATCTCATCTCAGTTAAAAAAGAGCTTGGAATACCGGACGATATAAGCGCAATCGCTGCGGTGATCGTGGGAGTGCCTCATAGTAGGCCGGTACCAACGTCCCGACGTGCTCCACGGATTCTGAGTTGGAAACTTGCTGATTCGGGCAGTTTGTTGCCAGCTAGGGGAAAAAGGGATTGAGCGGCTTACCCCTCAAGGCTAGATCTTATTGAATGCGATCGGCAAGAGCTGGCCCAGTGGTTGTGTTCGTTTCGCACTATGGTCCGTTTGCGGTTCGCTGCCGAAAAATCCTCTTAGCGTCGTGCTCAGGGGCATTGCTCCGGCCCGCTCCTGCAGGGCGGTGACCGTTTCCCGCTGCCATGCGGAGATGGCCTCCCTGGAGACAGATGTGACTCTGAGTTGGGCACTCACCCATGTTTCGAGATTTTTTTGAATCTGATGGATCTGTAGGCGCATGATCAATAAAGGCATACTGCCTAGTGATGTGGCGACACTTACCCAATCTCCTGCACTGAAAAGATCCTTTGCGGCTGATTCAAACTCATGGGTGCATATCTCGAGATTTTTTTCTAGTTCGTTAATCATTACCGCGGTTTGGTTGCGGCCAAGTTCGCATAAGGAGAGGAGTAGCGTGAGGTTTGATTTTCCGAGGGTGAGTCCGATCTGCTGATTAATATTCACAAAGACCCCTTTTTTTGATCTTAGGTCTCATATACATAGGTTCCCGGGGCATCTGTCAGGCGCTCAATCTCTGACTCGGATGGACCGATCGACGGTGGACGGTCTTGACCTGAACACCGGGTATCGAGCCACTCGATCCAGGTGGGCCACCAGGATCCTGGTCGCACATCCGCCTCATTGAGCCATCGTTGATCTGGGATGTAATGGCCCCCGGCAGGCCTACAAAGAACGCGATAGGTACGGTCCGTGCGTTCAGGTGAGTTCACAATCCCGGCGTTATGACCCCCGGTGGTGAGTACAAATGTGATCTCTGCAGGCGTCAGATAATGGAGTTTGTAGACTGAGCGCCATGGTGCGACATGGTCTGCTGTTGTTGCGACGCAGAAGATCGGTGCTTGAATATTAAATAAGGTAACAGGTTCGCCTTTTACTCGATAGCGACCCTCGCTGAGCGAATTATTTAGAAATAAGTCACGCAGATATCTGCCGTGCATACGGGCGGGCATTCGAGTTGTATCCGCATTCCACGCCATTAGGTCGGATACCGGAGCCCGCTCGCCCATTAGATACTCGTGAATCATCCGTGACCACATCAGATCATTGGATCGGAGCATTTGGAATGCGCCTGCCATCTGACCTGCCGAAAGGTAGCCAGTTTCCTCCATCTGTGCCTCTAAAAGGCTGACCTCATTCTCATCGATAAATAGCGCTAACTCTCCAGACTCTCTAAAGTCGGTCTGAGCAGTAAAGAGAGTAATTGACTGAAGCCGTTCATCTTTCTCTCGTGCCATTGCGGCCGCCGCTATCGCGAGGAGTGTGCCTCCTAGGCAGTAGCCAGTGGCATGAATTTTTCGATTAGGCACTATGCGACCAATCGTGTCGATTGCCGCATGAAATCCAAGCTGAAGGTAATCGTCGAGTTCAAAATCGCGCTCTTTTACCCCAGGGTTTTTCCAGGAAATGCAAAAGACGGTGTAGCCCTGGTCAATGAGATGCTTGATAAGTGAGTTGTGGGGCGATAGATCCAAGATGTAATACTTCATGATCCATGCTGGAACGATAAGAATAGGTTCCCGCTTCACATGTGTCGTTGTGGGGTGATACTGGATTAGTTCGATAAGCCGATTTCTGAGAATGACTTTTCCTGGCGTCCGAGCGACATCGATCCCCACCCTGTATTGATGGGCATGGGTAGGCGGTCTGTTCGTGGTGATGCGTTCTATATCTTCCAGTAAGTTGATGCCTCCCGCGATGAGATTTCTTCCGAAAGTCTCAGAGGTTCTTCTGAGCACTACGGGGTTGGTATGGGGAAAGTTTCCGGGTGACAGCATGTCAAGCCACTGGCGGGCGATGAACGAGACAATGTGCTCATGATGCCGAGATACGCCTCGCACGTTTGTTGTTGCAGCGTGCCACCACTCATCGCAGAGTAGAAATCCCTGATGGATGAGATTAAATGGCCAGCGATGCCATTCTTCATCCTTAAATCGCTTATCAAAACTTGGGGGGGTAATGCATTCTCGGATCTGTGGAGAAGAGGGCGAAAGTGAAACGGTCTGACAATAACAGGTTAGGCGCAATGCCTGCTCGAGCGCAAGAACCATTAGATCGAGACGCTTGCCTGGGCTCGCCGAAAGTTGGGTTGCCCAGTCCATCCAGGCAAGTCCAATTGAAGTAGGTGAGATCGAGGCGCTTAGTAGGGCGATAGCCGCATGGACTTTAGAGTCGAGCGCATGGCCAGCAGACGGGCTGGTCTTACCGGACGGATGCGCCTGCATGCCGAGATTCTGATGTACGCATCGGGGGATGCTAACGGGAGTTCCATGCTTAGGAACAACATCGGATGTGCAGGCTCGGCCTCCAGGGAATTGTCCGACCTAGGGTTAGTTTGGCTGCTGCTTCGGACCTTGGGCACTCAGCCAGATTCCCAGCACAATGAGTACGAATGAGATGCCGTGATAAAGCTTGGGATACTCCCCGAGAAGCAGTGAGGAGAGTACTGCCGCGAGTGGTGGCGTTAGATTTGCGTAAAATCCAGCCAGCGTCGGACCAACCCGCGCGACACCTTCTCCCCAGGTCCTGTATGCGAGAAGTGCCGGCCCAAGCGACACAAAAAGCAGGATCCCAACAAGCGACCAGCTCCACTGTATTCTCTGGGGAGATAGCCACATTTCACCCGCTGAAAATAGTGCCGAGAAGATCAGGCCGTAGAACACCTGTGCGAGCAACATTGCGGCCCAGTCCTGACGAATCTGTTTTGGTTCCGTCGTGTGTTTGAGCATCCAACTGTATACGGCCCAGCCCATCGTTGCGAGTACGATATAGATGTCGCCTGGAAGAAACTGAAATGTCGATAAGTTTCTAAGATCGCCTTGCGCGAGAACAACAGCCACTCCGAGAATAGACAAGGCAGCGCCAATCAAATCCCGCTTCCCCATTTTCTGTCCGTACATGAGTCGGCCAGCCACCAACATCCAGACCGGCATGCTGGCTGCGATTAAGGTGACATTGATGGCGGTGGATGTATGAAGCGCCAGATACTGCAGGGAGTTATAGCTAAAAATCGACAGAAACCCAAGCACAATGTAGCGGCGCCAGTGGGTTAGCAGGCCGCTTCCACGTTGCAGTACCCATGGAGCAAGTGGGAGCAAAACGAGAAAAACGAGAAGCCAACGAAAGAAATTAAACAGCATCGGTGGAATCATGTCCGCTGCTGCCCGGCCCAAGATAGCGTTGCAGGCCCACATAATGGGCGGAATGAGCAAAATCATACTTCCAGAGGAACCTGAGCGCATCTCGGGATAATGTCGTTAGCGAGAGGCGCTGGACAAGTGGTCGCGTGCCAAATCGATATGCATTCGAAGGGTGTAGACGTCGACAGCGTATTTCTTCGGAACCCGTAGCGCACGTGCACGGTGCTCTATTTCGCTTAGTTCCTCTTCCCAGGCAAGGGATCGGTCGGCTTCACATCGTTTCTCGAGTGCCCGAAGCTGGCGGTAGATGTTTGATAAGCGGGCCTCGATACCTGCCTTGAGCAGCGCAGGCAGGTACCGGATGAGAGGCACAATGATAATGAGCAATGGGAGCACGAGTCGGATAGCCCGGTCAGCCCAGACTGCTCCCCAAAAGGGTAGATGACGATAAAGGAATGATGGGCCTTTTTTTAGATATTCCTTTGCGTCTTCGTCGTGAGGCCATGAAAAGCCTATCGCCGAGGGAAACTCACCCTCGGCCTGAAGCAGTCCCATTTTCTTTAGGGCATCCTCACTGGCCTTAAGGATAGGAGTAATCAGTGCGGGATGGATGTCCTCGTGAATTACAAGGGTCGCAGTAGCGGCCAGCAATTTTGTATCGGACCGGGGCAGGTCTTGCGCTAAATTAATTGCGCCGCGGGGCAGAAGTGTACTTTTTAAATACGGCATCCGTAGAGCCAGGGCGTCCGCATGAACAAGGCTCATCAGGCCAAGCTCGGGTGAGCTGAGGTATTCAGCAATGATGGGTGTCTGCGGACCCGCCACCAGTAAAGCAGCATCAAGGGTTTTACTGCCTAGGGATTTGAGGCTTTCACGCGCATCCAAGTCCATTAGTTTCACATCGAATGTCTGGCCATCTGCACTCAGACCGCCAAGTTTTAGCAGCTCTAGCCCTAGCACGCGTGTTCCACTTCCTGGCATGCTGATGGAGATCCGCTTATCTCTGAGCTGGCTGATCTGCGTTGGTGGTTCTTTAAAGGCTTGTCTTCGGTAAAAAATCCATATTTGTTCGTCAAAAACAGAGGCTAGAGCAAAAATGTTCGGCTGTTGTTCGGGTGATCCAACACCACCTTGTAAGAGTGCCAAGTCGATATTCTGACTGCGATCCTCCAGGCGCTTTAAGTTCTCTGCGCTTCCCGCGGACGGAAGCACCTGGAGCGTAATCCGTTCTTTTGCCAGTTCTTGTGCGAGCTGAACGCCAAATCGGTAGTAAAGACCCCTTTCGCCACCGGTTGTCATGGTGATCGTACTGGGGGGTTTGGGAATCAACTGCCATAGGCCAAATCCCACCAGGAGGATCAGCACGGCAGGCCAGACAATAATCGCGGGGGGTGCTTTAAGTTGAAGTCTCATTTGTTACTAGTCGCCGAGGCTGATTCCCTCTCGCCGGGGATCGGATCCGCCTTGCCAAGCGTTGTCCATTCTAACGATAGCCTGTATTCCGCTGGGGAGCTCTGACGGAAGGGCCGACTGTCCAAAAGCGGCGAGCCCCCTGTGGATTGATTGCATTTCCTCTCGCCCTGACTCGATTTCCAGCATGCGATCGGGACCATTAATTACAAAATTTGGATAGCGGATTGCCGATTGAATGCTTAGATTCCAGTCTAAAAAGCCGAGTATGGTTTTTGTTGTGTAGTGAATGATAGAGGTTCCGCCAGGACTTCCAAGTGCTGCTATGACTGCGCCCCGTGTACCATCGGATTTACGTTCAAAGATGATCGTGGGGCTCATCGAGGATCTTGGCCGCTTACCGGGTTGAACCCGATTTGCAATTAGCATTCCTCCTTCGGAGGTTTGCTGAAAACTGAAATCAGTGAGCTGGTTGTTGAGCAGAAACCCTCCGGCTCCCGATAGACCTACCATTAGCCGGGCGCCAAAGGCGCTTTCTATCGATGTGGTCATGCTGAGGACGTTACCGTACTGGTCAGCAATCGAAAGATGGCTTGTGCCACCCTCGTGCTGGTCGGTCATTACTGCGTGGGATAGTCGCCTACCGTCAGGGTTGCCCGGCTTCGCCTGATGCATTCGTGTCCCACTAATCAATAGGGCACGTTGTCTCAGATAATGCGGATCCACAAGACTCCTCCAGTCTTGTCCTGGTGCGGCGACAAAGTCAGGATCGGCGATAAACATCGCCCGGTCAGCAAAAGCCAGACGCGAGATTTCAATGTACTGATGCATCCATTGTGCCGATGTCGGCGGTCCGGAGCGGATGCCGACCAAGTCCAGCATTTGAATAATCTGCCCGATAACGATTCCACCTGATCCCGGCGGCGGGAATCCACAGACCTCGACCCCTGGTGCAGGGCGCCGGGAGGTCGTCGCAGATACGCAGATCGGCTCTCGCTCGATCGGCCGATAGCCACTCAGATCGCTCATCGCCAAGAGACCCGGTGCAGAAGGGTGGCGTTGTATTGCACGAATGATTTCTTCGCTGATACGTCCTTTATAAAAACCATCCGCGCCCTCGGCTGCAAGCATGCGAAATACCTCTGCTAGGTCGGAATTACGGAGCAGTGAGCCGATTGGAAGGGCTTGGCCGTCGGCCTGATAAAACAGTGCGTGGGCTCGTGGATCCTTCCTGAGATGAGGATCGCGATTCAAGAGTGAGTGAAGTCTTGGGCTAACCGGAAATCCCGTCGTAGCCAGTTGTATCGCTGGCTCAAAGAGCAGTGCCCAGGGGAGTCTGCCGTGCTGTTGGTGGGCATGCTCGAGCATGCGCAGTACGCCGGGCGTTCCGACGGATCGCCCGCCATAGACCGCCTCTGGGAATTCCATAGGACGGCCGTGCCGCATGAATAAATCCTCTGTGGCTGCTGATGGCGCTGTCTCTCTGCCATCAAAGGCCTGGAGGGATTGTCCGTTGTAGTGAAGCATGAATGCGCCACCACCAATTCCGCTGGATTGCGGTTCAACGAGCGTGAGTACCAGTTGGGCCGCGATCGCTGCGTCAACCGCGCTGCCCCCCTTTCGAAGGATCTCTAAACCGGCCGCGCTAGCGTGTGGATTTGCTGTTGAAATAACATGCCGGGCGAAACTACCTTCTAGTGCCGGCCCGCGGAATTCGGTGGCATGGGCTGCCTCGGGCTGATCGCGACTGAGTCCCTGGGCGAGGGCCGCCCCCGCGCTCATAGCAGCCAATATCAGCGTGGCGCCTAATGCAAGGCGCCGCGAATACCATCGAAGGATCACTCTGCTAGAGCCTCTCTCGCGACGCGAAACCCGTCAATGGCTGCGGGTACACCGCAATAAATGGCCGTCTGGAGAAGGATTTCTCGAATCTCGTCCTTCGTCACACCGTTTCGAAGCGCTCCTTTGATGTGAAGCTTCAGCTCGTGTGGGCGATCCAGCGCAATAAGCATTGCAAGATTAAGCATGCTTCTGGTCTTTCGCTCCAGTCCGGGACGATTCCAGACGCGATCCCAGCAGTATTCCGTGACAAGCTCTTGAAACGGCATATTAAATTCATCGGCGTTTTTTAAAGACTCATCTACATACTGATCTCCCAGCACGGCGCGCCGTGTCGAGAGTCCACGTTCAAACGAGTCAGCGTTCATGGGGCACCTTTCTTACAGCCGGCGGCTGTGTCTAAAGTGCGTAGTGTGGCACGCTTGGCTTGAGGACTCGAAGCACTCGGCTGAGCAGGCCGAATTCTCGGGAAACTCTGTCGAAGAGTTCGTCTGCGGGTCGGGAAGCGTAGGCCGCACGAGCGTATGCAATCTGGCCCATTTTTTCGTAATAATTCTGCTCGACAAGCCGGGCGCGCCGGACATCCCAGGCATCGACAAACAGACAGCCGTCGCCGATGTCCCGATAGTCGTCTTTGGTTTTCGCCCTGGAGAGTTCGAGGCAGATAATTTCAGGGGGAAACTGATGCTTGCGAAAGTTTCGAGCCATCATATGGACTAGATAGGCCTCGAGATCCTGGTCAAGAAACACTTGGCTTCGGCCTTCAGACTCCATCACTATTTCCCAGCTGGCTTTCAGGTACGGCTGCCAATTCATTGCGTTCTCCCTTAGCTTGAATTGGAAAGTCTTTGAGCGGAAAAATAGTCCTAAATTCACGATGAATCAAGGGGTTTGTTCGGTTCAAGTTCCACGCTCTAGGCGTGATCCAATCTGTCACGTTGGGGTACAGCTAGACTCTGGCTTTGCGGGTGGGTCGTTGGTATGGATCGGAGGACGCGGGTGAACAGCAGACTATTTGGCCTGTGTGCGGTTATTTTTTCCGCTGTGGGCTTTGGTGCAATGGCGATTTTTGCCCGTCAGGCCTATGCAGACGGTGCTGATGTGGTCGCCGTGCTATTTCTTCGCTTTCTCATGGGCGGTCTGCTGATGACGGCGCTTATGGTCGCCCAGCGGTGGCCTTGGCCCAAACCGTTCGCCGTTGGGGTGCTGGCCATGATGGGCGGTGGAATTTATGTCTTACAGTCATTTTCCTTTTTCAAGGCCTTGCAGCACGCCTCGGCAGGGCTTGTCGCGCTTCTGCTGTATCTCTACCCGTTTCTGGTGACCGTCTTTGGCGCGTGGATATTCCGGGAGCCATTGGGCGCTCGCCGGTTTGTCGCTGTCTGTGTTGCCCTGTTAGGTACGGTGCTGACCCTTTGGGGTGGCCTTTCGGGAAGTCTGCTGGGAATCGGCCTTGGCGTATTCTCGGCCCTGCTTTATTCCGCTTATATCCTGATTGGAAGTCGTGTTTTAAAAGAGGAGCAGCCCTACGGTGCTGCGACTGTTGTCATGCTTTCTGCCGCTGTGGTGTTCGGACTTGCCGCATTGCTCAGTAGTCCGTCGTTTCCCACAACATCCTCAGGGTGGCTTGCCGTGGGCGCCATAGCGGTCTTTTCGACCGTTGTTGCGATCGTCGGGTTCTTTATTGGTGTGAGAATTCTGGGGGCTTCAGATGCCGCGACATTATCTACGCTCGAGCCGGTGGTCACGATTGCTCTTGCCGCAGTTTTTTTAGGTGAAACCTTGCAACCGTTACAGCTTGTGGGCGCTGCTATTGTGCTGGGTGCGGTGGTGTGGCTAACGCGGATTAAATCTTAATGAATGCCTGTATTAGAGTCTTGGCAATCCAGCCGCTCGTCCCGACAAGCAGCGCGATACTCAGCACGATGTATGCCATTTTTCCGCCCTTCGACTCCCGCGCGAGCGCAACGACAATGATCACCATGAGAACAATGAGTCCCGAGACAAAATAGGGCGTTAAATTATCTAAAAGCTCAATCAGCTCTTGGTTGTCCATAGCGGCTCACTCGATGAATCAGATCCAGGGTCTCGTATAGTGGCAACCCCATGATGCCCGAGAAACTTCCCGCAATATGCGGAATCAGGCTTCCCGCTGCTCCTTGGATGCCATAGCCACCGGCCTTATCGAAAGGTTCGCCGGACGCAATATAGGCCTCAATCCATTGTGGGCTCAGGGCCGCAAAGGTGACCTTTGATCGGACGAGAACGCTATCGGCAGCTGTCTGGTCAAATCGACTCAGGCTGACTGCAGTCAGGACTTCATGGGTCGTATTAGATAACTGACGCAGCATTGCGCGGGCAGCCTGTTCGTGGGCTGGTTTGCCAAGGATCTGACCATGCAAGCTGACTACAGTATCCGCAGCGATAATCAAATCACCGGGTTTAGGCTGCTGTCTTTTTTCCGAGCGGTAGAGTCGTTGGATAGCATGCTCTCGCTTGGCTTTGGCAACCCGACATACATAGACCTCAGGTGGTTCGCCCGCCTGGTGATCCTCTAGTGATTCAAGGTCTTCATCGGACCTCGGGATCAGGACAATCGGGTGAAGACCCACCGACCGAAGGAGTTCCCGTCGGCGGGGGCTTTGGGATGCGAGATAAAGATCAGGGGGCCTCAAAGGAGTCTCGACAGTCGGGCAGGTTTAAACCTGTGACAATAGCGGATATGAATCATCGATCCAATCTCTCGTTACGGGCTGAGGCGACCCGGCCTTTTTATGTGATGGAGCTTTTGGCTCGCGCCGCAGCGCGTGAGCCTGTCCATGGACCCGCTATCAGCATGGTTGTGGGCGAGCCCGATTTCCCTCCGCCAGCCCCGGTGATCCGGGCCGCACAGCGGGTGTTAGAGCGCGGCGATATCCACTACACCCATGCGCTCGGCATGCCTGAGCTGCGTCAGGCAATTGCGGCGGACTATCTGCGTCGTGATGGACTTGTCGTAGAGATGAATCGAATTGCCATTACATCGGGTGCCTCAGGAGCACTTCTTCTGGTGATGGCCGCAATTCTGAATCCGGGGGATGAAGTCTTAATTCCGGACCCAAGCTATCCATGTAACCGTGAGTTCGTGTCGGCAATGGGTGGTGTCGTGCGCACCATTGCCGTGGATGCTTCCACGGATTTTCAGCCAACCGTGGCGGCAGTCGAGCAGGCATGGGGGCCACGAACCCGAGCGCTTTTGGTGGCAAGCCCCGGCAATCCCACAGGCACCCTGCTTGGGCCACAGCAGGCACAGCTGCTCGCTGAGGCAGTGCGGCGCCTCGGGGGTCTGATGATCATCGACGAGATTTATCAACGTCTCGTGTTTGACGGATCCCCCAGGTCTCTGCTTACATTGGGCGAAGACATTATTTCGGTTAATAGTTTTTCAAAAACCTTTTCGATGACAGGATGGCGACTAGGCTGGCTGGTAGCACCTGCGGAAATAGTTGCAGCAATTGAGCGCTTATCGCAGAACCTTTACATTTCGTCCGCATCGTTATCCCAGCGTGCCGCGCTCGCGGCCTTTGATCCGGAATCGCTGGAGATTGCCGAGACCTATCGCCAGCGCTTCAAGGCGCAGGGGTCTTACCTGCTGGCTGAGCTTCAGCGATTAGGGTTCGGGCTACCTGCGGCGCCGCACGGTGCGTTTTATGGCTACTGCGATGTCTCCGGCCTGACCGATGATAGTTATCAGTTCTGTCTGGACCTATGTGACCGGGCGGGCGTCTTGATGACACCGGGTCGGGATTTTGGTGATCATCAGCCGAAGCGGTATGTCCGTGTGTCATATACAAAGCCGTTGACAGTCCTACAAGAGGGCATTGATCGGATTAATCGTTTTTTGAAAAAAGGATAGCTATGGCAACCCTGTATGAGTCATTTCAGATTGGCGATCTGGTTGTCCCAAACCGAATTGTGATGGCTCCGCTCACGCGAAGCCGGGCCAATGAACAGTGTGAGCCGACTGATTTGGCAGTGACTTATTACACCCAGAGGGCTACAGCGGGGTTGATCATCTCAGAGGCCAGTCAGATCAGTCAGCAGGGACAGGGGTACATCTGCACGCCGGGGATCTACACCGAAGGGCAGGTCAAGGGATGGCGCCGCGTTACGGATGCCGTGCATGCTGCTGGCGGCAGAATGTGTCTTCAGCTGTGGCATGTTGGCCGTATATCCCACACCCATTTTCAGCCTCATCAGGCCCAACCGGTGGCGCCGTCGGCGATTCGCGCTCAGGCCAAGGTATTTATTCCCTCGGGCTTTGAAGACTGTTCGATGCCGCGTGCGCTTGAGACAGCGGAGATTCCGGAGCTGGTGAAGTCATATGCTCAGGCGGCCCAGAATGCGAAGCAGGCGGGCTTTGACATGATTGAGCTACACGGCGCGAATGGCTACCTGATTGACCAGTTTCTGAGAGATCAGTCGAATCAGCGCACGGATGCTTTTGGGGGAAGCATTGAGAACCGAATCCGATTCCCTCTCCAGGTTGTTGACGCCCTGTGTCAGGTCTATCCGTCGCATCGGGTAGGAATCCGGCTTTCTCCCGCCGCTACGGTGCATGATGCGGACGACAGCGATCCGTTTGCTTTATTTTCCGAACTGGTCCGGCAGCTCGGGCACAGGCGTCTTGGCTACCTACACCTGGTGGAGGGGCAGACTCTGGGCCCCCGGGATTGGCGTCCAGCTGTCGATCTTGGTCGATTAAAGAAGATATTTCGTGATTCGGGGGGGCTGTCGATCATTGCGAACAATGGCTATGACCGACAGATGGCAGAGAGGGCCGTCGAAGACGGTAGTGCAGACATGATTGCATTTGGCGTCCCGTTTATCGCTAACCCCGATCTTGTGGCGCGTCTCCAGCATGGCTATCCATTGAATCAGGCGGATTCTTCGACGTTTTATAAGGGCGGGGCAAAGGGGTATACCGACTATCCGTTTTATTCTGCCTAAGCGCCGATCGGCTTCTGGTTAGAATCAAGGCCCATGTCGCTCGCGCCCTTATTTGATCCCAGCATTCTGTTTTTTGTCGTCGGGATTGCGGCCGGATTAATGAAATCCAGCCTTGAGATTCCTGTCCCGATTGCGCGGTTTCTCTCCCTTTATCTATTGATGGCCCTTGGTCTAAAGGGCGGATTTGCGCTTGCCCAGAGTGGCTTTACGCTGGAAGTGGTGGCAGATCTAGGAATCGCCGTTGTGTTAGCGGTGATCGTGCCGTTGCTGTGTTATGCGATTTTGAAGCGGATGATCAGCGGCTTTGATGCCGCGGCGATTTCTGCGACTTATGGATCAGTCAGTGCAGTGACATTCATTACGGCAACACAGTTTTTAGAGAAACAGGGGCTCGACTACGGTGGGCATATGGCGGCCGCCATGGCATTGATGGAGTCTCCGGCCATTATCTTTGCGGTACTGATGGCCAACATGCTCCGACGTCGATCGCCTTCAGCCGTTAGCGGAGACCCATTGTTTGGACAGACCTATGCGTTAACGCCCGATCAATTACCCAAATCCCGTCACGGTGTGGACGAAAATGCCACCCTTTCGGCGGTGCTCAAGGAGTCCTTTACCGAGGGCGCTCAGATCCTATTGCTCGGAAGTATGTTGATCGGCCTGCTGACTGGTGATGCGGGCAAGCAGATCATGGAGCCGTTCACCGGTCAGCTCTTTAAGGGCATGCTCGCCTTTTTCCTTCTCGATATGGGCATTGCCACAGCCAGCCGAATGGCCAACCTGCGGCACGTGCCAAAAGTTCTCCTCTTGTACGGAATTGCAGCGCCGCCTTGTCATGCGCTTATCGCGCTCGGCCTGTGTGGGCTCTTCGGCGTACCGGCTGGAAACGCCGCCCTACTGGCGGTACTCGCTGCAAGTGCGTCGTATATCGCGGTGCCTGCCGTACTTAAACATGCCATCCCGGAGGCGTCTCCAGTGTTGTATCTGGGCATGTCGCTGGGCGTTACCTTTCCGCTCAATATCATCGTGGGCATTCCGCTCTATGTGAGCATGGCCCGCTGGCTGTTGGGCTGATTCGTTACTTCTGCCCAATCTCAAAATTCGCCATCTTCTCGAGCGCACGGATCATTGCGGAATGATCCCATGCCTTGCCGCCATGGGCAGCGCAGGCATTGAAGAGCTCTTGGGCGGTGGCCGTATTGGGCAGGGATACACCCATCGCGCGGGCGCTTTGCAGGGCAAGATTCAAATCTTTTTGATGCAGTTCAATTCTAAAACCGGGATTAAAGGTTCGATTAATCATGCGTTCGCCGTGCACCTCAAGAATACGCGACGCGGCAAACCCGCCCATTAGCGCCTGACGGACCTTGGCGGGATCTGCGCCCGCCTTGGCGGCAAAGAGCAGGGCCTCTGAGACGGCCTCAATGTTGAGGGCGACAATGATCTGGTTGGCGACCTTTGCGGTCTGGCCATCACCCGTTGCACCCACGAGAGTGATGTTCTTGCCCATCAGCTCAAATAGCGGTTTTACGCGGGCAAAGGTGGCTTCTGGGCCTCCCACCATGATGGTGAGGGCTGCGTTTTTTGCGCCAACTTCACCACCGGATACGGGGGCATCGAGATAGTCGCAGCCCAAGGCATTAATTTTCTTAGCGAACTCCTTGGTGCTGATCGGCGAAATCGAGCTCATATCCACGATCACCTTGCCCTTTGAGAGTCCGCCTGCTACGCCGTGTTCACCAAATAGGACACGCTCCACATCTGGCGTATCGGGCACCATCGTGATGATGATGTCAGCCTTCTGGGCGACTTCCTGTGGGCTCTTGCATTGGGTCGCCTTAGTCTGGGCGATCGATTCGGGGACCTTGCTGCGCGTATAGACAAACACGTTATGTCCACCGTTGATCAGATGGCCGCACATCGGTGCACCCATAATTCCCAGGCCGATAAATCCAACATTGAGGGATGACATCGACGATTCCTTTATCAGAGTGTTAAACAAAACGGGTGAAGTGTAATCTCGGAGACGTCTAGCGGGAAGTTATCCAGCCCAGACCTGCCTCCGTAGTGGTGGCCGGCTTGTACTCGCAGCCAATCCAGCCCTGATAGCCGAGTGAATCGAGCAAGTTAAAGAGAAATGCGTAATTGATCTCGCCTGTGCCTGGCTCATTTCGTCCTGGATTATCTGCCACCTGGATGTGGGCGATGCGGCTGAAATGTTTCTTGATCGTGCCCGCCAGTTCTCCCTCCATACGCTGCATGTGATAAATGTCATGCTGGAGAAACAAATTGTCGGCTCCAACCTGGTCGTGCAGCCGAAGCGCTTGTTCGGTGCCGTGAAGGAAGAAGCCGGGAATGTCAAAGGTGTTGATCGGCTCGGTGAGAAGCCGAAGGCCCGCTTTTTTTAGTTCGGCAGCGGCAAACCGCAGGTTGGCCACCAAGGTCTCGTGCAGCTCCTCTTTACTAACCCCTGCAGGAGCCTTCCCTGCGAGACAATTCAGCTGAGGCACACCCAGGGCGGTGGCGTATTCGATCGCCTTTGGAACACCGGCGCGAAATTCATTGACACGGGCGGGATCACAGGCGATGCCGCGATCACCTGCGTCCCAATCGCCAGCAGGAAGGTTATGAAGTACGAGCGTCAGACCGTTATTGGCCAGGCGTGCTTTCAGTTCTTCTGCAGGGTAGGCATAGGGAAATAGAAACTCCACCGCTTTAAAGCCGCTCTTGGCAGCCTTTTCGAATCGGTCCAGGAACGGGACCTCATTGAAAAGCATCGTGAGGTTGGCAGCAAAGCGGGGCATAGGAGATCCTCTTTAAGAAAACAAGATTTTAGTGTTTAGGTGAGGCAACGCACGACCGCCATGCGGCCATGCGTTGCCTGATCGGCGCCAACAGATTAGTCGAGCAGGCCGGCGAGCTCGAGGCCTTTGCGGCCCTCAGGGTGGCGGCAGTCTACCTGTTCGAACTCCATGATGTTATCGATCTCGGTCCCCATTGCGATATTGGTCACCTTCTCGAGGATCACCTCCACGACGACTGGCACCCGGTATTGCTGGGCAGTATGTTGTGCCTCGCGGAGTGCGTCCTGGATTTTTTCGGGGTCGGTGACACGAATTGCCTTACAGCCCAGCCCGATCACGACCGCCTGGTGGTCCACGCCATAGCCCTTCAGGGTGGGGTCATCGATATTCTGATTCTCAAATGCAAGCTGAACGTTGAAGTCCATATCGAAATTACGTTGTGCCTGTCGAATCAGTCCCAGATAGCTGTTGTTCACCAGTACCTGAACATAGGGCAGACGGAACTGGGCTCCAACCGCAAGCTCCTCAATCAGGAACTGGAAGTCGTAATCCCCGGAGAGCCCGACGACGGTACGTGTTGGATCCGCGGCAACCACGCCAAGGGCGGCCGGAATAGTCCATCCCAATGGTCCTGCCTGTCCGCAGTTGATCCATTGGCGTGGCCCATAGACATTTAGAAACTGTGCTCCGGCGATCTGCGACAGGCCAATCGTCGTGACATAGATGGTGTCGCGCGGGAATGCCTTATTCATCTCCTCATAGACACGCATGGGTTTAATTGGTGTCTCGGTGTAATGGGTTTTACGAAGCATCAGGCGTTTACGTTCCTGGCATCGGAACACCCAGTCCCCGAAATCCTTGAGCTTCCCAGAGGCGCGACGCTCACGGGCGACCTCCACAAAAAGCTCAAGGGCGGCCTTCGCATCCGAGACAATTCCATAATCCGGCATGAAGACCCGTCCGATCTGGGTGGGTTCGATGTCGACGTGAACAAATGTCCGGCCCTTCGTGTAGGTCTCTACGGAACCGGTGTGGCGATTGGCCCAGCGATTTCCGATGCCCAGTACAAAATCGGATGCCAGCATAGTGGCGTTGCCATAGCGATGGCTTGTCTGAAGTCCACACATTCCGGCCATTAAGGGGTGGTCGTCCGGAATTGATCCCCAGCCCATCAGGGTCGGAATGACCGGAACATTGATGGTTTCGGCGAATTCGACCAGCAGCTTGGCAGCATCTGCATTGATGATTCCGCCGCCAGCAACGATGACGGGTTTTTCTGCAGCGAGCAGCATATCGATCGCCTTCTCCACCTGCCTGCGAGATGCTGCAGGCTTATAGACCGGTAGCGGCTCATAGGTGTCGATATCGAACTCGATCTCTGCCATCTGGACATCGAACGGCAGATCAATCAGCACCGGCCCGGGGCGGCCGGAGCGCATCAGGTGAAATGCCTGCTGGAAGACGCGGGGCACCTGGGCGGGCTCGCGTACCGTGACGGCCATCTTGGTCACTGGCTTGGCGATACTTTCAATATCCACTGCCTGGAAGTCTTCTTTATAAAGCCGTGCCCGTGGCGCCTGACCCGTAATGCACAGAATGGGAATTGAGTCTGCAATCGCGGAGTAAAGCCCAGTAATCATGTCGGTACCCGCAGGACCTGAAGTGCCGATACAGACACCAATATTGCCCGGGGCGGCGCGGGTGTAGCCCTCGGCCATATGAGAGGCGCCCTCGACGTGCCGCGCAAGGATGTGGGCGATTGACTGCCGCTCTCTTAGGGCGGCATACATCGGATTGATTGCCGCACCGGGAACGCCAAAGGCCTGGGTGATTCCCTCTTTCTCCATTACTTGTACTGCTGCCATTACTGCACGCATCTTTGCCATGTTGTCTGTCTCCTGCTTTATGTTGGGCGGGGACGCGGCCAGCGTGCGGCTGATCGCGCTCGAAACCTATGTTCTCAGCGGGGCGGCAGCGGGAGAATCGGTCCGGAGGGCATTTCAGCTATTCCATTTTGGAATACCATGGGCGCCATGGATCGAATTCAGTCACTCCGACTCTTTGTCCGCCTGGTCGACCTGGGGTCGTTCTCCAAGGCGGCAAACGATTTGGGCGTCGGCCAGCCGAGCGCCACCAAGATGGTGGCGCAGCTGGAGCAACGCCTCGGCTCTCGGCTGCTGCACCGCACGACGCGCGGGGTCAGTCCTACAGAAGTGGGGCAGATCTTTTACGAGAAGTGTCGGCTGATTCTTCATCATGTGGATGAGGCAGACACGGTTGCGGCGCTTGTCCAGTCGCAGATGCGCGGTCAGCTGCGCATCAATACGTCCGTGGCTTTCGGTCGACGGATCATGGCTCCCATGGTGATCGCCTTCATGCGACAAAATCCGAAGCTGCAGATTGATCTGACCTTCGACGACCGTTATGTTGACCTCGTGGAGCAGGGGATTGATGTCGCGATTCGAATGGGTCGGCTTGGTGATTCGACCCTGGGCGCACGTTATCTTGGGCTTAATCCCTGGATTGTTGTGGGATCACCCGAGTATCTGCGGGAGAGGGGAACACCAAGATTACCGCAGGACTTATCCAGGCACGATGCGCTGATTTACAGCACTGCGCAAAGTGATGCGCGATGGCACTTTACCGGGGGAGATGGCGTTAACGAGGTCATTCAGGTGTCGGGGCCGCTGCGCTCGAACAACCTATCGACCTTATTGTTGGCAGCCCGAAATGGCATGGGGCTTGCTGCCTTGCCCTGGTATGTCGCATATCAGTCGGTGAAGTCGAAGGCTGTAATGCCTGTGCTGACCAATTACAGTCTGCCCGCCCAAGAGATCCATGCCGTTTTTTCTTCGCCCCGTATGGTGCCGGCGAAGGTCAAGGGTTTCATTGACTGGCTATCGGGGCAGTTCGGTGCTGCCTGGTGGGAGACGCCATTGTGATCACAACCCAGAGCGTCATCTTCGGCGGGCGATCGCGCCAGATTTCTCAAACGGAATGTGCAGCAGGCCATTTGCGGCAGTAGCACTGCCCCTGATTTGATAAGGCACGGCCCCGTCGCCGGCGGCAATCAGGCTTTGCTTGATGGCCTCGGGCAGGGTCTTGAATGTCACGAACACCCGCATCGGAACAGTGGCCGTGGCCCTGGCCATAAGATTGGTTTTATCGGAGATGGATTCAGCATTTGCGAGACCTTGGCCCGCGATAAAGAGCTGCGCTCTGAGATCGCTCAGGGTGATATCCACCGAATTCGGATTGGTAATCTTGAGCAGCACGGTGAGTTGAACGGCTTCGCGATCAATGCCTGCAAGTCTGACCTCGGTGACCTCGACCTGAGGGGCCTTGACGACGCTGCTGCAGGCAACGATTCCCATGCTGAGCATAAGTGCTGCAATAAAATAGAGGATGCTTCGAACGATTTGTGACATATGAGTTTCCTGAGGAGATAGCGTCATGCTGATGGTGATTTCGCCCGCAAAGACCCTGGATTTTGACACGCCGGCCAGTACCGAGGTGAGTACGCAGTGCGATTTTTTAAGTCAGGCTGCTGAGCTGATCAAGATTCTCAAACCCATGAGCATGGGCCAGGTGGCCGAACTGATGGCCCTCAGCGACAAGCTTGCGGCGCTTAATGTCGCGCGTTATGGGGCCTGGAAGCGGCCATTTAATTCGCGCAATGCAAAACAGGCGGTGCTTGCGTTCGATGGAGATGTCTACGATGGCCTTGCTGCGAAAACAATGAGCAAGGCTCAGCTCGACAGGGCACAGAACTGCCTCAGAATTCTCTCAGGACTCTACGGTGTGCTGCGTCCTTTAGATCTGATGCAGCCGTATCGATTGGAGATGGGCACGCCACTTGCCAACCCGAAAGGCAAGGACCTGTATAGCTTCTGGGGTAACCTGATCGGAAGGGCGTTAAATGCGGAGTTAGAGCAACACCGTGCCAAGGTACTGGTGAACCTGGCCTCGGATGAGTATTTCAAATCAGTGCAAGGCCTGAGCTTTCCGGTGGTGGTGCCGGTATTTCAGGAGAAGAAGTCTGGCGCATACAAGATCGTGAGCTTTAACGCGAAGCGGGCGCGGGGATTGATGACGCGTTATGCGATTGATCATAAGATCGATCGGCCAGAAGGGCTAAAAGATTTTGATATTGAAGACTACCGTTTCGACACAAAGGCGTCTACATCGGACCGCTGGTTTTTCCGACGGGGCTAGCCCTCGGGCATAAACATCGGCTCTGGCTCAAGAAATACGCCAAACTTCGCCACTACGGCCTGCTGAATTTCGTGGGCGAGGGCCAAGATCTCTCGGCCCGTGCCGCCCCCATGATTGACCAATACCAGGGCGTGGCCATCATGCACGCCAACATCGCCACGGCGGGCCCCTTTAAAGCCACATCGCTCAATTAGCCAGGCCGCCGATACCTTACATAGGTCGGCGCTCTGCTCGGGCATCGGGTATCGGGGCAGATCGGGGTGCAGCAGGCTCAGGTGCTGGGCCTGGAGCTGGCTGACGACGGGATTTTTAAAAAAGCTGCCGACGTTACCGATGTCTGCTGGATCCGGCAGTTTCTTTTTTCTTATCTCGATGATGGTCTGCGCAACTTCCAGAGGTGTTGGCGCGCGCCCCAGCTTATCGAAGGCGGTCCTGAGGTCGGCATATTCGGTCTGTACGGTGGCCAGCGGTATTGCAGTGAGCTGTAGTGCAATCTCGGTAATGAAATAACGCGGACGGTTCCAGGGCCCTTGGATTTCCGGATCCTTAAAAATACTGTTGCGATAGGAGAACTGACAGTCTGCGTTCTCAAATTGTTTCAGGCATCGCTCTTGGAAATCCCATGCGGTTACACGGATCAGTCGATCGCCGAGCTCAACGCCGTAGGCGCCGATATTCTGTATAGGGGCAGCGCCCGCGGTGCCCGGAATCAGTGCAAGGTTTTCTAATCCAGCAAATCCCTGCGCCAGGCTCCACATCACCAATTCATGCCAGTTTTCTCCTGCCGATGCGATCAGAACTCCCTGATCTGTAATTGCCCGGCCGGTGATTCGACACAGCAGTGCTGTCGCGTTGATTGGTGCGTGCAGTACCACGTTACTGCCGGACCCAAGAATGCATCGGGGCTGTTCGCCGAGAGCATCGGAGATCGCGCTAAGCGATGAAGCGTGGAGCACCTCGATGACATCATCGGCCCTCGCGGGGAGCCGCAGCGTGTTGTGGGCGCTCAGATTCATGCTCGGTCGTATCTGTCGCTCGCCAAGAGTGGCGTGGAAGGACTAAGAGGGTGTGTAGCCCAGGCGGACGTAAATCGGTGCATAGGCCTCGGCCTGTGTGACCTCGACCAGACCCTCGCGGGCCAGCTCCAGCAGCGCAAGAAAGTGGACAACCACCACCGGGACACCGCCACCATGGGCCAGTTCTTGGAGAAAGAGCTCGGTGAATTCTACAAATGGCCGGCCTTGGAGAAACTTCAGAATCCGCGACATATGCTCACGTACCGAGAGAGGCTCTCGCGTAATGTGGTGATGGGCGGTGAGTTTGGCCCGCCGTAAGATGTCGTTCCACGCGGCACGAAGGTCATCCGGGTTCACATCCGGCAGCCGGGGCGCCATTGTCTGGTCCACATAGACCTGGGCGGATAAGACATCACGGCCAAGCTGAGGAAAGTTATCAATCTGGCGGGCGGCGATTTTCATCTGCTCGTACTCAAGGAGTCGGCGGACGAGCTCTGCTCGCGGGTCTTCGGGTTCCTCGTCGCCTTCGCGCGGACGCACGGGCAGCAACATGCGAGATTTAATCTCGATCAGCATTGCCGCCATGAGCAGATACTCGGCCGCAAGCTCGAGGTTCCTTGTACGAATCTCCTCGACATAGGTCAGGTACTGGCGGGTGACCTCGGCCATCGGGATGTCCAGGATGTTGAAGTTTTGCCGCCGGATCAGGTAGAGCAATAGATCGAGCGGCCCCTCAAAGGTTTCCAGAATGACCTCGAGGGCATCTGGCGGAATGTAGAGGTCCTTGGGGATCTCGGTGAGCGGCTCACCATACAGCCGGGCAACGGTCTCCTGCAGGAGTGCATCGGTGGGCGGTGCCGCCTCGGCGGCATCGGTCCCCTGTTCAACGGGGTCGGTGGTGGGATCCACGGTCGTTGTGATCAGTCGGGCTGATACACGTAGGGCTTTTGAGAGACCCGGACTTCCTGGGTCCGCTTGAGCTGATCGAGATCAAGTGGGTCACGGTCCCAGAGCAGCCTGCGCCCAGCCTGCTGGGCGTCTTCCAGGTGGGGTTTTTGCTCCTTCAGGGAGCGCAGGAATTTGGTGATTTCAGATTCGTAAAGCGGCATGGCGACATTTTAACCGAGTGACTCTCGATTGGCCGCGATGAGGGCATCAATACGGTCGCGCTCAACCCGGGTCATGAGATGTGAAAAGCCCTTGATTTCTCCGATCGGCGGGCCTGCCAGGTCCGCCCAGCCCAGGGGCTTATCCAGGCCGAAGATTTCCTGCTCCACCCGTTGAGCGGTAAAGGGAAGAATTGGTTTGAGCAAGATAGTGAGCTGCGCAAACGCGCGCAATGCCCGGCTACAGACCTCGTGAAGACGTGGCATGAGCTGCGGGTCTTGGACCGCCTGTTTGGCGATTTCCCACGGCTTTTCGCTATCGACGTAGGTGTTGATGCGGTCCATCAGGGCGGTGGCCTCACGCACTACCCGTGCAGTATCCCGGTGCTCGTACGCCTCGGCCATATCTTGCGCAGCAGACATCATCGCCGTGTGCAACGGGTGTCCGACGTCATTGAGAACGCTGGGATCCAGCCGGCCTTCAAATCGTTTGGTGATGAACCCTGCGGATCGGCTGGCAATGTTGACGTATTTCCCCACCAGATCGCTGTTGATCCGGGCGATGAAATCCGAGAGATTGAGATCAAGATCCTCCATCGTGCCGTTAAGCTTGGCAGCGAAGTAGTAGCGAAGCCACTCGGGATTAAGCTGCTGGTCAAGATAGCTCTGGCCCGTGATGAACGTGCCTCGGGACTTGCTCATCTTGGCGCCATCCACAGTGAGAAATCCATGCGCAAAGACATTGGTTGGCGTGCGAAACCCCGAGAATTTCAGCATCGCAGGCCAGAAAAGGGTATGAAAGTACAGAATATCCTTGCCGATGAAGTGATACTGCTCTACATCGGAATCCGGTGCGGTAAACGCCTCGAAAGACAGTCCATGCCCATCACAATATTTTTTTAGGCTTGCGTAGTAGCCAATTGGGGCATCAAGCCAGACATAGAAATACTTTCCGGGTGCTCCAGGAATTTCGAAACCAAAATACGGTGCATCCCGGGAGATATCCCAGTCGCTCAGGCCGCCCTGATCCGCGTCCGAGTCGCCAAGCCATTCCTTCAGTTTGTTTGATGCCTCGGGCTGTAACCGCTCATCGGTAATTGCCCATTGCCGGAGAAATTCTAAGCATCGGGGATCGGAGAGCCGGAAAAAATAATGGTCGGATTCTTTGCGAATCGGGGAACTGCCCGATACCACCGAGCGGGGATTTTTTAGGTCGGTCGGCCCGTAGGTGGCTCCGCAGGCTTCGCAGGAATCACCGTACTGGTCTTGGGCGCCACATTTTGGGCATTCGCCTTTGATGAAGCGATCCGGCAGGAACATTTCCTTGGCCGGGTCGTACATTTGTTCAATGCGACGGATTTCGATAAGTCCATTTGCCTTGAGCCGTTCGTAGATCTGTTCGGAGAGCGTCCGATTCTCGGGCGAGTGGGTGCTGTAGTACTGGTCAAATGAAATCCCAAAGCCCGCAAAGTCTCGGGTGTGCTCATGCCATACCCGATCAATCAATGTCTCGGGACTGACACCCTCCTTTTCGGCACGCAACATGATTGGCGTGCCATGGGTGTCATCCGCGCAGACATAGACCACGCTGTGATCACGCAGCCGCTGATACCTTACCCAGATATCTGTCTGGATATATTCGACCAGATGCCCAAGATGAATCGCCCCATTTGCATACGGCAGCGCCGATGTCACGAGAATCTTGCGGCGTGGATGCAGGCCGGTAGCAGGGTCGGTGGGGCGAGAAAGCTCGGTCATTGTGCGGGAAATAGGGGAAGATACGAGGGCGTGCTGATGACGATCATTTGATCAACCGTGTATTCTGCCCCAACTATGGATTCAAATTTGCTCAACTCTGTTAACGCGGTGTTGTCCACCGTCTTTGATCCCCGGCTCGGACCACCCCCGGGTAGAGATATCGTCAGCGCCAAAATGATCGAGAGTGTTTCCGTGCAAGACGGTGCGCTCTGTGTGTCACTGGCCCTGCCTTACGCCGCCATGGGTGAGGCCTCGGTCTGGCAGGATCGGCTGGGCCGGGCATTGGCGGGCCTGGCGCCTCTGGGCAAGGTCAAGGTGTCGGTCTCGGTCAAGGTCAAGGCCAGGGCGATTCCCGCCACCATGAAGCGCTTATCGGGCATCAAGAACATCATCGCGGTGGCCTCGGGCAAGGGCGGGGTGGGCAAGAGCACCACCGCCGCCAATCTCGCCCTGGCGCTGGCGGCCGAGGGTGCCCGCGTGGGCATGATGGATGCAGATATCTATGGACCGTCGCAGACCATGATGCTGGGGGCTGCAGGCCAGGCGTACTCCAACGACCAAAACAAAATTGAGCCCAAAATTGCCCACGGCGTTCAGGTGATCTCCATGGGCATGCTGACCAATGAAGACACGCCAATGGTGTGGCGTGGCCCTATGGCCTCGAGCGCAATGGAGCAGCTGCTGACCGAGACCGCCTGGGAAGATATCGATTATCTGATCGTGGATATGCCTCCCGGAACTGGTGACATTCAGCTCACGCTGTCTCAGCGGGTGCCTGTGACCGGCGCGATTATTGTCACAACACCGCAGGACATCGCGCTACTAGATGCCAAAAAAGGTCTTGTGATGTTCGAGAAGGTCAAAGTGCCCATTCTCGGAATTGTCGAAAATATGGCCATGCATGTCTGTTCGCAGTGTGGACACACAGAGCACATTTTTGGCCAGGGAGGTGGGGCACGCATGTCCGAGCAATACGGCGTGCAATTTCTGGGGGCCCTGCCGTTAGATATCAAGATTCGTGAGCAGGCCGATTCGGGGCGGCCGTCGGTGGTGGCCGAGCCCGATGGGCCGATCGCTAACGCGTACCGGGAGATTGCCCGTACGGTTGGCGCCCGGGTGGCGATGCTGTCTGAAGACCACAGCGCGAAGTTTCCCAGTATCAAAATCGTCGGAACATGACCATTAAAAGTGACCATTGGATCCGTCGGATGGCGGCATCCCACAAGATGATTGAGCCGTTTGCGCCTGCTCAGGTCCGCCATGCGGGCAGCCAGAAGATCGTGTCATATGGCACATCGAGCTACGGCTACGATGTCCGATGCGCAGATGAATTTAAGATTTTTACAAATATCAACAGCACGATTGTTGATCCTAAAAATTTCGACAGTGCTTCTTTTGTAGATTTCAAGGGGGATGTCTGTGTGATCCCCCCCAATTCTTTTGCCCTTGCGCGCACGGTGGAGTACTTTCGCATTCCGCGCAGCGTTCTGGTGATTTGTCTCGGAAAAAGTTCGTATGCCCGCTGTGGGATCGTTGTCAATGTCACGCCCCTGGAGCCCGAGTGGGAAGGCCATGTAACGCTGGAGTTCTCGAACACTACGCCGCTGCCTGCAAAGATTTATGCGGGCGAGGGCTGTGCGCAGATGCTGTTTTTTGAAAGCGATGAAGTCTGTGGCACGTCGTATAAAGACCGTGGTGGGAAGTACCAGGGCCAGACCGGGGTGACACTGCCCAAGACGTAAGGGGCTGGCGATACCAACATCGGGGGCGGTGTGGTTCGCCCCGCGGTTCGCCCGGGCCGGTTACGCGGGCATCTCTCCGAACTTACCGTTGTTGAAATCCATGATGGCCTGCTCGATCTCTTGTCGGGTATTCATCACAAAGGGGCCATAACCCATGACGGGCTCATCGATAGGCTCGCCGCTCAATAGCAGTACCGAGGCATCGGTCAGCGCCTGGATGGACAGATCGGCCCCTTGGGCACTCAATACAGCCATCTCACCGTCTTTCGCGACACCAGTGTCGTTGATCTTGATCTGACCGCTGAGCACGATGAGGGCGGTATTCCAGCCCTCGGCTGCTGCAATGGTGGTCCACCCCCCTTGGTTGAGTTTCAGGTCCCAGACATTCATGGGCGTAAACGTATGGGCGGGCCCCTTGTGTTGGCCAATCTGGCCGGCGATGACACGTACCGCCCCTGCCTGCTCCGGTAGCCCGACCGTGGGAATCTCGGCATTGAGGATCGCCTGGTAGCGGGGCGGTGTCATTTTGTGTTGGGCAGGAAGATTCACCCAGAGTTGAATCATCTGCAATGTTCCGCCAGAGCGGGTGAAGGATTCCGAGTGAAACTCCTCATGGAGAATTCCTGAGCCCGCGGTCATCCATTGCACATCGCCGGGTCCGATCGTGCCGCCCTGGCCAGTTGAATCGCGATGTGAGACCTCTCCTTGATACACGATCGTCACAGTCTCAAAGCCGCGGTGCGGATGCTGGCCCACGCCGCGCGGTCGGACGGCCGGCGGGAACTGCGCAGGCCCTGCAAAGTCCAGAAGAAGAAATGGGCTCAGCTCTTTGGCATGGGTGGAATAAGAAAACAGTGAGCGCACAGGAAATCCATCGCCGACCCAGTGGCCTTGGGGGTTAGTCGTGATACTGACAATATTTTTCATTCGTTCGATTCGGAAAATTTTCTATAACTTTTCTTTTGCAAAGGCCGCCTTGATCAGGCGGCGTGTGTAGTCCATTTGCGGATGATGGAGTACATCAGATGTACTTCCAGATTCAACCACCTTGCCCTGATGCATGACCAGGACCCGGTGGGCGATCGCGCCAATGACCGCAAGGTCATGGGTGATGAGCAGATAGGCCATTCCGTGTCGCCGTTGCAGTCTGACAAGCAGTTCCAGTACCTGCTGCTGAATCGAGACATCCAGCGCGCTGGTGGGCTCATCCAGCACCACAAGATCGGGCTGAAGAATTACCGCACGGGCGATGGCGATGCGCTGCCGCTGCCCGCCCGAAAACTCATGGGGATAGCGGCCGATACTGTTCTCGGGCAGGCCGACCTCTCGGAGCATCTCCAAGACGCGTGCCTCTTGCTCGTCGGCTGTGAGGGCTGGGAAGTGCAGTCGGAGTCCTTCCTCCAGAATCTGTCCCACGGTCATACGCGGGGAGAGGGATGAGAATGGATCTTGAAAGACGATCTGCATGCGCTTACGCATCGGGCGGAGTGTTGACTGAGACTGGCCTGCCAGCGATTGGCCGTCAAACGTAATGCTTCCGGATACCTCGGCGCTACTGAGCCCCAGTAGTGCGAGCCCTAGGGTGGTCTTCCCCGACCCCGACTCACCAACAATTCCCAGGGTCTCGCCCTCTCGAAGGGCGAGATCGGCATGTTCCACTGCGACGAATTCGCGTCGAGACCACCACCCCGTGGAACTTGAAAACCTGCAGCGCAGCCCCTTGATGTCAAGAATCTGGCGGCTGTCCTCGATCGTGGTGATCATTCGTTCGGGCTGGCTCGCTAGAAGTCGTTGTGTGTAGTCGTGCTGAGGTGACAAAAACAAGGCCTCGGCTGCACCCTGCTCGACGAGCTGGCCCTGCTGCATCACGCCCAAGCGCTGTGCGAAACGCTCGACCAGTGGCAGATCGTGGGTGATCAGCAGTATTGCCATGCCATCCTCGCGCTGCAGGTGGAGCAAAAGCTCTAGAACCTGCTCTCGGATCGTCACGTCTAAGGCAGTGGTTGGTTCGTCGGCAATCAGCAGCTGCGGTGCGCATGCAAGGGCCATCGCAATCACTACCCGCTGACGTTGTCCGCCGGATAGCTGGTGTGGATATGCGCCTGCACGACGCTTTGGCTCATCAACGCCCGTGCGGTCGAGTAATTCAATCGCCCGCTCAAGGGCCGCCTTTCGCGAGAGTCCGTGATGGTGTTCAAGAACCTCTGCGATCTGCTGTCCCACCGTGAAGAGAGGATTTAAGGCCGACATCGGCTCTTGAAAAATCATGGCAATTTCTTGACCCCGCAGGCCTCGAAGCTCACGCTCAGTGCATTTGAGTAGATCACGACTGCTCGCAGATCCCTTTGGAGTCCAGAGAATCTGGCCCGAGGTCTCGGCATCGGGCAGCAGCCGCAGAATCGAAAGGGCGGTGACCGTTTTCCCGCTTCCCGATTCACCGACAAGCGCAAATCGTTCGCCAGGATAAATATCGAACGAGATCTGACGGACCGCCTGATGGCGTTGTGCATCCGAAGAAAAATCAACGCTTAGGTCGCGAATGGCCAGTAACGGTGTCATCGTTATCCGCGCCTCGTATCCAGTGCATCACGCAGTGCTTCACCGATGAAAATCAGCAGCAGCAGGAGGGCGACCAGCACGCCAAAGGTTCCCAAGGATATCCACCAGGCGTCGAGGTTGGCCTTTCCTTGGGCAAGGAGCTCTCCGAGGCTGGGCGTCGAGGAGGGCACTCCGAGTCCAAGAAAATCCAGGCTCGTGAGCGCCAGGATCGCAGCGCTCATCCGAAATGGAAGAAATGCAATCACAGGGGTCATGCTGTTGGGCAATACATGTCGCACGATTATCTGAACATTGGAGAGTCCCAGTGCACGGGCGGCCGTCACATACTCTAAGGCCCGGTTGCGTAGGAATTCTGCACGGACATAGTCTGATAGTCCCATCCAGCCAAATAAAGACAGAATGACCAGCAGGATGAGCAGGCCAGGCTCAAACACAGAGGCCAGAATGATCAGCAGGTAGAGCTCCGGTACGGATC
>Ga0255182_1000157_pt1 | contig 58450 bp, 69 predicted proteins | sample Atl_UVDOM_RepA_8_FD_188420 | JGI IMG/M metagenome (GOLD analysis project Ga0255182, IMG submission 188420) | Freshwater microbial communities from Altamaha River, Georgia, United States - Atl_UVDOM_RepA_8d | ecosystem: Environmental > Aquatic > Freshwater > River | place: USA: Georgia...
GAATCGCGGTGATGTTGCCAGCGCCCGGGCGATCTCTACCCGCCGTCGTTCTCCCCCTGACAGGGAGACCGCCATGTTGTTACGCAGATGCGTGATCTGCAGATCCTCAAGCAGTGTGCTGAGCCGCGTCTCGATTGCTGTGGCATCCAGGGGCTGGCCCTGATCATCACGCTGAAGCTGCAGGATGGCCCGAATGTTGTCGGCCACCGATAGCCTGCGAAACACCGAGGCCTCCTGAGGAAGGTATGACAAGCCCAAGCGTGCGCGTTGATGAATGGGCATTCGGGCAAGATTTTTTCCGTCCATCAGAATCTCGCCTGCATCAGACCGCACCAGTCCCACAATCATGTAAAAGCTTGTGGTCTTGCCGGCGCCATTTGGGCCCAGCAGACCGACCACTTCGCCACTCTCGATATGCATCGTCACATCCTGAACGACGGTGCGGCCCTTATATGCCTTGCGCAGTCCGCGCACATCCAGCGTATTGATCTGGCTCATGGCCGTCTGCCGGGCATCAGGACCATGCGCGATCGTGGCTGGCCTTCTGCAGAATCCACCTGGTAACGCTCGGTCAGGTTGTTATAAGTGAGCGCATCTCCAGCTACCTGATCCTTCAGCACATCGCCTTCGAGCCGGCGCAGAATGGCATTGCGGGTGAGGGTGACCACTTCTTGTTTACCGTCGTAGTCAAGCTGCGAGGCCTCGCCTTCCATGAACTCATTGACGCCCTCGCGCTTTTGACGAAATCGGGCGGGTCCGCCGGTCATGGTGCCGAAATAATTTCCAGTACTGTCCTGCCAGAGCTGCAACCGATCGCCACGCATGATCAGCGTGCCTTTGGTCAGCACCACGTTGCCTGTAAATGTGGTGATCTGCTTCTGGTCGTCGTGGTTGAGCCGGTCGGCATCGATGGTGGTGGGCTTGTCGCGATCGGCCTTCTCTGCCCAGGCAGGGCTGACTGCGAAGACCAGCATGGCCAGCAGCGGAGCGCGCAGCAGTCGTATCAGCACAGACGGAGAGCAGGGCCGCGCGCGCATCATGGCCGACGCTCCTTGGGCACAACCATTCGCGATTCCGAGACGATCTCGATGCGTTGGGTCTTTTGATCAAATCGCATGCCCACGCCCTGTAGTGTCGATAGGCCGCGCTCCACCAAGACCGGCGCATCGGTGGTGGCCTGTTCCTCGCGGACCAAGACCGTTGCCCTGCTGGTGGTGATTTTCGCTGCCGGCTGGCCATCAAATGGATCGCGCTGAATTCGGACATTGCCCTCTAGGTCGATCTGATTCTGCTGACGGGTGGTGATTGCCTGGTCGGCCTGCATGACCGTCTTCGGCCGCGATGGTTCCAGAGACACCATCACGGGACGCTCGATCACGCTTCGATCGGCCTGCTCATTAAACGTGATGCGCGCTGCATCGAGCCGATACAAGGCCTGGCCTTGCGGGTTACTGCGCGTGATGCGTGGGTTTTCGATTATCGCGTTCGGCCCTTCACCTTTCACAGCCGCAGAGTCAAGACGTGCACGCTGCAAGACCTGATTGAGCCCCCAGGATGCCGCAGCAAGAACGGCAAACAGACCGATCGATATCGTGTTACCAAGCCACTCGGGCTGCTTCATGTGCGCGCCTCGAGAATGAAATCGCAGCAATCCCGCACGGCACCCTGGCCACCCTGGCGCGTAGAGATCCAGTGGGCCTGACGCAAGACTGCATCAACGGCATTGGGCACCGCCGCAGCAAAACCAACCCGAGAAAAGACCGCCAGATCTGGAATGTCATCGCCCATATGGCCGCATCGCTCTGCTGAGATGCCGTGCTCGGCCAGCACCGCATCAATGGCACGGCCTTTGTCTTGCGCACCCTGAATGATGATGTCGAGGCCAAGCTCCCGGCCTCGGGCCAGGGTTGCTGCGTGTTCGCGGCCGCTGAGAATACCCACCCGAAGACCGGCCTGCTTGAGTGCCTTCAGTCCATGGCCATCGAGCACATGGAATCGTTTGATGGTCTCGCCGGAATGGTCATAGAGCAGGCCACCATCGGTCATCACGCCATCCACATCAAAAAACATCCATTCGATTTTCTTTGCCCTGCGAATCGCCTCTTGCACATCGAACGGGCGAGTCACGTGGTCAGGAGAGGGCATCGGGCTGTCTGCCTACAGAATCTTGGATTCGAAAAGATCATGGATACCCACGGCGCCCTCAAGCCGGCCCGCCGCATCCACAACAATCAGGTGATTGATACGTGTGGACTCCATCAAATGGGCCACTTCGCTGGCAAGTCGATGACGATCAATCGTCTTGGGGCTGCGGCTCATGACGTCATCGATGACCATGCCGCGAACATCAACGCCCTGAGACAGCACACGCCGCAGATCGCCGTCGGTAAAAATACCCACCACGCGGTCAGATGCATCGACAACGGCCGTCATGCCCATGCGCTTTGCACTGATCTCTTTAAAGGCCTCCGTTACCGCGGTACCAAGTAACACCCGCGGCAGCCGGTCATCGGTGCGCATAACATCCTCAACCCGCACCAGCAGCTGTCGGCCAAGGTTGCCGCCTGGATGCGAGCGGGCGAAGTCTTCAGCACTAAAGCCGCGCAGATCGAGCAGCACCAGGGCAAGTGCATCGCCTAAGGCCAGCGAAGCGGTCGTGCTTGCGGTTGGTGCCAGATTCAATGGGCAGGCCTCGAGCCTGACAGCGGAATTTAAATGTAGATCGGCGGCCTTGGCCAGACTGGACTCGGGATTGCCAGTGACTGCGATGAGTGTTGCGCCGAGTCGTTTAATGTGGGGCGCAATCGATGCCAGTTCTTCGGTCTCGCCGGAATTTGAAAACGCCAGCACCACGTCATCGATCTGAATCATTCCCAGATCGCCGTGCTGTGCCTCTGCGGGGTGTACAAAATAAGCGGGCGTGCCTGTCGAGGCGAGCGTTGCCGCAACCTTTCTCGCCACATGGCCTGATTTGCCCATGCCCGACACCACCACGCGGCCGGTGCAATGAAGAATCTTTTCGGCGGCTTGAACCAGCTGATGATCAATCTGATCCAGCAGCCCGAGCACCGCATCAGCCTCAATTCGAATGACCTCCCGCGCCCGTTGGAGGACACGTTCTGCGGAGATGCTTGGGCCGCTCTGCTGATGTGGTTTCTTTGCGTGGTTGACCATGGTCCGGGCAGTGTCCGTTGTTACACTTGACCCATGGTTAGGCAGTTTAGCAAAGGGCGCTAGCAAACTTCATACCAACTATGGATTCGCTACTCGGGGTCATCGTTGTCTTGCTTGCCGTTTCCGTGGGTGCGGTAACGGCAGCGCGGGCGCTCAAGCTGCCCCCCCTGATCGGCTATCTGTCGGTCGGGGTCCTGCTCGGGCCACATGCCCTGGCCATGGCACCGGATACCGACGTTACCCGCTGGCTCGCAGAAATCGGCGTGGTGTTTCTGATGTTTTCCATCGGACTGGAATTTAGCCTGCCGAAACTCCGTGCAATGCGCGGCCTGGTGTTCGGACTTGGCGGTATCCAGGTCGGCCTCACCCTGCTGCTGGTAGCGGTTCTGGTCGGCCTGACCCAGTCCTGGCATGGCATGTCTTGGCAGGCGGGTGTGGCTTTGGGCGGTGCGCTGGCGATGTCCTCCACGGCCATGGTCATGCGGCTCGCCGGAGATCGTGGCGAGCTTGAGTCCGCCCATGGCAAGCCGGTGGTGGGCGTGCTGCTGTTTCAGGATCTGGCCGTGGTACCGCTTCTGGTGATGATCCCGGCGCTGTCGGGCCTCTCGGTGGATGGAGATCAGGGACTGGGCTGGGCACTGGCACTGGCCATGGGCAAGTCCTTGCTGGTGCTGGTGTTGGCGCTTCTGATTGGCCAGCGGGTGATTCGCCCCTGGCTGACGGTGGTGGCGCGTCGGAAGTCACAGGAGCTGTTCACATTAAACGTGCTGCTGATGACCCTGGGCCTGGCACTGATCACCGAGCATGCGGGCCTGTCGCTTGCGCTGGGCGCGTTTCTGGCCGGCATGCTGATCTCTGAAACCGAGTACCGCTATCAGGTCGAGGCCGATGTCAAACCCTATCGCGATGTATTGATGGGATTATTTTTTATCTCCGTCGGCATGCTGTTGGACTTCTCTGTGATTGCCGCGCAGTGGCAATGGGTAGCGCTGCTGGTGATCTGCCCGATGGTGTTTAAGTTCGTGTTGATCGCACTGCTGGCAAAGTTTTTCCGTGTTGGCACGGGCGCCTCATTAAAGACGGGCCTCTGGCTTTGCCAGGCGGGTGAGTTTGGATTTGTGCTGCTCGATCCTGCTGGCCTGAATGGCCTGGTGCCGCAGTCTGTGCTGCAGCCTGTGCAGGCAGCGATGGTGATCTCGATGCTGCTTGCGCCCTTCATCATTGAGCAAAGCGATCGATGGATTCTTCGGCTCGTACGTAATGAATGGTTCATGCGTTCATTACAAATCCATCGCATTGCCACCCAGACACTCGGATCAGAGCAGCACGTCATTGTCTGCGGCTTTGGCCGCTGCGGACAAAATCTTTCTCAGATGCTCGATGCGGAAAAAATTCCGTATGTCGCCTTAGACCTCGATCCGCAAAGGACCCGCGAGGCGGCCGCAGCAGGCCAATCAGTGGTGTTTGGCGATGCGGCGCGTCGCGAGACGCTGCTGGCGGCAGGACTCCATCGTGCATCCATTCTTGTGATTACCTATGCCGACCGCGCGTCGGCGATTCACGTGATCAATACCGCCCGGCAGTTGGCCCCCGCCCTTCCAATCGTGGTGAGGTCTCGCGACGACAGTGATCTGGGAAGCCTGCGTGCAGCGGGTGCGACCGAGGTGGTGCCGGAGGTGGTTGAGGGCAGCCTGATGCTGGCCTCGCACGCCCTCGCGTTGGCAGGGGTGCCACTGCATCGCGTGCTGCGTCGTGTGCGCGAGGTGCGCGATAGCCGTTACGCCATGCTGCGCGGCTATTTTCATGGGTCGGTTGATGATGCGAGTGAGCGTAGCGCAGAGGTGCTTTTGAAATCATTTTCGGTACCTGCGACCTCATCCTCGGTGGGGATAGCACTCGGAGCCTTGAGACTCGATGAAACCGGTGTTGAAATCACTAGCCTGCGACGCGGACGAGATCGCCTTGTGATCACCGATGAACTGGTGATTCAGGCCAATGATGTAATCGTCATGCGTGGAGCAAGCGAGGCCTTGGCAGTTGCCGAGGAGACCTTAAGCGGCGCACGGAACTCTTAACGGCCAATCGGACCTAAAATAGGGTCCTTTCTTCTCCGCCGATCTGAAAGAACCCCTTTGTCGAACGCGCCCGCCTCTCCGTCTTCAGGGCCGGATAGCCCGTTGACCAGCCGGGCATCTGGCGCGCCCGTGGTCGCTTTTCGTCGCGTGAGCTTTGGCTATGGTGAACGGCCGGTGATTGACGCGGTGTCATTCGAGATCAAGGCGGGCCAGGTGGTCGCGTTGATGGGCGGCTCGGGTGTGGGCAAGACAACGCTGCTCAGACTCATCAGCGGACTGGTGGGCCCGCAGCAGGGCATCGTAGAGGTGTTCGGCAATCTGCTGAATATTAAAAATCAGTCACAGCTCTATAACGCTCGTCGTCGCATGGGACTCTTGTTTCAATTCGGCGCCCTATTTACTGATCTGAGCTGCTACGAGAATGTGGCCTTTCCGATTCGCGAGCACACCGACCTATCAGAATCGATGATTCATGATCTCGTTATGCTCAAGCTTGAGTGTGTTGGCCTGCGTGGTGCGGCATCGCTGAAGCCCTCGGAGATTTCCGGCGGCATGGCCCGAAGGGTTGCCCTGGCCCGTGCGATCGCACTGGACCCGGAGCTCATTTTGTATGACGAGCCTTTCGCCGGTTTAGATCCAATTTCTTTGGGCGTGACGGCCAATTTAATTCGCGGCTTAAACACCGCGCTGGGCGCAACATCGATTGTCGTGACCCACGATGTTGCCGAGACCTTTGCGATTGCTGATCGCATTGTGGTCTTCGCCCCATCGCCCAATGGCGCGAGACTGGTCGCGCAGGGCACGCCCGATGAGCTTCGGGTGAGCCAGGATCCCTTCGTTCGCCAGTTCCTGGATGGCCGCATGGACGGTCCGGTGCGTTTTCATTACCCGGCCGAGCCAATCGGCCAGGCCCTGGGCATCGGAGGTCCGGGATGAGAATCGCCTTGGAATGGGTCGCCACGCTGGGCCAGACGGCGTTTAAATTTGTCCGCCAGCTCGGAGTCTTTGCCATCCTGTTGTGGAAGATTCTCATGCGCACACCGGCGATCTGGAAACGGCCGGGTCTGATTGGGGCGCAGGTCCACTTTCTGGGCAATCACTCACTGGCCATCATTCTTGTGGCTGGCCTATTTGTGGGGCTGGTGCTCGGCCTTCAGGGCTACTACACCCTCAGGCGCTATGGTTCTGAAGAGGCGCTCGGACTGCTGGTCGCCCTGGCCCTGGTGCGAGAGCTTGGACCGGTGATCGCTGCGTTGTTATTTGCGGGCCGCGCCGGTACTTCCTTGACGGCGGAAATCGGACTGATGAAGGCCGGCGAGCAGCTCTCGGCGTTGGAGACTATGGCGGTCGATCCCGTGGCCCGGGTGCTGGGCCCCCGCTTTTTTGGTGGTCTCATCGTCGTTCCGCTGCTGGCGACCCTTTTCTCTGCAGTTGGGGTCATTGGGGGTTGGATGGTCGGAGTGGTGTTAATTGGGGTAGATCCGGGCGCGTTCTGGTCTCAGATGTCCGGCGGTGTTGATTTCTGGGATGACGTGGTCAATGGTGTAATCAAGAGTGTGGTGTTCGGGATTGCTGTGACCCAGGTCGCCCTGATGCAGGGCTATGAGTCCAGGCCCACCCCTGAGGGGGTTGCCCGTGCCACCACGCTTACTGTGGTGGTCGGTTCGCTGGCCGTGCTGGGCCTTGATTTCGTGCTGACCGCACTGATGTTTGGAGAACTCTAAAAATGCAGGCTCGAAACCTGAATCTTGCTGTTGGCGCCTTCGTGCTTCTGGGCATATTGGCGCTCTTGTTCATGGCCCTGCAGGTGAGCAACCTGAGTACAGGTTCCAGTGGCAGCACTTATGAACTAAAGGCCTCCTTTGACAACATCGGGGGCCTGAAACCCCGGGCTGCGGTTCGCAGTGCGGGCGTGCTGGTGGGCCGTGTTCGTCAGATTCAATTCGATGATCAGCAATATCAGGCGCTGGTGATTCTGGATATGGATGCCCGCTATCAGTTTCCGAAAGATACCTCTGCGAAAATCCTGACATCGGGGCTGCTGGGCGATAACTATATTGGACTCGAACCCGGCGGTGATCTTGAGATGCTCAAGGCCGCCGACAGAATTCGCATGACCCAGTCGGCAGTGGTGTTGGAAAATCTCATCTCGCAGTTTCTCTATAACAAGGCTACCGAGCCATCGTCGCCGCCATCGGGTGGAGCCCGTAAGTAATTTTCTGATGAATCGATTCCTGCGACTTATTCCGATTCTGGGCATTGCCCTATCCGCGGGCTGTGCCCATCTGCCGGCAGGGCATGTGCCCGATGAGCGTGATCCCTGGGAGCGCTACAACCGCGCGATGTTTGAATTCAATGACAGCGTCGATCGCGCAGTGGTGAAGCCCCTGGCCGAGGTCTATCGAGACTATGTGCCGCCACTCGCACAGCAGAGTCTAAGAAATTTTTTCGGCAATCTCCGCGATGTCATCATCACGGCCCACCAGCTCTTTCAGGGCAAGCTTGAGGCTGCGGGAACCGCAGGGGGCCGTGTGCTGGTGAACACCACGCTGGGCTTTCTCGGTGTGGCCGATCCCGCCTCGGAGATGGGGCTGGTGAAGACCAACGAGGATTTTGGCCAGACCTTCGGCCGATGGGGGGCGGAGTCCGGCCCGTATTTCATGCTGCCCTTACTTGGTCCGAGCACCGTACGTGATGCGATCGGAACGGTTGCAGATTTCAGCTTTGATCCGATTGGCTCCGTATTTAATCAGAGCGCGGCCCGCAATGTGGTCTATGGCCTGATCGCGATTGACCGGCGGAAAGATCTGCTCGATGCCCAGGGCACGATCGAGGCCCTGTCATTTGACCGTTACACCGGGGTGAGAGATGCCTGGCTGGCCCGCCGCCGCAGTCTGATCTACGATGGCGATCCGCCGCCTTCACCGATGAAAGAGGAATAAAGTCTGACAATGAACATGCTGTTTCGAAACATCATCGCCGCGCTCTCGCTGGGCCTTTTAACGATCGGCGTGCAGGCCCAGACCGCTCCCGACGAGTTCGTGCGGACCATCTCTCAGAGCGTGCTGGAGGAGATCCGTTCTGATCGCAGCCTGCAGAGCGGAGACATCGAACGCTTAAATGGCCTGGTCGACAGAAAAGTCATGCCCTATGTGGATTTTCAACGCATGACCGCATTGGCGGTGGGACGAAATTGGCGGGGTGCTAATCCCGAACAACAAAAGACATTGATGCAGGAATTCCGGCGGCTTTTGCTGCTGACCTATTCAGGCGCAGTCCGACAGGTCAATGAACTTACGCTGCAGGTGCGGCCCGTGCGTGCCAAGCCGGATGACGATGAGGTCATTGTGCGCACCCAGGTACTCAGGCCCGGCCGTGAGCCGATCCAGATCGACTATCGCCTTCAGCGGTCTGCGGGCGGCTGGAAGATTTTCGATATGAACATCATGGGCCTGTGGCTTGTCGAGCACTATCGCAACCAGTTCGCCCAGGTGGTGGGCGCATCAGGCATCGACGGTCTGATCCAGTCATTAAAAGAAAAGAATCAATCTCTCGTGATGGGCGGCGGGGGCGCAAAGCAGTCCGCAAAATAACCAACCGCGATGGAGCAGATCCGACTTCAGTTTTCCGAATGCGTCGTGTTACACAACGCGATGCAGGAGCTCGGCCGGCATCAGTCGTTCATCAAGCAGGCCGTTGGCCGCACAGATCGCTTGGCCGATCAGACAGAAATCATTGCGGATATGACACTGCTGCGCGAGGTCGATACATCTGCCCTGGCAGTCATCCTCCAGCTTGATCGCGAGTCGCGCCGCTATCTTGGCCGGCCTCTGGCCATTGTGTCCGCCCCCGAGGAGCTGCGCTCCCTGGCACGCCTGACATCGATCGATGCACTGATGAACTGGCAGGCATGAGCGGATCATCATCGCCTGCCGTGGTGGTGGATCGGATCTCGAAATGTTATTCGGGTCGGCGCGGCGAAGTGCATGCATTAACCGATGTAAGTCTGCAGATTCAGCCCGGTGAGTTCATCGGGCTGTTGGGCCCAAATGGCGCAGGCAAGACCACGCTGATTCAGATTCTCTCGGGCCTGGTTCGACCGACCTCAGGCCGTGTATCGATTCTTGGATTTGATGTCCAAGATGATGCAGTCATGGCCAGGCGATCACTGGGCGTGGTACCCCAGGAACTGGTATTTGATCCATTTTTTACCGTTCGCGAGACCCTGCGAATTCAATCCGGTTATTTCGGCCTTGCCCGTAACGATGACTGGATTGATGACCTTCTGCATCATCTGGGCCTAGAGGATAAGGCAGAGGCCAATATGCGTGCGCTCTCCGGGGGTATGAAGCGCCGGGTGCTTGTTGCCCAGGCCTTGGTGCACCGTCCGCCCGTTATCGTGCTGGATGAGCCAACGGCCGGTGTCGATGTGGAGCTGCGCCAGAGCCTGTGGGCCTTTATTCGGCGCCTTAACAGCGAGGGCCACACCGTTATGCTGACCACCCACTACCTGGAAGAAGCCGAGTCGTTGTGTGGCCGGGTGATCCTGCTTAAATCGGGCAGCGTGCTCGCAGATGAGCGGACCGAGGAACTGCTGCGCCACCCCCAGGACAGCCTGGAGACAGTATTCCTGCGCATGCTGCGTGAGACCGCTGATCAACAGTCCTAGAGCGAGCCGGCTACAATCCGTTGCATGGTCACTCCCGAAAGCATTCAAACCGATATCGCCAACGGCCTCTCCTGCGCACATGTTCAGGTGCAGGGTGATGGACATCACTTTGAAGCGGTGATCGTCAGCGATGCCTTCGAAGGCAAACGGCCAATCGCACGTCACCAGATGGTGTACGCCACCCTTGGCGATCGTATGAAAGCTGAAATTCATGCGCTATCGATGCGTACCCTGACCCCGGCGGAATGGGCGTCATCCCAGCAATGAATAACCGCCCGGCATCGATCAGCCGATCAATGCCAGGCCACTAGACATCATGGACCGTTTTCGAGTCTCTGGCGGAACTGCGCTGCATGGCGAGGTCACCGTGTCGGGCGCAAAAAACGCTGCCCTGCCGATTCTCTGTGCATCCCTACTCAGCTCAGAACCCCTTGAGCTATTAGATGTGCCACGTCTGCGCGATGTGGGCACGATGCGAAAGCTGCTAATCCAAATGGGCACGCGTATCGAGACGCTTGAGCATCAGGCCGATGGACAAGAGCGTCTGCGACTGACCTCGGATGCCATGACCCATCTGCAGGCGCCCTATGAAATGGTGAAGACCATGCGCGCCTCGGTTCTCGTGCTGGGTCCGATGCTGGCGCGTTTTGGCGAGGCGCTGGTCAGCCTTCCCGGAGGCTGCGCAATTGGCCAGCGTCCTGTGGATCAGCACATCAAGGGACTGGCTGCAATGGGCGCCGAAATTCGCATTGAGCATGGGTACATCAAGGCCCAGGCCAAACGGTTGCGTGGTGCCCGTATCGTGACCGATATGGTCACCGTCACGGGCACAGAAAACCTGATGATGGCGGCCGTATTGGCAGAGGGCACCACTGTGATCGATAACGCTGCCCGCGAGCCTGAAGTGGTTGACCTTGCCAACTGCCTGATCCGCATGGGCGCAAGAATTGAAGGTGCCGGCACAGATCGAATCGTGATTCATGGCGTGGATCGGCTCGGTGGCGCCCAGCACACCATCATGGCCGATCGCATCGAGGCCGGAACATTTCTGTGTGCAGTCGCTGCGGCCGGTGGCGAGGTGCTGGTACGCCGTGCCCGATCTGACATGATGGGCGCCACCCTCGAGAAATTGCGTGAAGCAGGTGTTCAGCTTCTGGAGTCCGAAGAGGGCATTCGTGTCACGGCCTCCCGTCGTCCCGAGTCGGTTAATTTCAGAACCGCACCTTTTCCGGGACTGGCCACTGACATGCAGGCCCAGTTGATGGCGGTATCGGCTATCGCCCAGGGCACCAGCATCATCACGGAAACAATTTTTGAAAATCGATTTATGCATGTCCAGGAACTACGACGCCTGGGCGCACAGATTGAGGTCGATGGTCATACCGCTATCGTGAAGGGTGTGGCCGAACTCTCTGGCGCCCGCGTGATGGCCACGGACCTGCGCGCCTCCGCCGGACTGGTAATTGCGGGACTCGTCGCCCAGGGAGAAACCGAGATCGATCGCATTTATCATTTGGATCGCGGCTATGACCGGATGGAGCAAAAACTCTCGGCCATTGGCGCCCGTGTAACCCGAGTCACTGAAAAGACACCCGCATGATGACCTTTGCCCTATCCAAGGGCCGCATATTTGATGAAGCGCTGCCGCTGTTGAAATCAGCAGGCATCTCCCCGCTTGAGTCTCCTGAGTCATCCCGCAAGCTGATTCTTGCTACCAATCGGCCGGATCTCCGGCTCCTGATCGTACGCGCAAGCGATGTGCCCACATATGTCCAATACGGTGCCGCCGATCTGGGCATTGCAGGCGCGGATGTTCTCGCCGAGCAAGGCAGCGAGGGGCTAGTGCAGCCAGTAGATCTCGGGATCGCCCGGTGCCGAATGTCAGTGGCGGTGCCGGAGGCGCTGGACTATCAGGCCATCGTGCAGCGTGGCGCCCGCATTCGTGTGGCGACCAAATATGTACAAATCGCTAAGGCCCACTTTGCTGCAAAAGGCATGCACATTGATCTGATCAAGCTTTATGGCTCAATGGAGCTTGCACCCCTGGTGGGCCTTGCCGATGTCATCGTTGATTTGGTGTCTACCGGTGGAACATTGAAAGCCAATGGCCTGCGGGAAGTTGAAAAAATCTCGGAGGTCTCGGCCCGCCTGATCATTAATCAGGCCGCCTTAAAGACCAGGCCCGAGCAGCTGCGGCCCCTGATGGATTCGCTTGCGCGAGCGGCAGGCCGGGGTTAAGTCTATGGCCCGCGTGAATATCGCCCGGCTGTCGACGACCAGCGCCGATTTTCAGCCTCGACTTGCAGGCCTGCTGCGTTTCGATGCCGCCCAGGATCAGGCGATCACAGATACCGTCAAGGCCATCATCGCTGACATTCGCGCACGCGGGGATGCAGCGCTTTTGGAAATGACAGCCCGGTTTGATCGGGTCACGGCCATATCCGTGAGTGACCTTGAAATCCCTCGCGCACAGTGTGAGCGTGCCTTTCAGGAACTAATGCAGGAGCAGCGTCAGGCCCTCTCCGAGGCCGCCCAGCGCATCCGCGAATTTCATGAGCTTCAGCGTCAGAACTCCTGGACCCACACTGATGCAGCGGGCAATCGGCTGGGCCAACGCATCTCTGCCCTTGATCGCGCAGGACTCTATGTACCGGGCGGCAAGGCCGCCTATCCGTCTTCTGTACTCATGAATGCAATTCCCGCCAAGGTTGCAGGCGTGTCTGAACTCATCATGGTGGTACCGACCCCGCAGGGCAGCCGCGATCCATTGGTGCTTGCGGCAGCCTATCTTGGCGGCGTGGATCGGGTCTTTACCATTGGCGGTGCCCAGGCAGTTGCAGCCTTGGCCTATGGCACGGCCACGATCCCTGCGGTCGATAAGATTGTTGGCCCCGGCAACGCCTATGTCGCCGAGGCCAAGCGCCAGGTCTTTGGCCAGGTCGGCATTGACATGATTGCGGGACCATCTGAAATATTGGTGATCTGCGATGGCAAAACCGATCCCGACTGGATTGCGATGGATCTTTTCTCGCAGGCCGAACACGATGAGCTTGCCCAGTCGATCTTACTGACACCGGATGCATCGTTCATTGACGCCGTGCAGTCATCGATTGATCGCCTGATCGATGACATGCCACGTCAACAAGTGATTCGCCAGTCGATGGAAAATCGTGGCGCCTTGATTCAGGTCCGCAGTCTCGATGAGGCCTGTGAGATTGCCTCTGCAATTGCGGCTGAACATCTGGAGATCTCAACAGACGAGCCCGAGCGTTGGGCCGCCAAGATACGTCACGCAGGCGCAATGTTTCTGGGACGCTATGCATCGGAGTCGCTTGGGGATTATTGCGCGGGCCCAAATCATGTATTGCCGACCATGCGATCGGCACGATTCTCATCGCCGCTCGGTGTCTATGATTTTCAGAAACGCACCAGCATGATTGAAATCAGTGCGTCGGGTGCCCAGCATCTGGGAACCATTGCTGCCACGCTTGCCTATGGGGAGCAGCTGCCGGCACATGCCAAGGCCGCGGAGCTTCGGCTTAAAAAGTAGCCTGACTCGATGAGCCTCAGGGCCGATAGTGTAGTCGTCGTCCGTGATGGGCGCTCTAAAATCAGCTCGATTTTGAAGAAGAAAAGCCTGACTCGATGAGCGTCGGAGCCGATGGTTTATTCGGCGACCGCGAAGAGAGCAGGCTTTTCTTCTTCTTAATCTTGAACAATCACAGCCAGCGCATCAAGCAGCGCCCCAACCTCCTCATCGGTCCCAACCGTAATCCTTAAGTACTGATCCACCTTAGGCTGCGCAAAATGCCGCACCAGGATCTTGCGGTCCCGAAGCCTTTGGGCCAGCACGGCGCCCTCAAATCCTGGGTGGCGCGTGAACACAAAGTTCGCCTGCGAGGGCACCACCTCAAATCCAAGCTGCGTCAGTCCCTGGGTCAATACAGCACGCGACTTCATGACACGGTTACGGTTGGTCTCAAACCATTGCACATCCAGAATGGATGCAGCGGCACCGACTGCAGCCAGCCGATCAATCGGGTAGGAGTTAAAACTGTTCTTAATCCGATTGAGTGCATCCAGCAACGTCGGCTGTCCAATCGCAAATCCAACTCTGAGTCCGGCGAGCGCCCGCGACTTCGAAAACGACTGGGTCACCAGAATATTTTTGTAGCGGTGCGCCAGCGCCACGCACGACTCAGCACCAAAATCGACATAGGCCTCATCCACCACCACAAGTCGATCCGGACGTGATGCAACGAGTGCCTCGATCGCATCACGGGCTATGGCACGGCCTGTTGGCGCATTGGGATTTGGAAAAATCACCGCATGCGCATGCGCAGGAATCTGATCCAGTGCAATCGAAAAATCCTGCCCGAGCGGCAGTAGCGCATAGTCAATCTTGTATAGCCGACAGTAGGTGGGATAAAAGCTATAGGTGATCTCCGGAAAAACCAGCTGCCGGCGATCTGAGCCCTGCACCTTGCCGTCGGGGTTAAGTAGGCCTTGGAAAACGAAGGCCAGCACCTCATCGGAGCCGTTACCGACAAAGACATGGTCCTCCGGCACCCCACATCCTTGGCCGATTGCCCTGCGCAGTTCGACTGATTCCGGATCCGGATAAAGCCGCAGGCCCTCGCCGACCGCAGACTGGATGGCGGCCAGCGCCTTTGGCGACGGGGGATAGGGATTTTCGTTGGTGTTAAGTTTGATCAGCCCGGCGATCTTGGGCTGCTCACCCGGGGTGTAGGGGGAGAGCCCCCGAACCACTTCACTCCAGAATTCGCTCATCTGCGGAAATGTATCATTGAGTCAAAGGAGCTGTTATGAGAACCGCAGAAGTTCGCCGCGATACTGCCGAGACGCAAATCAAGGTGGCACTGAATCTGGATGGCACAGGGCAGCGCAGCCTCGATTCCGGGCTGCCGTTTCTGGATCACATGCTGGATCAGATCGCCCGGCACGGACTCATTGATCTGGAAATCGTCGCGAAGGGCGATCTCGAGATCGACGCCCACCATACCGTCGAGGACCTTGGCATCACCCTGGGGCAGGCCTTTGCCAAAGCCATTGGAGATAAGCGGGGCATTTGCCGCTATGGCCATGCCTATGTGCCGCTGGATGAAGCGTTGTCCCGAGTAGTGGTCGATCTCTCGGGTCGGCCCGGCCTGGAGTTTGGCGTCACTTGGAAACGTGGCATGGTGGGCCAGTTCGATTTAGACCTCATTCATGAGTTTTTCCAGGGCTTTGTGAATCACGCCCAGGTCACCCTGCACATCGACAATCTGAAGGGCGAAAACGCCCACCATCAGTGCGAGACCATTTTTAAGGCGTTCGCCCGTGCGCTGCGCATGGCGGTGACGCCGGATCCGCGGCTGGCGCAAGATGTCATTCCGTCGACCAAAGGAACCCTCTAAATCTCAGATCGGCGGCCCGCCGCCCGTCATACATCAGGCGTGATTCGGTGATTGCAATCGTAGATTACGGTTCAGGCAACCTGCGCAGTGTGCTGCGCGCCTTTCATGCGGTTGCCCCGGATGCCGATGTCCGCATCGTGGCCACCGCCCGGGACATTCTGCGCGCAGACCGTGTGGTCTTTCCCGGCCAGGGTGCCATGCATGACTGCATGGCCAGCCTATCGAAGTCAGGGCTGCATGATGCCGTCTTGCAGGCCTGCCGCAGCAAGCCTTTTTTTGGCATCTGTGTGGGTGAGCAAATGCTTTTTGACCACAGCGAAGAGGGAGACACTCCCGGTCTAGGGGTCTTACAGGGCGAGATCGTCCGTTTTACTGAAGCCCGCGGCGCTGTGGACTCAAATGGGCGGGCGCTGAAGGTGCCTCATATGGGCTGGAACGAGGTCCATTGGCGGACATACCACCCGGTCATTGCGGGGGTTGAGAAGGGCGGCTGGTTTTATTTTGTTCACAGCTTTCATGCAGAGCCAAAGCAAGACAGATTCATTCTTGGTGAAAGTGACTACGGAACCCGCTTTACCTGCGCTGTAGCCAGGGATAACATCATTGCGACCCAGTTTCATCCCGAGAAAAGCGCGAACTCTGGCCTCAGGCTACTGTCGAATTTCGTGTCCTGGAACCCGTAGAACCTAAACATGCTCTTAATCCCTGCTATCGACCTCAAAGACGGTCAGTGTGTTCGTCTCAAACAAGGTGACCTCAAGGCGGCCACCGTTTTTTCTGATCAGCCCGGAGACATGGCGGGCCATTGGAAAAGCCAGGGTGCCCGCAGACTGCATGTGGTCGACCTCAATGGCGCGGTAGCCGGCAGGCCCAAAAACGAACCTGCCTTTAAGGCAATCATCAAGGCACTTGGCGGCGAGATCCCTGTGCAGATCGGTGGCGGCATTCGGGATCTCGATACGATTGAACGCTTTCTCGATGACGGTGCGGCGTATATCGTGATCGGCACTGCCGCGGTAAAAAATCCTGGTCTGCTTCAAGACGCCTGCGTGGCATTTCCTGGCCGCATCATTGTGTCGATTGATGCGAAGGACGGCAAAGTTGCCACCGACGGATGGAGCAAACTCTCTGGCCACGAGGTCATCGATCTTGCGAAAAAATTCGAAGACTATGGCGTTGAATCGATTCTCTATACCGATATCGGACGCGACGGAATGCTCACGGGGGTCAACCTCGAGGCTACACTCAAACTTGCCCAGAGTGTTAGCGTACCCATCATTGCCAGCGGCGGTATCGCAAGCCTGAAAGACATCGACGCGCTGTGCGCCGTCGAACCGGAGGGAGTCACCGCAGCCATCCTGGGCCGGTCACTCTACGAAGGCCATATTGATTTCAAGAAAGCGCAAAAGCGCGCCGATGACCTCAACCCAACTTAACGCGAATGCTCGCTAAGCGCATCATTCCCTGTCTTGATGTCAATGCGGGCAGGGTCGTCAAGGGCGTGAATTTTGTTGCCCTGCGTGATGCTGGCGATCCGGTGGAGATCGCCCGACGCTACGACCAGCAGGGAGCAGATGAAGTCACCTTTCTGGATATCACTGCCTCAAGCGATGCCCGAGACCTGATTCTGCCCATGATCGAGGCGGTCGCTGATCAGGTGTTTATTCCATTAACAGTCGGCGGTGGGGTGAGAACCGTCGAAGATGTTCGACGCCTACTGAATGCGGGTGCAGACAAGATCAGCATCAACACTGCAGCAATTCAGCAGCCCCGGCTGATTCAAGATTGCTCTGAAAAATTTGGTGCCCAATGCATTGTGGTGGCCATTGATGCCAAGCGTGTCGATCAGCGCTGGGAGGTCTTCACCCACGGCGGGCGTAATCCAACGGGACTTGATGCCATCGACTGGGCCCAAAAAGTAGCCGCCCTTGGTGCCGGCGAAATTCTGCTCACCAGCATGGACCGTGACGGAACCCGTCAGGGTTTCGATCTCGCACTGACCAAGGCGGTCTCCCGGGCGGTCTCCATTCCCGTTATCGCCAGTGGTGGTGTGGGCAGCCTTGAGCATCTGCTGGAGGGCGTGACCGAAGGAGAGGCCGATGCTGTGCTCGCGGCATCAATTTTTCATTTTGGAGAGCACACCATCGGTGAGGCCAAACAATATCTGGCAGATCGAGGTGTATGTGTTCGTGGTGTGAGCCAATCCCAGGGAGCAGCCGCATGAGCCAGGATTGGTTGAACGCAGTGAAATGGGATGCACAGGGCTTGGTCACAGCCGTTGTTCAGGAGTTCAACACCAAGAGAGTGCTCATGGTCGCCTGGATGAATCGCGAAGCGCTCGAGGAAACCGCGCAGACGCGGCGTGCCGTGTATTTCTCGCGGTCTCGAAATCGTCTCTGGCGTAAAGGCGAAGAGTCTGGCCACATTCAGCATGTGCGTGAAATACGTCTGGATTGTGATGCGGATGTGATTCTTCTGTGGGTAGAGCAGGTCGGCGGCATCGCCTGCCACACTGGCCGTGAGTCCTGCATGTTTTCTCGCCTTGATCGCAGCCCCGACGGACAGAGCCTGTCCTGGAATCCAGTTGATCCGGTGCTCAAGGACCCCAACACCATGTATGCCGCAGCCTCAACCCCGGGTAAGCAGAGCGGTTCGGCGTAGACTTCTGTCCATCGACCATCACCGGTGCCCCATGTCCTCGACCCTGCCCGATCCGAAAATGATGCCCGCAGATAACGCATTGCAGGACCCTGCGGAAGTATTGGCCAGGCTCGCCGATGTCATCGCCAGTCGACGCGGCCTGGATCCACAGTCATCCTATGTCGCACGCCTGCTCGCTGCAGCACCTGATGCTGCATTGAAAAAAGTCGGCGAAGAGGCGGCTGAGGTCATCATGGCCGCCAAGGATGGCATTGGTCAGCGCACCGTCAGTGAAATGGCGGATCTGTGGTTCCACTGCCTGGTGGTGCTCGTTCAGGCGGGTCTTCGGCCGGAGCAGGTGCTTGCCGAGCTTGCCCGTCGCGAAGGCATCTCTGGATTGGACGAGAAGGCGGCCCGCAGGGCAGAGCAAAAAACCTGAGGAATACCGATGTCAACCGATATGAACTGCATTTTCTGCAAAATCGTCCAGGGCCAGATCCCCGCCAAGAAGGTCTTCGAGGATGATGATTTCATCGCCTTCCATGACATCAATCCCCGGGCCCCGATACATCTGCTTCTGATCCCGAAACCGCATATTGAATCCTTGCAGCACGTGGATACATCCCATCAAGAACTCTTGGGGAAAATGCTAGTGCTTGCCCCTCAGCTAGCCGCGGAAAATGGGGCCCAAGAAGGCTTTAAAACACTGATAAATACGGGTCCTGCGGGTGGACAGGAGGTGTATCATCTGCACCTCCATATCCTGGGCGGCCGGTCAGCTGCCTGAGGCCGCAACACATTTTCGGAGACCGTGATGGGTTCCTTTAGCGTTTGGCATTGGCTCATTGTTCTGTTGATCATTCTTCTGGTGTTTGGCACCAAGAAGCTGCGTAACCTTGGTTCTGACCTTGGCGGTGCCGTCAAGGGCTTCAAAGAAGGCATGAAGGATGGCGGCAACGCTGCCGAAGCCCAGCCCGCCCAAAAAACCGAGGCGCCCACCATCGACGTTCAGGCCAAGGACAAGACCCCGACCTGATGGTGCCAGCCCGTTGCGGTTGAATCGGGCTTCTTCTCTTGCGGGGCATCCGCGGATGCGATGCTCCCTGACCAATCCAGGCTATGTTTGATATCGGTTTCTCCGAACTTGTTGTGATCGGCCTTGTGGCCCTGGTGGTGGTCGGCCCCAAACGACTTCCGGTGGCCACGCGCACCCTCGGTACTCTGGTGGGCCGTGCCCAGCGCTATGTCAACGACGTCAAATCAGATATCCAGCGCCAGATGGACATCGAAGAGCTGCGCAAGGTCCAACAGCAGGTGCAAAACGTCGGCCAAGAGATACAGGCAGGCGTCCAGCGTGTCGAGACTGAAGTGAACGCTGTGACCTCAGATCTCTCTCAGACCACCGATGCCTGGGAGGGCTTTGAGTCGTCTGAATCAACGCCTGTCTCTCGCCAGTTTGGCACGCACATCCATGCGCCCGAACCATCGTGGTCGGAGCAACAAGAGCAGCGTCGTATTCGGGAGCGTGTCCGTGGCCGGCTCCGTAAGCGCTTTCACGTCAAACGTCCGCGTGACTGATAATCATCCCCATGCAAGATCCGCAACAGCAAGATGACTCGGTCCAAAAGGAAGAGGGGTTTGTAACCCATCTGGTGGAGCTGCGCGATCGGCTGATACGCGCCGCCGCTTCGGTGGTGATCTGTTTTCTCGCCCTGGTCTACTGGGCGCCAGATATTTATTCCGTGCTTGCCAACCCCTTGATCAGCGCACTGCCCAGTGGCACCTCCATGATTGCGACCGATGTCACGGCACCGTTTTTTGTTCCAATGAAGGTCACCATGATGGTGGCCTTTGTGCTCGCTCTGCCTTATGTGCTGTATCAGGTCTGGGCCTTTATCGCGCCAGGCCTTTATGAACATGAAAAGACGCTTGCCCTGCCAATTATTCTGAGCAGTTTTTTACTGTTCCTGCTCGGAATGGCCTTTGCTTATTTCTTTGTCTTTCCGGCCGTATTTAAGTTTGTTGCAGCCTACACGCCGGCGGGCGTGCAGATGGCCACAGATATTGATAAATACCTCAGCTTTGTGATCACGCTGTTTCTTGTCTTCGGACTCTCGTTTGAGACCCCGGTGGTGGAGATGGTCTTGGTCCGGCTGGGCATGGTGTCGATCGAAAAATTGAAGAACTTTCGTTCTTATTTTATTGTGATTGCCTTTGTGATTGCGGCAATCGTTACCCCGCCTGATGTGATCAGCCAGTTCATGCTGGCGATCCCAATGATCCTGCTCTATGAGTTTGGGATTTTCATGTCGCGCTATATCACGCCGCGCGAAAAGCCCGCCGAAGCAAAGCAGGAATAAGTCATAAGCGCTCGAGTTGGCGCACCCGACGAGCTAATCTGCTATCGCTTGGCCGGGAGGGTGGGCCGCTCCGCGATTTTCACTGTGAGCTCCGACACCTGACCCTGCCGCTGCACCCGAAACTTCGCTGCATTGCCCGGCGCGATTCCGGCGACCGTGGCCATCAGTTCTGTCATGTTGCGGATCGGACGGTCGTTGACGGCCGTGATCACATCGCCAGGCCGAATGCCCGCCTCATCTGCAGGACCATTGCGCAGCACACCTGCGATCAGGCTGCCTTCGCCCTCGGGCGCATCGCGTGGCTCAACACCGATATAGCCGCGACTGACCTTACCCTTGGTCACCAAGGACTCCATGATCAGGCGGGCCGTATCTGCAGGAATCGCAAAGCCGATGCCCTGATTGCCACCTGAGCGGGTGTAGATCGCTGTGTTGATTCCGAGCAGCTGTCCTTGCGTATCGACCAACGCACCACCTGAGTTACCCGGGTTAATTGCCGCATCGGTCTATATGAAATTCTCATAGGTATTGATGCCCAATCGGCTTCTACCCATGGCGCTGATGATGCCCTGGGTCACGGTCTGTCCAACGCCAAATGGATTGCCAATTGCCAGCACCGTATCGCCCACACGTGCCTCGGAGGGCCTGCCAAATGCAATTACGGGAAGTCGATTCAGCGTGATTTTCAGTACCGCCAGATCGGTATCCGGATCGGTACCCACCACAGTAGCCGCAGCACGTCTTCCATCGGCCAGCCCAACCTCGATCTGCTCTGCACCGGAGACCACATGATGATTGGTCAGCACATACCCCTTTTCGGAAACGATCACGCCCGAACCAAGTCCAGCCGTGGGCTCTCGTTCCGGCATGTCGCGGAAAAACTTCCGAAAGGTCGGGTCGTTCAATAAGGGGTGGTTCGGTACCACCACCTTCTGGGTCGTGTAGATGTAGACCACTGCCGGCATGGCCTTGGAGGCCGCCTCCCTAAAGCCGTGGGCAGCAATAGGCGCCCCGCCTTCCCGTAGCCCCAATTCCCCTGAACCTGAAGGGGCGGATCCTGCCCCCAAATTGGCAACCCAATGTGGTTTAAAGGTCAGAATGACAAACAGGGCGGCCAGTGCCAGCGTGGTCGCTTGGGCGAAAATGAGCCATATACGTCGAACCATGGCGCCATTATTGCTGGAACTGGCCTTTTGCCTGGCTTAAAATAGTCGTTTGCCCTAACTTTGAACGTCGAAAGAGCGTGAAAGAGCGTTTATGCCTCAGTCCTCCCAAGATCTTAGTTTTCCCGTAGAAACCCCCGAGAGCGCCAAGTCCGAGCGCCGCACCTGGCTGATTGCCTGCGGCGCTGCCGGAGGTGTCGCTGCGGCGGCCACAGCAGTGCCACTGCTTACCTCGATGGCCCCTGCCGAGCGGGCACGCTCTGCAGGTGCACCCGTCGAGGTCGATATCGGCGATATTCCGCCGGGCGGCCTGAAAACAGTGGAGTGGCGCGGCAAGCCCGTCTGGATCGTCCGCCGCACGCCCGAGATGCTGGCTAGCCTTGAAAAAATCGAGGGCCAGCTGGCCGATCCGAAGTCCGATCGGGCTGCCTACCCGACACCGGCCTACGCAAAAAACCGTCACCGTTCGATCAAGCCTGAATTTCTGGTGACGGTCGGCATCTGTACCCACCTGGGATGCTCGCCTGTCAGCAAATTCGAGACCGGCAATCAGCCCGGACTCGGCACCGACTGGCAGGGCGGATATTTCTGTCCGTGCCACGGCTCCAATTTCGATCATGCCGGCCGGGTCTTCGCCAACAAGCCCGCCCCGGATAACCTCGAGATTCCACGTCACATGTATCTCTCAGATACAAGGATTGTTGTCGGCAAAGATGAAAAGGGCGAGGCGTAACTCAGCGCCTCGTCATTGTTAAACACCCCTGAAGTTGATTAGTCAGCACCGAATTAGCGGAGAACTGCATGGCCTCTGAAAAGAACATCACTACCACCGGCCTGTTGGGATGGATCGATACCCGATTCCCCCTGACCAAGCTCTATAAAGAACATCTCTCGGAGTATTACGCCCCGAAGAACTTCAACTTCTGGTACTTCTTCGGCTCGCTGTCGATGGTTGTGCTCGCCTTGCAGATCATCACCGGCATTTTTCTCACTATGCACTACAAGCCAGATGCATCTCTGAATGCAGCGGGTGTTCCAGTGGCCTTTGCCAGCGTGGAATACATCATGCGCGAGGTGCCTTTTGGGTGGCTGATTCGCTACATGCACTCCACGGGCGCGTCTGCATTTTTTATCGTGGTCTATCTGCATATGTGGCGTGGCCTAATTTATGGCTCGTATCGCACACCCCGTGAACTGATCTGGATTTTTGGCTGTGCAATTTTCCTTTGCCTGATGGCTGAAGCCTTCTTTGGCTACCTGCTTCCTTGGGGCCAGATGTCCTACTGGGGTGCACAGGTGATCGTGAACCTGTTTGCGGCCGTGCCGCTGATCGGTCCGGATCTCTCCGTCTGGATTCGTGGTGATTTCGTGGTGGGAGATGCCACATTGAATCGCTTCTTTGCCTTCCATGTGATTGCAATTCCGCTGGTACTGGTCGGTCTGGTTGCCGCTCACATCACGGCGCTGCACGAGGTGGGGTCCAATAACCCGGATGGCGTGGAGATCAAGAAACAGAAAAATGCCGATGGCATTCCCCTGGACGGCATTCCATTTCACCCTTACTACTCAATCCACGACATTCTGGGGATTGCGGGCTTCCTGCTGATTTTCTGCGCGGTGATGTTCTTTGCACCTGAGCTAGGCGGGTATTTCCTGGAGTTCAATAACTTCATTCCGGCCGATCCGCTGGTGACCCCGCCGCACATCGCCCCGGTCTGGTACTTCACGCCGTTTTATTCGATGCTCCGTGCCGTGACCGACTTGTTTACATGGGTCATGGTGGCCTCGGCAGCAGTCGGCGCGATTGCCGTGTTGCGTTCACGCTGGCCTCTGTTGATTAAGGCAGGCGGAGTCATTGCCCTGGTGGTGCTGGCCCTGACCTTCCGCGTGTTCGATGCCAAATTCTGGGGCGTGGTGATCATGGGCGGCGCAGTCGTCATCCTGTTTTTCCTGCCCTGGCTCGACTACAGCCCGGTGAAGTCCATCCGCTACCGTCCGATGTGGCACAAGGTGCTGTACATGGTCTTTCTGGTCAACTTTTTCATTCTTGGCTATCTCGGTGTACTTCCGCCGTCGCCCTTCGGCCAGGTCTATTCGCTGGTGGGCACTGTGTTTTATTTCGCCTTCTTTGCCCTCATGCCGATCTGGTCGCGGATCGGAGATTTCAAACCCGTTCCCGAACGCGTGACGTTCAAGCCTCATTAACCCGTCGCGTCAAGGACATTGAAATGAAAAACTCTTTTAAATCCTTCCTGGCCTGTCTGTCTGCCGCGATTCTGTTGGGAGGCGCTCCTGCGGCATTTGCAGCCGGCGGCCCGGTCGCCCTGGATCCGGTCCCCTCTCAGAAGCTGTCAGATAAAACGGCGATGCAAAATGGCGCCAAAACATTCATGGCCTACTGTCTGGGCTGCCATGGGCTATCGGCAATGCGCTACAGCCGGCTTGCAGATATCGGCATGACCGAAGAGCAGATCAAGTCGGTGATGCCCCCTGGCATGAAACCAGGCGACTACATTCGTACATCGCTGAATCGCAATGACGCGAAAGAATGGTTTGGTGCCGCACCCCCGGACCTCTCGGTGACCGCACGCTCACGCTCATCGCATTCGGGCACGGGCACCGACTGGATCTACACCTTCCTGAGAACCTACGTTGAAGATTCGAGCCGGCCAACAGGCTGGAACAACAAAACCTTCGTTGGTGTCGGCATGCCCCACATTCTGTGGGAGGCCCAGAAGACCAAATCGCCCGCAGAGTTTGATTCGATGGTGGGCGATCTTGCTGCCTTTCTGAACTATGTCTCGGAGCCAGCCCAGTTCAAGCGCAAGACCGTGGGCGTCGTGGTTCTGATTTTCCTGGCAATCTTCTTCGTGCTTGCCTGGCGACTGAACAAGGCCTACTGGAAAAATATCAAGTAGTCCTTTTAGGCTTTTCATTTATAAAAGGGCGGGCCCGTCCCGCCCGCCCTCACCAAGGAAACGATTCTCATGATGGTCCTTTACTCCGGAACCACCTGCCCTTTTAGTCACCGCTGCCGTTTTGTGCTCTTCGAAAAAGGCATGGACTTTGAGATTCGGGATGTAGACCTGTTCAATAAGCCCGAGGACATCTCGGTCATGAACCCCTACGGCCAGGTACCGATCCTTGTGGAGCGCGACCTGATCCTCTACGAGTCCAACATCATCAATGAATACATCGATGAGCGCTTTCCCCATCCGCAGCTTATGCCCGCGGATCCGGTACAGCGCGGCCGTGCACGACTGCTGCTATTTAATTTTGAGCGTGAGCTCTTCGTCCACGTCGAGGCGCTCGAAAAGCAGGATCCGAAAAAGATCGATAAGGCACGGGTCTTGGTCCGCGATCGGCTGGCCCAGCTTGCGCCGGTCGTGACCAAAAATAAATTCATGCTCGGAGAAGATTTCTCCATGATCGATGTGGCTTTAGCCCCCTTGCTTTGGCGGCTGGACTATTACGGCATTGAGCTTCCCAAGACAGCCGCACCGGTGCAGAAGTATGCCGAGCGAATCTTTTCACGGCCCGCATTTTTCGAGGCACTCACGCCGCCCGAAAAAATCATGCGCCGTTAACGCATGTCGAATGACCGAATCGACCCCCACCTCCACCAAGCCTTACCTGATCAGGGCGATTCACGAGTGGTGCTCGGATAACGGGCTCACCCCCTACCTCGCTGTATCGGTGACTGACCGTGTCCAGGTGCCCAAAGAGCACGTCCGCAATGGCGAGATCGTGCTCAACGTCAGCATGCTGGCCACCGATGCCTTGCAGATCACCAATGATGCAGTGATGTTTCAGGCCCGGTTCTCAGGCCGCGTACATCAGATCATGGTGCCGATCGACAATGTCGTGGCGATTTACGCAAAAGAGACCGGCAACGGAATGGCCTTCGAGGTTGCAAAACCCTTGGCGGAGTCGGAGTCCCATCTGCAGGCTGTTCAAGAAATTGCGCCTGAGGCTGACCCAAGTCCGTCATCCGAGTCTCCCGACGGCCCCGATCGGCCACCGGCAGGCGGCCGGCCTAAACTGACTCGCGTAAAATAATCGCAGTTTGAAGGGATTAGGCTGAACCCCAAAAAATAACGCCGACTTAGCTCAGTTGGTAGAGCAATCGCCTTGTAAGCGATAGGTCATCTGTTCGAGTCAGATAGTCGGCACCATAGTTGTTCGGCGATCCTGTCCAAGGAGCGATCCGAAGATTTTGTCCCAGGCCCGGCCGAAGTAAACAGGCGGGGCAGAGCAAACGCGCGACTCAGCCTGTTGCGCCGGCTGCCTCGAGCATTTTTTTAAGCTCGCCGCTTTCGTACATTTCGCCCATGATGTCGGCGCCGCCAACAAACTCACCGCCGACATAGAGCTGGGGAATGGTGGGCCAATTCGAAAAATCCTTGACGCCCTGACGAATGTCGTCGTCTTCGAGAACGTTTACTGTCACGACATTCTTGACATCACAGGCCTTGAGCAGTTGCACAGCACGGCCAGAAAATCCGCACTGGGGAAATTGTGCGGTGCCCTTCATAAAGAGCACGACAGGATGGTCGGTAACGGTTTTTTGAATAAATTCTTTGACTTCCATTGCTGTCCTCCAATTAAGACAAAAGTGTACTTGACCCAGGCCAGATCCCGAACACCGCCCGGGGTCGAGACTGGGCATCCGGTATCCCCCGGACTTCCGAGAGACCCGCCTCGGTAAAGATGCGGATCACGGCCTCTTGCTGTTCGACCCCGTGTTCGACCAGCAGAAAGCCGCCAGGTTCAAGCCAGTCGCGGGCACCGTGGGCCAGTGTGATGAAGTCCGATAGCCCGGCATCAGCGCCTTCTGGTTCACGATGCCCTGTGGACCCTGCTCCGTCGGCTGATCCGCTTGCCGCAGGACTCAGTGCACTGGCAGGCTCAAAGCGCAGATCACCCTGCTGAAGATGGGGGTCTCCGGCCGCTACATACGGCGGATTACTGATCAGCCCATGAAAACGTTGCTGTATCGGCTTTAGTGCCTGATACCAGCAGCCCTGCTGAAAGTGCATGCGCGATTCAAGATCAAATCGTGCCGCATTGTTGCGTGCAACGGCCAGCGCATCGGCCGACTGATCGCTGACAGTCAGCTCTGCGGAGCCAAGTTCAAGCGCCAGCGTGATTCCGATACAGCCGCTGCCCGTTCCCAGATCGCACAGGCGTAACGGCGCGGGCATTTCTTGCGCAAGGTGCACCACCGTATCGATCAGCAGCTCGGTCTCGATGCGCGGAATCAGGGTGTGCCGATTGACCCAAAAAGGCCTGCCATAAAACTCTCTCCAGCCGGTGAGATAGGCCACCGGTACACCCGCGAGGCGCTGGGCCGCCATCCGCCGATAAAGTGCACAAACGCCCTCGGCTGCTGCCGCATCGGCATGGGCAATCATGAACTCCCGGCGTCTGCCCGAGGCGGCCTCTAATAGCGGCCAGAGCTCATGCCTTGGCAATTCGAACTCGGCCATCAACGCTCGATAGGTCGACGATGCCGATTCGCCCTGCTGCATGTGTGACGAGGGCTGCTGCGCCTGGTCCTTAACCATCCGCCATGGCCGAGAGCTGCTCAGCCTGATGCTCGGTCATCAGTGCCTGGGTGAGCTCACCGATATCGCCATCCATCAGAGCATCGATTTTGTATAGGGTCAGGTTGATCCGGTGATCTGTGATGCGGCCCTGGGGAAAGTTATAGGTTCGAATACGTTCCGATCGGTCACCGGATCCAATCATGAGCTTTCGCGCGCTGGCTTCCTTTGCATGCAGCTCACGCATCTGCTGATCCCGCACGCGCGCTGCCAAGACCTTGAGTGCGCGTTCTTTGTTCTTATGTTGACTGCGATCATCTTGACACTCGGCGACCAGGCCAGTCGGCAGGTGGGTGATTCGCACCGCAGACTCGGTCTTATTCACGTGCTGACCTCCGGCACCTGAGGCACGAAATACATCGATCCTGAGCTCATCGGGGGAGAAACTCACCTCTGCTACCTCATCGGCCTCGGGCAGCACGGCCACCGTACAGGCCGATGTGTGAATCCGGCCCTGGGTCTCCGTCTGCGGCACGCGTTGCACGCGATGGCCGCCAGATTCAAATTTAAGTTTCGAATAGGCGCCATGGCCAACGATTCGGACAATGACTTCTTTGTAGCCGCCAAGATCTGACTCATTGGCCGAGAGAATTTCGGTCTGCCAACGATTACGCTCCGCATAGCGCATGTACATACGCAGCAGGTCAGCAGAAAAAAGGGCTGATTCATCCCCACCCGTGCCTGCGCGGATTTCAACAATCACATTGCGCTCATCGTTGGGATCTTTTGGCAGAAGCAGCCGCTGCAGGTCGGCGCCTTTTTCTTCAATCGCTGTTTTTAAACGCAGCAGCTCTTCCTGCGCAAAATCCTTTAGCTCCGGATCATTGATCCAGTCTTGTGCTGCGTTGTAATCCGCCTCAAGTGCCTGATAGGCATGAAAGCCTTCGACCACGGGCGTAAGATCCGATCGCTCCTTAGAGAGCTTTCGGTATTCATCCATCCGATCGGTGACATCGGGGGCAGACAGCAGACGGTCGACCGCTTCGAGGCGTTCGGCCAGCTGCTGGAGTTTGACCAGCAGGCTGGGCTTCATCTAGTGGTTCCGTTGCTTATTGAGTCCGAACAGTTCGCGAATTAATTCGGCCTTGGTATCTTGCTCAGGCTGCGGCGCATGGCCGATCTGATGCAGCTGGCTATAGGCCCCGTGCAGATACTTTTGCGACAGTCCGTGGGCCAGAGACTGCAGCACAGATTCGACATCTTCGCCCTTTGCCAGGCGTTTTTTTGCCAGCGCAAGTTCGCCAGCCTGCAGCGCTTCGGCATATTCCGACAGTGCCCTGATCACCGGCACATGCTGACGTGAAGAGCGCCACTGGATGAAATTCTGGACCCCGTGATCAATGATCGCCTCGGCCTGCAGGACCGCATCTTGGCGGGCCTGGGCTCCTTCTTTAATGAGCTCACCCAGGTCGTCAACGGTATACAGAAAAGCGTCATCAAGCTCGGCGACTTCGCGCTCGATATCGCGTGGTACGGCAAGATCAACCAGAAACATCGGCCGATGTTTGCGCTGCTTAATTGCCCGCTCAATCATGCCCAGACCGATGATCGGCAGCGTGCTGGCGGTACAGCTCACAACAATATCGAACTCGTGCATGCGTAACGGCAGCTCGGCCAATGTGATGGCCTCGCCACCAAATTCATGCGCGAGCACCTGACCGCGATCCAGTGTGCGATTGGCCACAACAATCTGCTTTGGGTGCTGGGCTGCGAAGTGGGTGGCGGTGAGCTGAATCATTTCGCCCGCGCCGATAAAGAGCACCTTGGTCTGGGCGAGATCTCCGAAAATCCGCTCGGCCAATTTCACCGATGCTGCGGCCATTGACACCGAATGCAGTCCGATCTCGGTGGTGGTCCGCACTTCTTTGGCAACCGAGAACGCCTGCTGAAACAAATGATGCAGATGGGTACCCAGGCAGCCGGCCTCCTGGGCCTCTCGGGCGGCCAGTTTCATTTGCCCCAGAATCTGTGGCTCGCCCAGCACCATGGAGTCCAGACCACAGGCCACCCGAAAGGCATGACGGACTGCCTGGTCATCGGGAAGCTGATAAACGTGCGGGCTGAGATCGGACTCTCGCGTCCCGGACTTCCATGCCAGCCAGTCCATCGCGGTGCCCTGCGCCTTGGATGAATCCTCGACAGCGAGGTACATCTCGGTGCGGTTACAGGTCGACAGCAGTGCCTGCTCGGGAGCAAGTCCTTTAAGCGAGGAGCGCAGGTCGTTTAAGCCGTCACGCAATGCGTCTCCGGGAAACGCCAAGCGCTCCCGAAGGTGCAAAGGGGCGGACTGATGATTCAGTCCGAGCGTGATTAGCTGCATTGGCCATGTCGCTTGTGGAGTAGGCCTTGATTTTAAGGGAAAACATCTAGTCGGTAGCCGACCCCGTAGATTGGCCGTAGGCGAAGACCTGGCCGTGTGTCCAGCCCGAGCTTGTGCCGAATCCGGCCGATATGGGTGTCGACCGTCCGTGAGCCGGGCCAGTCGGACCTGCCCCAGATCAGTTTCATGATCTGTGACCTCGGCACGGTCTGGCCTCGCCGGTGAAACATGAGCCAGGCGAGCCGAAATTCACGTGCCGAGAGGGCCACCTCGCGGCCATCGCAGCTGGCCTGCAGTGTCGCGAGATTCAGTTCGATACCCGCCAGGCGAATTGGCTGATCCTCAAACAGTGTCGGCTGATGGCGTCGGATGAGGGCCTCGGCGCGGATCACCAATTCATCGGCACGAAATGGCTTACCTACAAAATCATGAGCGCCATGCGAGAACGCATCACGCATCGTTTCCAGATCGTGGTGGCCGGAGACCACGACTACGGGCAATATTCGTTGAAAGAGCTGCTGCTCGGCGCGAAGCTGCCTGAGCACCTCAAGCCCACTCATATCGGGCAGCTGTAGATCTAAGGTTGCAAGATCAAAGCTCGAGTGTTGCAGTCGCCGAAGAAATTGTCGGCCAGTGGAGAAGACTTCGGCAGCAGTTCCGAGCGATTCAAATAACCTGCCCAGGATGCGCCCCTGTTCGGGGCTGTCTTCGATGATGGCAATCTGCATAGGGGCGGCGAGGATGTTGACCGCAACAATACGTCATCGCCAATCCATTGGCAGCTGTAAAAATTTTTCGGTGTAAAGATTCTTTACGCGGACAGGAACAGCTGATAGCCCGGGTGCTGGGTCTCTTCCCAATGGGGGTATCCAAGCTGGTCAAGAAACGCCTGCAGTGCACCTTCACTCTGATCAGGCACCTGGATACCGACCAGAATTCGTCCGTAGTCTGCGCCATGGTTCCGATAATGAAAGAGCGAAATATTCCAATCCGGATGCATTGACGATAAAAATCGCATCAACGCACCGGGCCGCTCGGGGAACTCAAATCGGAATAGCCGTTCATGTTTCGCAAGCGCCGATCGGCCGCCCACCATATGCCGAAGATGCAGCTTGCCGAGTTCATCGTCGGTTAAGTCAAGGGTCTTAAACCCGGCAGACTCAAATCCTGCGGCGATTTCATGGGCCTCTTGCCGGTTAAGAATCTGAATGCCCACATAGATATGTGCCGCCTGTGCATCTGCAATGCGATAGTTAAATTCCGTCACATTGCGATTGCCAACCGATGCGCAAAAGCGCTTAAAGCTGCCACGCTCTTCTGGAATGGATACCGCAAATACGGCCTCGCGCTGCTCGCCGATCTCGGCCCGTTCGCTGACAAAGCGCAGCCGATCAAAGTTCATATTTGCGCCGCAGGCAATCGCGACCAGTGTCTTATCGCGGCAGCCCTGCTGCGCTACCCACGCCTTCATACCTGCAATCGAAAGCGCACCGGCCGGTTCAAGAATCGCCCGGGTGTCTTCAAACACATCCTTGATTGCGGCACATACCGCATCGGTATCTACCAGCACAATCTCATCGACATACTTCTGGCACAAACGAAAGGTCTCTTCGCCCACCTGCTTGACGGCGGTGCCATCAGAAAAAAGCCCCACCTCGGACAACGTGACACGTCTGCCGTTTTTCAATGATTGGGCCATTGCATCGGAGTCAGTCATCTGCACACCGACCACACGAATCTCTGGCTTGACCTGTTTCAGGTATGCGGAAATACCGGCAATCAGCCCGCCACCCCCGATGGCCACAAACACCGCATCAATAGGCTCCTGGTACTGGGCAAGCAGTTCCATCGCAATGGTCCCCTGGCCGGCAATCACATCGGGATCATCAAATGGGTGAACAAATGTCAGCCCCTCCGACTGCTGCAGGCCGAGGGCATGCTGATAGGCATCCGAGTAGGAGTCGCCGGCCAGCACCACCTCACCCCCTAAGGCCTTCACCGCATCGATCTTCACGCTGGGTGTGGTGACCGGCATAACGATCACGGCCCGGCAGCCCATCCGCCGCGCCGACAGCGCAACCCCCTGGGCGTGGTTGCCGGCCGATGCTGCGATCACCCCTTTGGCAAGCTGGTCGCGGCTCAGATGGGCCATCTTGTTGTAGGCGCCCCTGAGTTTGAAAGAGAACACGGGCTGCATGTCTTCGCGTTTGAGCAGCACCCGATTGGCAAGCCGCTGGCCGAGCCCTTTGGCCGGCTCAAGCGGCGTTTCTTGGGCCACGTCATAGACCCGGGCAGTAAGAATTCGTCGCAGGTAGTCAGATCCCATGGGCTGTTTATAACCCAAATCACGTAAAGCCCTACACGTCGGCCGCGTTCAGGGCCCGCCCCGGCCCGGGAAAACAGCGACAATGCGAAGTTTCGCAGGCCCATTCCGATACACTTTTCGCTCCCATGAATGCCCCTTTGAATCCCATCGTGCTGGCCCGCCTGGATAAGGCGGATCCGAGCCGCAATCCGGCTCGTCTGCGAGAGATTCCTTACAACTACACCTCGTTTTCTGATCGCGAGATTGTGATGCGGGTGCTTGGCCAGGAGGGCTGGGAGCTGGTCTCCGAGCTTCGTGGTGAGCGCAAGACTGGCCGTTCTGCGCGAATGCTCTACGAGGTCTTGGGTGATATCTGGGCGGTGAGCCGCAACCCCTATCTGCAGGATGATCTGCTCGACAATCCCAAGCGCCGTCGTCAGCTGATTCAGGCCCTGCATCATCGGCTTGGCGAAATTGATCGCCGGCGCGATCAGGAGGCATCCGAAGCGTCGTCCGACGCTAATGCAGTGTTAGGCATATCGCGTGACCAGAAAGTCGGCCGACTGCTCACCCTCGCCCGACAGGCGGTGACCCGGTTTGACGCAAGCTTCGATGAGACTGGAAAACTGCGCCGTCAGGTGCGCAGAATTCTGGGCCGTATCACTGCGGCAGACAACATTAAGTTTGATGGTCTATCGCGTGTCTCTCATGTCACAGATGCGACCGACTGGCGAGTTGAATATCCATTTGTGGTGCTGACACCCGACACCGAGCAGGAGATGGCCGCACTGGTCAAGGGCTGCATTGAGGCCGGCCTAACCATCATCCCCCGGGGTGGCGGCACGGGCTATACCGGTGGCGCTGTACCGCTCACGGCCCGTTCAGCGGTGATCAACACAGAAAAACTGGAGACACTCGGTCCCGTTGAAGTCGGCCCACTTCCCGGCGTAGACGGGCAGGTTGCAACAATTTTCAGCGGCGCAGGCGTGGTCACGCGACGCGTCTCCGATGCAGCCGATGCAGCGGGCCTGGTATTTGCAGTAGACCCGACCTCAGCGGATGCATCCTGTATTGGCGGCAATATTGCAATGAATGCCGGCGGTAAAAAGGCGGTGCTGTGGGGCACAGCAATTGACAATCTCGCCTGGTGGCGAATGGTGGATCCTCAGGGCGACTGGCTCGAGGTCACGCGTATCGGTCACAACCTCGGGAAAATTCATGATGCTGAATTTGCCGAGTTTGAGCTGGCCTGGTATCGGCCCAACCAGTACGAGGCCAGGCCGAGTGGCGCAGCCACCACCGGGGTGATGCGTGGCGAGCCATTTCGCAAAGAGCTTCTCAGACTGGAAGGCTGGCGCTTTCGCAGGCTTGGCCTGGGCAAGGATGTGACCGATAAGGTGCTTGGCGGTCTGCCAGGCATTCAGAAAGAGGGCTGTGATGGCCTCATCACCAGCGGCCGTTGGGTGCTGCATCGTATGCCCCAGCACATCCGCACGGTCTGCCTGGAATTTTTTGGTAACGCCCAGCAGGCGGTGCCCTCCATTGTTGAGATTAAAAACTATCTGGATGCCAAACCGGGCGGTGCCCAGCTCGCCGGTCTCGAGCACCTCGATGAGCGATATCTGCGCGCGGTGGGCTACGGCACCAAAAGCAAACGGGGCTCATTGCCCAAGATGGTGCTGATTGGTGACATCGTGGGCGATGATGACCAGGCCGTAGCCCGGGCAGCCTCAGAGGTGATTCGTCTTGCCAACGGCCATGCGGGAGAAGGGTTTATCGCTGTATCTCCAGAGGCCCGCAAAGCGTTTTGGGCTGAGCGCGCACGCACAGCTGCCATCGCACGCCACACCAATGCATTCAAGATCAACGAGGACGTCGTCATCCCCTTGGATCGCATGGGCGAGTACACCAATGCGATTGAGCACATCAATATCGAGCTCTCCATCGGCAATAAATGCAAACTGCTTGCCGCCTGCCGTGACATGCTGGCAAGCGGCTGGCCCGCGACCCATTTGCATGCCACCGAGCAGCACAATGACCAGGCCCTGCAAGACGACCTCACCCGTCGGCTAACGCTTGGCGAAGATCTGCTCGATCGGGTGTTACAGCGCTGGTCGTTTCTGCTGGCCCATCTCTATGACGGTGCTGCTGAGTCCGCGCCCATGCTGCGTGAACATGGCATCGACTGTGCAGAGCGCCTGCTGGCAGAGCGGCTTGCAAAGCAGCCGAATGCCCGGTTAGTGGATCTTATCCAAGACCATCTGATTCGGATTTCCTGGAAACGCGAGGTCCGGGAGCCGCTTCACGCTATTTTCGGCGGTGTCGCCTACACACCGATAGTCGAAAAAATTGAATCGATCCATCAGTCGGTACTGCGCTCACGGGTGTTTGTAGCCCTGCATATGCACGCCGGCGATGGCAATGTACACACCAATATTCCGGTCAACTCGGATGACTACGACATGCTCCAGGAAGCCCACCGGGCCGTAGCCCGCATCATGGAGATCGCAAAGTCACTCGATGGCGTGATCTCCGGAGAGCATGGCATTGGCATCACCAAAATGGAGTTCCTCTCCGATGCCGAGCTCGATGCCTTTCATCAGTACAAGACCAAGGTCGATCCGAATCAGCATTTCAACGCAGGCAAGCTTCTGCGTGGCGGCAATCTCGATAACGCCTATACGCCATCATTTGGCCTGATGGGCGCAGAGAGCCTGATCATGCAGCAGTCTGATATCGGCTCGATTGCCGATTCTTTTGCCAACTGCCTGCGTTGCGGGAAATGCAAGCCGGTCTGTGCCACCCATGTGCCCCGGGCAAATCTTCTGTATTCACCGCGCAATAAGATCTTGGCAACATCGCTTCTGATCGAGGCGTTTCTATACGAAGAACAGACCCGCCGTGGCATTTCGATTCGGCATTGGGAAGAGTTTTCCGATGTTGCCGACCACTGCACGGTCTGCCATAAATGCCTGACCCCCTGCCCAGTAGATATTGACTTCGGCGAAGTGTCGATGAATATGCGCAATCTGTTGCGCAAAATGGGCAAGAAGAAATTTAATCCGGGTACAGCCGCATCGATGCTATTCCTAAATGCGACCAATCCGCAGACCATTCATCTGCTGCGCAAGGGCATGATCGACTGGGGCTATAAGGCGCAACGACTGGCCAATGATCTTTTCAAACGGCTGGCCAAGGCACAGACGGCAAGGCCCCCAGCCACCGTCGGCCGCCCCGCAGTCAGAGAGCAGGTTATTCACTTTGTGAACAAGAAGATGCCGGGCAATCTGCCGAAGAAAACTGCCCGCGCACTTCTCGATGTCGAAGACTCAAAGTTCGTTCCCATCATTCGCAATCCCGTCACGACCAGCAGCGAGAGTGAGGCGGTATTTTATTTCCCGGGCTGCGGATCGGAGCGACTTTTCTCACAGGTCGGACTGGCCACCCAGGCCATGCTCTGGCATGTGGGCGTGCAGACTGTGCTGCCCCCGGGCTATCTCTGCTGCGGCTACCCCCAGCGGGGTGCAGGCCAGTTTGATAAGGCTGAGAAAATCATTACCGACAACCGGGTACTGTTTCATCGGGTAGCAAATACGCTGAACTATCTGGACATCAAGACAGTGGTCGTGTCCTGCGGCACCTGCTATGACCAGCTGGCCGGATATGAATTCGAAAAAATATTTCCCGGCTGCCGCATTATCGACATCCATGAGTTCCTCATGGAAAAAGGCCTGCAGCTCGATCAGGTCACCGGGGTGCGCTACATGTATCACGATCCCTGCCATAGTCCGATGAAGCAGCATCAGCCACTCAAGGTGGTGAACGCCCTCATCAACAGTGAGCTCAATGGCAAGGTAGAGAAAAATGACCGCTGCTGTGGCGAGTCAGGCACCCTTGCAGTCACCCGGCCAGATGTCTCGACCCAGGTCCGCTTCCGCAAGGAAGAGGAAATGCGCAAGGCTGCAGCATCAATGCGTCAAGCGGCTGGCGAAAACACCGAGGTCAAGATTCTTACTTCGTGTCCTTCATGCCTGCAAGGCCTATCGCGCTACTCCGAAGACGTTGCCGTTGACGCTGACTACATCGTGGTGGAAATGGCCCGACATATCTTGGGCGAGGAATGGCTGACCCGCTATGTCGCCGCAGCCAATAGTGGTGGCATTGAGCGGGTACTGGTCTGATTACTGGGCCTGAAGTCGTTTTTCAGGAAATACCAGCGAAAAGCAGCTGCCCTTACCGACTTCTGAATCGATCAGAAGCTGTGCCTGATGTCGGGTCGCCACATGTTTCACGATCGCTAGTCCAAGCCCAGTGCCGCCGGTTTCGCGTGAGCGGCTACGGTCGACCCTGTAGAAGCGTTCGGTAAGGCGTGGCAGATGCTGGGACTCAATACCGGGCCCGGTGTCCGTTACCGAAAAACTGCCTGAGCCGTCGGGGTTCTTGGCCCACCGCAGACCAATCGTGCCGCCGGCCGGGGTGTATCGGATGGCATTGCTGATCAGGTTGGCAAATGCACTGCTCAGCTCATCTTCGGCACCAATCAGGATCGAGGAGTCTTTACACTCCACGACTACCTGATGCTGTTCCCGGCTGAGGCTGCGGGCATCATGGGCCAGACGCTCCAGCATTGCACCCATTGGAATGGAGTCCTCTTGTGTGACGGCAGAGGTGGACTCTAGCTTGCTGAGCACCAGCAGATCCTCCACGATGTTTTGCATCCGCTGCGCCTGGACCTGCATGAGTCCAAGGTATTGGGTTTTCTGGGCCTCTTCAAGGGGCAGCTCACGAAGTGTTTCAAGAAATCCATTTAGCACCGTGAGCGGTGTCTTCAGTTCATGTGACACGTTGGCGACAAAGTCACGCCGGGTGGTCTCGAGCCGATCAATCTGGGTTATGTCCCGTGTCATGAGTAGACGCTGGCGCGTGCCATAGGGAATCAGCTGGATCTGCAGCACTCGGTTAGAGCTTCGAATCCCACGAATCACAATCGCTTTATCCCACGACTGGCTGTTGAGATAGCTCACAAATTCGGGATGCCGAACAATGTTGATTAGATTGCGCCCGGCATCTTTTTCGGTGCTGATGCCCAACTGATCTTCCGCCTGCTCATTGGCGTACAAAATCTGGTTGTCTTCATCGAGTGTGACCACACCATCGGGCATCGCCTCGGTTGCACTCCGAAAATCTTTCAATGTCTCAGCCAACTGTTGCCGCTGCCGTTCTCCGGATTTGGCCAGCCGATAAATCTTTGCGACCAGTAATTCCCATACGCCTGACCCGCGCGGCACCCGATCCAGCTGAAAGTCCTCGAGCCAGGCCATGGTCTTTTCCAGATAGAACAGGTGATAGATCACCCATCCCCCCAGAAACAGCACCGCTACGGTCCAGCCAGAGTTGGCATTGCCAATTGCAGCAAAAAGCCAAGATACGCCCGCGATTGCGAGCATGTAAAAAACGATCCGAACCCAGAAACCAGCCATAAGGCTGATTATCGCGCGCTAAATCGGTAGCCGCTGCCCCGGACCGTATCGATCAGGGCATCGTGGCCTGTCGGCTCCAGGGCTTTTCTTAGCCGGCGAATATGAACATCGACAGTTCGCTCTTCCACGTAGACATGGTCTCCCCAGACCTGGTCGAGCAGGTGGCTTCTGCTGTGTACCCGTTCTGGATGGGTCATAAAAAAATGCAGCAGCCGAAATTCTGTTGGCCCCAGATCAAGGGCGATTTCCTCGGCGTTCTGAAGCGCCCAGAGGCGATGGGTTGCGGGATCAAGGCGCAGCCCACCGAGCGAGATGGCGTCGTCGGTGAGCTGAGGTGCTCGACGGCGCATCACCGCCTTAATGCGTGCAATAAGCTCCTTTGGGGAGAAGGGCTTGGTAATGTAGTCATCTGCCCCGGTCTCAAGGCCGCGTATCTTGTCGGCCTCATCGCCACGGGCAGTGAGCATAATGATCGGAATCTCCCGAGTACGCTCTTCGGCACGGAGTTTTTCGGCAAGCCTTACTCCCGGCATCCCGGGCAGCATCCAGTCCAGCAGAATCAGATCGGGAAGCTCATGCTGAATCATCGCTAGGGCCTGCTCGGCATCGATCGCGCGTACGGCCCGGTGTCCGGCGAATTCCAGGTTAATGGCCAAAAGCTCTGCTATCGCCGGCTCATCTTCAACGATCAGGATAGTGCTGGGCATAGTCCGGGGTGGGGGAGGGAGAAATCCGTAGAAATTACCGGTGTGTTGCGGGCAATTTTCTGAGATCCTAGGCGCCCGGTTTGCTCAATCCTAACCCTGATTTTTGACAATTTGGTGACATCGCGCCATGAGACAAGACTCCACTGCTTCTGCCCTGCCGTCTAGCCTGACCGTTCATGTGAAGTCGAAGGTCATGGAGGTCGGCTACGAGGGTGGTCAGACCTATCGAATCCCTTTTGAACTGATGCGGGTGTATTCCCCTTCGGCCGAGGTCATGGGCCATGGCCCGGGCCAGGAGACCCTGCAGGTTGGCAAGATGCATGTGATCATCGAAGCCCTTGAGCCAGTAGGCCACTACGCGGTGAAGCCCAAATTCAGCGATGGCCACGAGTCGGGGATTTTTAGCTGGGACTACATTGCCTGGCTTGGCGAAAATCAGGATGCACTGTGGGCGGATTACCTGGCCAGACTCAAGGCGGCGGGCGCCTCACGGGAGCCGGATTTCGCCGCGATGGCCAGCGATGCTGGCGGCTGTGGCAAGCCTGGGTGCGGGTCGGGCGGCTGTGGGAGCCACTAGAATTTGGCCATGAGCAAAGACACCACCGATTTCGGTTTTGAAGAGGTCCCTACCGGCGAAAAAGCCCAACGGGTTGCACGGGTATTTGATTCGGTAGCGACCCGGTATGACCTGATGAACGATGTCATGTCCATGGGCATGCATCGCATCTGGAAGGCCATCACCATCTCGCAGGCCAATGTAAAACCTGGCCAACGGGTGCTGGATGTCGCCAGCGGCACGGGTGACCTTGCGCTGGCCTTCGCAAAACGTGTGGGGCCGCTTGGTAAGGTCGTGATGAGCGATATCAATGCCCAGATGCTGGCCCGCGGCCGTAACCGGCTAATCGACCATGGCTATCCCATCGAATCGGTGGTCTGCGATGCGGAGCATCTGCCGTTTCCCGACCAGAGCTTTGATCTGGTGACGGTCGCCTTTGGGCTGCGCAACATGACCGATAAGCCGGCAGCGTTGAAGCAGATGCACCGGGTATTGAAACCTGGCGGCAAATTAATGGTCCTAGAGTTTTCCAAAGTGGCTGCACCCCTTGAAAAACTCTATGATTTATATTCGTTTAAGGTCTTGCCCTGGCTGGGCAAGCGGATTGCCCAAGACGAGGACAGCTACCGCTACCTTGCAGAGTCCATCCGTATGCACCCAGGCCCCGAGGAGCTTGCCCAGATGATGCGCGACGCTGGCTTTGACATTGTCCGGTTTAGCACGATGTCAGCTGGGGTAGTGGCGCTCCATCAAGGCATCAAGATTTAGTGTGTTGATAAGTAGTGTTGATGACTCAACTGTGTTGATCATAATAAGGAGTAGGTGAACGTGAATAAGACAAAGTTTCTGGCCCTTTTTGCATGCGTATGCGTGTTGTCGGGTCCCGTGCTTGAGGCACAGGCCAAGCGACTCGGAAGCGGCGGCAACATCGGCAGAGTCGCGCCTGCGCCTGCGGCCAAACCCCAGGCGGTACCGGCAAAGCCCGCAACGCCTCAGGCAGCACCCCAGCCTCAGCAGGCCGCAAAACCTGCAGCGCCGGCGCCTGCTGCGCAGCCGGCCAAGAAAAGCTGGCTCGGACCGATCGCTGGAATTGCCGCCGGTCTTGGCCTTGCGGCGTTGGCCTCTTACTTGGGCTTTGGCGAGGAACTTATGAGCCTCATGCTGATTGTCTTGGCAGTGATCGTGGTCTTCGCATTGTTCCGTTGGCTCTCAATGCGTCGGCGTGAGCAGGTTGGCAGCTATGGCCAGCCCGCAATGGCCAAGAGCGGCTATGGCGCGACAGAGCTTGGCGCAGAGGCCCGTCCAGCCGAGCCCGCCTGGATGCCACAGGGTTCCTCCGGCACTTCGGGCGCCGCCCAGTCCGCTGCGCCTGCAGAAGCGGTGCAGAGCACCGCAGTCAGCCCCCAAGAGGTAGAACAGTTCCTGAAAGTCGCCCGTGAACAGTTCACCAGACTTCAGGCCATCTGGGACTCGGGTGATATTCATGCGCTCTCCGAATTCTGCACACCAGAAATGACCCGTGAGCTCTCCCATCAGATCGCCGATCGGAAGGGTGCGACCAATGTCACCCAGGTCGTCAGCCTGCAGGCAGAGTGGCTCGGCATGACCGACGGTGCAGATGACTTTGGTAAGCCAGTCGACGAGGTTCGAATCCGGTTCAACGGTCTGATTCGCGAAGCCGCAGATGCTGCCGCTTCAGACTTCGACGAGGTCTGGACCCTGGAGCGTGTAAAGGGTGGAGACACCGGCTGGCTACTGGCGGGAATCGAACAGCTTGGCGATTGATGTGGTTGGTGCCCTTAATTGGGCAATCGCCAAAGACGAGGCATTGCACCTTGCTCTGAAAAACCTCGCCGGCAAACGCCTGCGAGTCGTCCTCCCGGTTGGTGGAACCTTTGACTGGGAGATCGAGCGTGATGGTCTTCTTAAAGAAATCGGCCTGCAGACCCGGCACTCTCAGCTGAGTTCTGCGGGCGTTGATCAGCCCAGACGGGATCCGGATGTCACGCTGATCGTGGGTACCGATCTCACCAAGGCAATTCGCATCGAGGGAGATGCGATCGCTGCAGAGCGCCTTGGCCCGCTGGTGAAGCTTTTAAAAGAACGCTTGAATCCGTGGGAAAAGTTCTGGAGTCAATCGCCCGCAGGCCAGTTGGCGCGTCAGGCTGCGGAATATGCTGTCCATGAGGCCGGCCTGATCGTGGGTCGCCGTCAGGCTCAGGAGCATGAGCAATCGCTCCGTGCGTTTCGGGATTCTCTTGATCGTCTGGAAAAGCGTATCGATGCGCTGGCCCGCGGTTAAGCGCTTCTCCAAACCCCTAAATCCACAGACCCGAGTTTTAGCGCGCTGGCACCAGCGTTTTGTACGCGTGCCAACTGCCGTGCCCGACCAGTGGGGCGGTAATGATCAGCAGCGGCATAAAAAGCACAAGGCTCACGCCGATGAGTCCGGCGATGCACGCCGCCCACGCGGCCATTGCAGGCCCGTTATTCCAGAGCGCCTTTGCACTCGTGCCAATCGACTCCATCGTGTCAGCGCCACGGTCCAACATCATCGGCACTGAAATCACCGAAATCGCAAAGACCAGGCTGGCAAATATAAATCCAACACCTGTCCAGACCGACAGAAACTCAAGATTCTCTAGAGATAAGATTTTTGAAAACATATCCCGGAGATCGGGGTAGCTATGACTGCCAAACAGGGCAAATAGCACCACAGAGACCCGTGCCCAGACAATCATGAAAAAAGTCAGTATCGCTGCAAAAAACGCAATCGACTTCCAGTTGCGCGTCCAGCTGAGTGTGCTGGCTGAAAAATTCGCCTTATAACCCCGATCCAGCTGGCGCGATAAGTCATAAAGTCCACAGCATAAGAACGGCCCGAGTAGAAAAAATCCTGCGGTGATCCCCATCGTCATTTGCCAAAGATTTTGGTACACCAGATGAATCGCGGTGCCCATCGCGGCAAAGATAGCGCCATAAATACAGCCTCTGAATCCGCTGGCCTTCATATCGTTCCAGGCGCTGGCAAGAAAGCCGAAGGCCGCTGTAACGGCAAGAGGCTGCGGAGATGTGAGTGTCGGTACCATATCCCCCTCCTTGATGCGTGAGTGTCGCAAAAAAGATTTGATAATTGTTTGAGATTTTACGATTCTCGATAAGGAAAAATGGGTTAGGCTAATCCTGCTGGGTTAATGCCGATCTAGTTGATCCAAATTAACGCGGCCAATAAAACAGCTCCCCATGACCCAACACCAGCCGAACCCTTCAGCACTCCGATCCCTCCGGTCCGGTGGGCTTCCCGTGCCCGCCTACCTTTCCGCCCATTACTGGTGGGCGTATGTGCATCCAAACGCAGTACAGGTATTCGAGCGTCAGTGGCTGGTCAACCTTATTCTCTGGGGCAACTACGCGCGGCTTAGCACCGCGGCTCTAGATGCCCTGGGCAGCCCGATTGGCGGCAGTGTGCTGCAGATTGCCTGTGCCTATGGGGATCTCACCCCAAGAATGGTGAACCGGATGGATGCGGATGCATCGCTGGATGTTGTCGACGTACTTCCCGTCCAGCTCAGTAACCTGGCGGCCAAGCTTGAACCGGATGATCGTGTTCGTCTGCACTGTATGAATTCTGGGGCGTTGAAGTTTGATTCTGCTTCGTTTGACCAAGTGGTGCTTTTTTTTCTGTTGCACGAGCAGCCCGCAGATGTACGCCTCGACACCCTTCGCGAGGCGGCCAGAGTGCTGCGTCCGGGCGGCAGGCTGCTGATCGTGGATTACTCAAATCCTGCATGGTTTCATCCATTACGCTATCTCTGGAAACCTGTACTCAAGGTTCTCGAGCCCTTCGCCCGCGATCTACTCGATCATGGTATCGAGCCTTGGATTCCTGGAGTGCTGCCCTTGGAGTTAAAAACCCAGAGACGTTTTTTTGGGGGGCTTTATCAGATGCTGAGCTTTGAGCGCAACAGTTAGTCCGTAGAACCTGGCGGCCGCTTGGCCTGCCCATCATCCCGCATGGCCCGATTCATATAAATTTTTAGTCCGATCAGCACTACGACGCTGATGCCAATCATGCTGCCAATCAGTATGTAGACATTTTCGAGTGAATCCATAACCAAAACAGGCTTATTTTTTGGATTTTGTCTTGGCCGCCAAAGCAGCCTCGCGTTTATCAATCTCTGTGCGAATTGCGGCGATTAATGCTGCATCGGGTGTTGGCCATTTTCCACCCGAGTTATTCACCATAAAGACTACTGCCTGCGCGAAATCTTCAACGCTCAAATCTGGCTTTCCGCCCTTAGCAGGCATTCCACGAATACCCACATAGCCATGGGCAGTCAGAACTGCCTGACCTTCCCGAATGAGAGGCGCCCATTTTTTCTGATCGCCCACCTTTGGAGCATTTGCCACACCCGCTGTATGGCAGACCGCGCAAACCGCTTTATAAGTCGCTTCGCCTTGCTGGGCATAGCTACTTGCTGAGACTGCGGTCAGCCACACGACGAGAAACAGTCGAATTGATTTCATGGGATTCCTTAGGGTGCTGAGTCGATGTTGCATTCTGGTGGCATACCTTCTCCCGCAGAGCGGATGATTCCTTCTTTGGTGAACTCAATCTGATACCAGATGCAAAACGGTGTCGCGTAGCGATAAGACCAGACTTCGCCGCGTTCGCGGGCCAGTCCCATTACCTCAAATGATGTGCCGATAATGGATAGCACCTGCTGTTTGGACATGCCGGGTTTAATCTTAGCGAAGTTCTCCTCGGTCAGTACCTGTTCCCATTTCACAACCGAGCCACTAGGGTTTAAGGTGATGAAATAGGTGTGCTTGCCATAGGGTCCCCGCGCATACTCGAGCAGGGTTCCGGCTGCAATCGGCCGCTCACCCGTAGGTGCGCCAAGAAGCGCAATCACCTCTGTGCGGCCCTTACCGATGAACTGGTCATTCGGACCATAGCCCGCGCAACCAGTAACCAGCAAGGCGATGCCGAGCAGACCGATAGCCTGCAGCTGCCGAAACCATTGTTTTGTCGAATTACGGGATGTCATGACTTAAAGCTTGCTGTGGGTTCCATCGCAAAAGGGTTTTTTCGCACTCATTTTGCAGCCACATAAATATACCGTTTCGGTTTTCTCGGCCTTGATCTGTTGCGGCACAAACTCTGAGCCTTTGTGAGAGCCGTCGCAGAATGGCTGATTCTTACTCTTACCGCACGAGCACCAATAATAGGTCTTGCCAGCCTCAAGCGTGACAGGATAGGGCGCTTTTTGTGGAATATCGGGGGTCATACAGTTACTCCTCCTCTGTTGGAATCGCAGAAATTTTAACGTCGAATGATCGTTTAACATCAGCCTATGAGCAACTGTGATGACCTAAGAATCGGGGCAATCAGGCCGCTGATATCCCCCCAGATCTTTCTAGAGAAACTGCCCGCCTCGGCATCGGTTCAGGCCGTCGTTGCGGCTTCCCGCGCAGCGATCTCCCAGGTCCTTGCCGGCCAGGATGATCGGCTTGTGGTCGTGGTGGGACCATGCTCAATTCATGACCACGCGCAGGCAATGGAATACGCCCGGCTTCTTCAGGCTCAAGCCAATCGCCTCGCCAGAGACCTCATCGTCGTCATGCGTGTGTATTTTGAAAAACCACGCACCACGGTTGGCTGGAAGGGCTATATCAACGACCCGCATCTCGATGGTTCATACGCCATCAACGAGGGCCTGGAGCTCGCCCGGAAGCTACTTTTAGAAATCTCGGGGCTTGGTCTTGCGGTGGGCACTGAATTCCTTGACCTGCTCAGCCCCCAATTCATCAGTGACCTGATCAGTTGGGGCGCCATCGGTGCCCGCACAACAGAGAGCCAGACGCATCGTCAGCTGGCAAGCGGACTGTCATGCCCGGTGGGATTTAAAAACGGTACCGAAGGCAGCATCAAGGTAGCGGTCGATGCAATTCTTGCGGCCCGTAGCCAACATGCATTTATTGGAATGACCAAATCTGGCCAGAGTGCAATTTTTGAAACGTTGGGCAATCGTGACTGCCATGTGATTTTACGCGGGGGTAAAACCCCAAACTATGATCGTGCATCTGTTCAGACTGCGGCAGAGCTTTTGCGATCTGCTGGACTGCGTGAACAGGTTATGATTGATGTATCTCACGCCAACAGCAGCAAGCAGTTCCTGAGGCAGATCGAAGTTGCCCAGGCGGTTGCGGAGCAGATCGAATCCGGCGATCAGCGCATTATTGGTCTGATGATCGAAAGCCATCTGCACGAAGGCCGTCAAGATCTCGAGCCGGGACAGCCACTCAAGCCTGGTGTGTCTATTACGGATCCGTGTCTGAGTTTTACTCAGACGGTGCCAATTCTGGACCGTCTGGCGCAGGCAGTGCGCGGCCGCAGGAAAGGAGCATCGACATGATGAAGGTAATCGGACTGATTCGGGTTGTAGACCCTGCTGCCTTTGAGCAGTATCGGGAACAGGTGGGCGGCACAGTGAGTCGTTATGGAGGCAATATTGTGTTTCGGGGTGTCCGAAGCATGATGCCCTGGAATGATTTGGGCTGTGCCGATTTCGAGGCCTATGTTGAGCTGGAATTCCCCAGCAGTGGAGATGCCCAGCGATGGGCCTCAAGCCCAGAATACACAGCCCTGCTTCCGATTAGATCTCAGGCGATGCGGCTAACACTCTTTGGAGTGGAGTAGATTGTCCGAGCGAAAGATCGACCCAGTTACAAGTAACGTGCCAAGCAGAATGATTCCCATCCCGACAATTGCACTCAGCGAAATGGGTTCGTCAAAAAGCATCTTGCCGTACAGTGCCGTAAAGGCAGGAATTAAAAAAATAACCGCTAGCGCCGAAGTCGGCCCCGCATTTTTAATCAGTCGAAAATAGATGAGATAAGCAATTCCGCTGCAGAGAACGCCGATTGCTACCATGGCAGAGATCGTAATGCCCGTGGGCTCGCCCTTTATGGGGATAAAGAACAATACCGGGATAAGTAGCACAGATGCTGCCCACATGCTGCCGTGGGCATTGTCAAACGGCTCGATACCGGTTTGTTTGCGGGCGAGATTAGATGCAACCCCATAAGAAAATGCAGAAACTAGACTGGCAATCACCGGCAAATGGGTATCGGGATTTGTAAATGACTCGTCACCGCCGACAAGCACCAGCACACCAATAACCCCCAACAGCAGCCCGACACCGCGGCTGAGTTTGAAGCGCTCATTTTTAAGGTGTAGGCCGATCACGAATCCCCACAGCGGGGCGGTGGAGTTCAAGATAGCCATCTGGGACATCGTGAGTGTGGCCGCAGCATAGCCCAGGCAGACAAACGGCAGTGCCGAGTTAAAAAAACCGATCTGCATGTAGTGACGCCAGTGGCTGAGCAGCTGAATACGTTTTTTTAGATAGAGCGCCAGAGCAAAAAGAAATATGGCCGCAAACAGCGTTCTTCCCTCAGCCAGGTAGGCGGCACCCAGGACGGGGGAGGCGACCTTCATGAATACAAAAGAGGCCCCCCAGATCGCTGCGAGCGCGACTAACCAAAGAAGATCTTGCGCGCGCATGTCTGAGATAACTTTAGGATGATCGCTTGTGGTGGACTGACTGTAGAAAACATTGTCACGCTACACTGCAGGGTAGCACAACGACTTTTCAAGGGGAGACAACAATGAGTTGCACCATACGTCGTCGAATTTTTGCGCTTGCCTTTTGTGGTGTCGTCGCACCGCAGCTTGCGCTGGCACAGGACACCCAATGGCCAACAAAGCCAATCAAGTTTATCGTGCCTTACTTGACAGGCGGAACAACTGATTTAGTTGCGCGAGTTACGGGGGAGTATGTTGGAAAGAAGCTTGGCCAACCCGTGGTTGTGGAAAATCGGCCCGGGGCGGGAGGCAATATTGGCATGGGAGTCGTCGCCAAGTCCGCGCCTGATGGCTACACAATTGGTTTTGGTGCGATCTCCACGAATGCTTTAAATCCCCATATTTATCGGCAGATGACATTTGATCCTCGTAAGGACTTTACTGCAGTCAGTCTACTGGGCTATTCGACAATCGTATTAACGGTTGCTCCGGATCGGGTTCCCGCTCGAAATGTTCAAGAATTTACTGCCTATGCCAAATCTAATCCTGGTACCACGTATGGGACCGCAGGTGCAGGCACATCGATGCACTTAGCGGGCGCCATGTTTTCACAGATGACCGGCGTAGATCTCACGCATGTGGCATATAAGGGTAGCGGCCCGGCGATCGCAGACATGCTGGGTGGCCATCTGTTGGTCATGTTCGACAATCTGCCTGCCAGTCTGCCGCATATACAGTCGGGGAAGCTTCGTGCCCTGGCTGTAGCAGGAAAATCAAGGTCAACAGCACTGCCGGATGTTCCGACCTTGGCCGAAACAGGCCTGAAAGGATACGGGGTGGATCCGTGGTTTGGTGTTTTCGGACCGGCCGGTATGGACCCGAAAGTGTCGCTTCGTTTGTCACAGGCCTTTAGCGAGGCACTTGCGGATCCAGAGGTGAAGGCAAAGCTGATAAAAAGTGGATTTACCCCCGAGGGATCAACACCCGATGCGTTGGCAAAGCTTGTAGCATCCGAATACGAGCGCCTTGGAAAGGTAGCAAAGGCTGCAGCAATGTCTGTGGAATAACTCTTGCGCTGGACACAACGGTCTTTAATCCGGCCGCATATTTGCTGTCTTAATAATAGGGCTCCATTTCTCAGACTCAGCCCGAATCAGGGCTGAGAACTCCTCTGGTGTGCCGCCGCCGATCTGATTACCTTGAGACAAAAGAATTTCGCGAATCTGCGGATCCCGGAGTGCCTCGTTGGCCGCTTTATTCAGCTTTTCAACAATCGCTTTCGGTGTGCCTTTGGGGGCGACGATTCCCTGCCAGTTCAAGACCTCGATTTTTGGATAACCAAGCTCCGCAAAAGATGGTACCTCCGGAAGTAGTGGCGAGCGTTTTTTGCTGGTAATCGCTAGAGGCCGAAGTTTTCCACCCTTGATACCGGGCACTGCGGAATACATCTGATCGAACATAAGATCTACGCTTCCAGCCATTAGATCCGCCAGCCCGGCTGCACCACTTTTATAGGGCACATGAATCATGTCAATACCGGCGCTTTGTTTAAAGAGTTCCGCGGACAACTGATGGGTGCCCCCGATTCCTCCGGAGGAAAAGGTCAGTGTTCCAGGTCGGGCTTTTGCTGCCTTGATAATGTCCTGCACGCTCTTATAAGGTGAGCCGGGGTGAACAACAAGAACAAGGGGCCCTTTTTCAATGAGCATGACGGGTACGAGATCCCGCTCAGGGTCGTAACGAAGATTTCCAAATAATGTTTTATTGATCGCGAGCGGAGCGAAATTACCCATGCCAATCGTATAGCCGTCGGGCGGCGCTCTGGAGATGAATTCTGTCCCAATATTTCCGCCCGCTCCTGCTTTATTGTCAATGATGACGGGCTGTTTAAATGCCTGAGACATTTTCTGACCAAACTGCCTTGCCCGCTGATCAGCACTACCACCGACACCGTATGGCACAACAAACGTAATGGGTTTAGAGGGGTAGCCAATTTCCTCTGCCCCAACAGATGTAATGGAGCAGAGGGTAACTGCAACGAACACAAGTCTCTGAAGCATATGAGCCTTCACACTATCTTAATAGACAGATCGGGCAGCCGATCAATCTTGCACACAATTACATCTCCTTTAACCACAGGACCAACATTTTCTGGTGTTCCTGTGTAAATGATATCGCCAGCAAACAGCTCATTTGCCTCGGATATCTTGGTGATCTGTTCGGCAACCGACCAAATCATATGGGCCAGGGAGGCGTTTTGTTTGGTCTCTCCGTTAACCGATAGTGAGATCTTCTCCTGTTGAAAATGCCCTATTCGACTTACAGGATAAAGAGGGCCGATAGGCGCTGACTGATCAAATGATTTCCCAATCTCCCAAGGTTTTTTCTGATCGCCCATCATGCGCTGTAGGTCGCGTCGAGTCATGTCCAGTCCAACTGCATAGCCATAGACACAGTCAAGTGCTCGATTCATTGGGATATTTTTGCCACCAGACTTAAGGGCGACCACCAGTTCAACCTCATAGTGATAGTTTTTTGTTAGTGATGGATAGGGATGGTCAGCGGTCACCCCAACAGGGACAAACTGAATCGCATCGGTGGGCTTCTGAAAGAAAAATGGGGGCTCGCGTGTTGGATCGGACCCCATCTCTCGGGCATGTGCCGCATAATTTCGTCCAATGCAATAAATCCTCCGAACCGGAAAAACCTCATCGGTCCCTGCAATCGGGATCGTGATGGGTTTGACAGAAAACGGTGTTTTTGTTGTCGAGGCCTGTGCCGGATTAAAAAGCGTAAGGGTCCCGCCGGCCGCAAGAAGGCCAGTCTGAAGCGTCTTTCGTTTTTGCCGATCCATAACATGATCTCCTTTATGTTCTTAATCTGTCGCAGTCGTCACCCTGACGGCACTATCTCTGTAGATCGCTATATATGCCGAGTCACGCCGCCATCCACGCGAAGACTCTGCCCAGTGATATAGCTGGCATCCTCAGAGAGAAGAAAAGCAACGGTTTTAGCGATTTCCGATATCTTGCCGATTCGTTTCATGGGGATACTATTCAGAGTCTCTGGTTTGTGTTGAAGACTATCTGTAAATCCAGGTAACACCGCGTTCATCCGAATTCCCTGGGCGGCATATCGGTCAGCATATAGCTTGGTAAAGGTGCCAATCGCGGCACGGTAGGTGCAGGAGACCGGAAACGCCAGGGAGGGCTCATATGCCGCAAAGGTCGTAATGTTTACAAAAGCACCGGACCCCTGCGTAACCATGGCTGGGGTAACAAGCCTTGCAAGTTCAATCACCGGGAAAAGAAGCATGTCATGACCGACTTGCCAGTCTTTTGCAGAAATCTCCAACAAATCGCCTTTTGGCGGATGACCCGTGTGATTCACGACGGCATCAATACGGCCCCACTTGTCCAGGGCCTGCTTCACCAATCTGGCAAGGTCTTCTGGGTTCGCCACGGATCCCTTCAGGCCGACTCCGCCTAGATCCCCTGCCAAGGAAAGGCTAGCCTCAGATGGCGACATCAGGGCCAGTTCATAACCGCGTTGTCCTAGCTCCTTGGCTACCCCAGCCCCGATACCGCGCCCTGCAGCAGTAACAATTGCGACCTTTGTCATGTTCTAACCCTTCTAATCTCGACCAATGGCTTCTTCTAACTCACCCGTTTTTATCCAACGAATGATTGCTTTCGAGACAGCAGCTTCTCGCCCCTCGTAGGAGTGATAATGCTTGGCTCCGCATGAATCCCCGGATGTGCTGCCCCCATACACCGACATGAGATTCTTGCCTGCATAGTCCTTCACAATTGCGTAAGGAGTGACCCAGCAACGATCATCGGCATGATGAATATGGACAATGGGCGTCTTGACTTGGTCGAGTTTAATTCTCGAAGATGAATTACCAAACTGAGCATAATCGCCACGTCCAGCAAGTGTCTGTGCGGCAGAGTGGATACTGCCACTAATCATGTCACCCAAATGAAACGCCAGCCATTTCGATGAGATCGTTCCATAGCTGTGACCGAAGAGAAAAATACTGGTAAATCCATGTTCGTTGCGTAAGGAAGTAATTAGCTTACGAATATCAGCAGCATGAGACTCTGAAGAGCGAAAATTATCATCGCAAGAGGCTGGGTTACCCGGGTTTCTCAATGCCCATTGATCGGTAGGGCAGTCCACCACTACGAGAGAGATCCCATTTGTAGTAAAGAGTTGAATTTCGCCCTGCATGAAATTAAGGCTTCGAAACGCATCACGCCCCGACTCGAGTCTTGCGATACCTGGCCAACCCCGAAATATCAGCAATGCAGTAGTCGAGGGCGTAGATCCTTTGATTATGGCAGCCTTTTGAATAGCATTTTCTTTTGTGAAAACTCCAAACTGGCGGTCTGTATTCAATGAAATGAGCGTCGGATCCGGAACCTGTGCCAGCGAAATTCCAGCGGATAAAAAGCTGGTGATTAATGCGCAAGCGAGAGAGAGCATCAATTTATTTGTCATCGCAGAGTCCGAGTGGGTTTGGGATATCAAGTTTGTAGATTTTTATTTTGCGAAGCACAATAAGCAGAGGATCGGGTTTATGTGAACCGAAGACTTCCGAATCAATCGACCGATATGATAGGGCTGTCCAAGAATATTGTCGTAATTTAGGAGAAGCGAAATGCCCAAAGCCTATGTAGTAGTGCAGATGAACGTCTTGAATCTAGAGAAATTTCGAGAAGACTATGCCCCAAAGTCCCCGGCCACAATCGAAAAATACGGTGGCAGATATATTGTGCGGGGCGGTGAAATCAGTACGCTAGAGGGCGAGCTTCCCTATGGCCGAGTAGCGATTCTCGAGTTTCCTGACAAAGCAGCTGCTTTGGCGTGGTACAAGAGTCCGGAATATCAGGCCATCATTGGCGGCCGTCATCGCAATAGCGAGGGGATCTTAAGCGTGATCGAGGGCGTGTAGTCAATTAGCTTTTACGCAAGACAAATAAGGAATCAATCCGCAGTGGGGATTTGATAAACTCGATCGAGTTATTTGCCCATACTTTTTGTTTTTATTCCCCAAATTGAAAGATTGAAATGGCCGACACCATAGCGCCAGTGATTACGAATGTCGTTCTTCCGACGCAACGCGTCGTGGTGACTTCACGAGGCTATGAGCTTGGAGACCTTGGATTTCAAGTCACTTTCACTGAGGAAGGTTCGGGGTTTAGTTCGTCGAGTATCTCCTGGCGAGACCCTTCAGGAACCCGGTCGACCAGCCTGATTGCCCCAAACCTTGATGACTCAACGGGTACCCCAAACGCAGGTACCGTTACGTTTCGCCATGGATCTTTACTAACAAAGTGGGATGAAATCGGTGAGTGGAAGTTCGATAGTCTGCGAATTACGGACGCAAGAGGTAACCAAAACTGGTACGACGCGACCGCCCTTTCAAAGCTAGGCTTTGATGTTTCAAAACTCTCGCTTTTTGTTGAGCAGGACTTAACTACCCCTTTCTACAAATTAACCGCTACAGCTTCTCAGATTGACGAGGGAAAAACCGTCACCTTTAATCTTTCAACTGACAATATCGCCGAAGGTGCGAAGGTCAACTATCAGATTAGCGGGGTGTCTCAAGACGATGTGATGGTTGGTCCGACGAACCAGCGCACTCTTACAGGTTCTATGACTGTTGGGACCTATGGTGAGGGTAAAGCTACCTTGCCCGTCTTTATTTTCGATGACAGTTTGACGGAAGGTACAGAAACCTTAACTTTTTCGGCCGGTGGGCAGTCGGTTAATGTGACGCTCAATGACACGTCGACAACACGGTTTTTAAATCCAACGTATTCGATCAGACCGTCCGCTACCGTTCTTGATGAGGGCGGAATTTTAGAATTCTCGGTATCTACAACCGACGTTCCTGCGGGCTCTCAGATCACATACAGCGTAAGCGGAGTGCAATCTGCCGATATCCTGGGAGGCCAGCTCTCTGGGTCAGAGATTATTGGCACTCAAGCGCGCGTTTTTTTTCTTTATACCGCTCGTTGAAGACAGGCTGACTGAGGGTCCGGAAACAATGATCGTTACGGTAGCGAATCAGTCCGTATCGATTTTGATAAACGATACTTCAAAGACTGCTGTTGTCGCCGCTCCAGTAACTTACGCTGTATCGAGTTCGTCGATGTCCGTCTCTGAGGGTGGAATTGGATCTTTTACTGTTTCCACGACCGGTGTCGCTGCTGGTACTTCGCTTTCGTACTCGGTATTAGGCCTTAACATCGCAGACGTCGTGGGCGGCGCGCTGACTGGCACGGTTGTTTTGATAGTGCTGGCCGAGGCACCATCTCGGTGCCGATAGCGGCAGATAGCCTTACGGAAGGCACGGAGGTAATGTCGGTCCAGGTTCAAGGCCAGTCAGCCTCGATGAGTGTTTTAGACACCTCTCTATCGCCTGCATCGGGAACAACGATCAACAACAATAGTGGCGTTATCGCTGGTGGTAACGTGGTGATCAATAACACCACAATTAATAACGTCAATAACGGCACAATCGTCAACAACACGAACTCAAATAACACCACGACCACAAATACGACGACGAATAACGTTAACTCTGGGAATACAACAAACACGACGATTACGTCGTTTAATAAGACGATCAAGGTCTTCGATGCCTCGATGACCAATGACACCAAGGTGGTGGTGACCCGGGTGGGCGATATCACCCGTATTGAGGGTAACCAGGAAAACAACACGGTGGTGGGTACCGATGCCGTTGACCGGCTTTTTGGCGGGGGCGGGAGCGACCGGTTTTATTCGTCCAAGGGCAATGACGTCTTAGATGGCGGAGACGGCACCGATGCGGTGACCTTTAAGGGTAAGTCGACGGACTTTCGGGTGGAAAAGTCAGGGGCCAATTGGGTGGTTCGGGATACCCGCTCAGATGCTGCCGTAAACTAAGGCGAAGACACCCTCACGGGGGTGGAGCGGATAGCCTTTGAGGACAAGGTCTTGGCCTTAGACACCGATGGGGTAGCAGGCAAAGCCTATCGGGTCTATAAGGCGGCCTTTAACCGTGATCCCATGCAGGGGGATACCTCAGGGCTGGGTTTCTGGATCGACAGGATGGATAACGCCATGGATCTCATCGAGGTCTCGGCCCGGTTTGTGGACTCCAATGAGTTCAGAAGCCTCTACGGCACCAATCCGACTAACGAGCAGTTCCTAACCAAGCTCTACACCAACGTCCTGGGTAGACAGCCCGAGGCGTCTGGATTTAACTGGTGGCTAAATGAACTGAACACCAACCCCGAAAAGACCAAGGCGAAGGTCCTGGCAGACTTTGCAGAATCTGCAGAGAACCAGACCGGCGTCGTCAGCCTCATTGGTAACGGCATCACCTATGAGCCGTGGGTTGGCTGAGACGAGCTTCTAAGAAAAGCACACCGCCCCTAAACGGTGACGGGATGGGCATGCGGCATTCCGTAGCGGATTGTGATTTACCCTAGTTATTTGTTATAGTTATTATAGTCAAATACGCTCGGTAACAATCCAAATGCCAAATAGCCGTGGCCGAAAGGTGCTTCTTAGGCTCTCGCAGATCTTCTACGAAGTCGTTCCCTCGCAGTACAAGACTTATTGTGCATTTACGTCCCGAATTTCACTAAGTGTTCTGCAAAGATTTGGCCATGCTGCGCAGGTAATCCCATGTCAGCTGTCTCTGGCGGTTCCCAATCAGGTATTCATCTTCGGCTTTATTGATCCGCCGCCTGATGAGCAGTGGAATGGTCACGCGGTCTGTACTTCAGATGGCTACCTGTTTGACGCAGCGTTAGCCCATTGCAAGAAGTTCGTAGAGGGCGTTCCCGATAGTCTTGCAACTCCGCTAGCTCCTGCATTTGCCACAGCGATTGCTCGCGTGACCCTGGATAAGCAAACTAATCTCGCTCTATGGTGGCTGCCCCCACCGGTCGGTTTCGACACGCAACTTCCCGAGGAACCCATTGGGCTCATTGAGCATTTCGCAGAGCAGTTATTCCAGCGACTCAGCGCTGCCTCATAAGAAAAATTAATTCTGTTACTTTAAAACCACGGCTTTTAATCCGTGGATAGACTATCCGCTAAAAGGACTCATTCGGCACTCAACTCGTGGCAAGTCCAAGTTAACGTGGAAACTGGATTGTAAATCCGATCTTAGAGGTGTTAGCAAAGCTGGCGGTAGTTCTTGAGGTACCCGTTGTTCGTCTCCTGAAAACTTAACTCCTCGTATCGCGTGGATTTTATCTGCCCCCATTTCTTTCTGAGATTTAAAGCCTCAGAATGTAATTCCGGAGATAGCTGAAGCGTGTTTGGGAGCTATATTTTTTGGATAGGAATGACTAGTAGTTTCTCAAAATTTTTTCGGGACGGATTGCGACAAAAATATGGTCGACTCCCCTCGGCCGCCTTTATAGCAATCCAGTTTAATCGTCATCTTGACGGCGAAAGATCGGTCTCCCACGAAACAGTTCGTCGATGGATACGCGGCATATCAATGCCAACCTACTCGCATCTGCAGGTGCTGGCAGCATGGTTGGCACTAGACATTAACAAATTAATGGCTGATTACGGATCGGTAAATCTTTATCAGACGCAGACCCAGGGGCCACGTTATAGTGAAGAAACGATCAGGCTTGCAGAGTTGTTAAGCAGTCTACCGAGTGAAACAAAAACGCGTTTACTCAATTTGATATCTACCCTGCCAACTCTTAGCTGAAACAGGGTAAAAGACAGCCTAAAAGACCCTTACTGTAATCCCTTTAACCACTCCAGAGAGAGATTGACCGCCGCTTCGGGCGTATCCAGATGGCCCGCCTCGACGGTTCGATACTCATTTTTTGGGTGCGGCGGGATTCTATCGAAAATATTGGTCTTGGTTGTTTGAAAAAGGGGATCCCTCGTACCAATGACTATCAGGGTAGGAATTGGTTTTTTGTAGTTCCCGGCTGTCAAAGTCATATTTCCGAGCCCCTCAGGGTCGAAGTAACTTAAAAAAACGTCAGCAGACATTCGTATAGTCCGAGTTTCGCCCTGGTTAAAATCTTTTACCGATACTTTTTCGTTTCCCTGGCCCGCTGCGATCATTTGTCTGGCGAGCGGCAGAGTGTCGGTATTGAGGTTAAATTTATGGAACATTATGGAAGGTACATGGCCAGGCGCTAAGGCGATAATTCCGTCGACGTCACCCTTCATCGACGCATATGCAAGCGCCGCATTTGCTCCAAAACTCTGGCCACCAACAATCACCAGTCTGGTTCCTTTCTGGCGAAATTTGCCTACCTGTTGTGCAATTTCCTCTATGGCAGCAGCATAAGTCACGTCGTAATTTCGATGACGAGACCAGGGCATCTCGATCGTTTCGACTTCACAAATCGGAGCTAATCTTCGGCCGTAAAAACTAATAAACTGCGGCGTTCCCCACTTGCCATGCATCAGAACTACTGCACATTGCTTAGCTTGAGCATTTCCGATTAACGGCCAAAGCGAAAGTGTGAAGATGGAAAATAGTGACCCCAAAATTGAACCTAGACTTTTCATTGTTGGTTCTCCTGATGCCCGGTGCATGGATCAGGCTAACGGGCTAGACAGCCTTCCACAAAGTCGGTGAGCTCGACTGCGCGTTGATATTGGGTAATTTACCAAGTGCGCCCTTACAAAGCTGCCGTGAGATCGGGCGCAAGGACCATTAGAGAATGTTTACTGTGTTTCACAGGCCTATCTCCTTTGGATCAATAGAGGTGGTAAACACATTTACGCCCGGGCTAAAAGCGCGATCAATAGATGGTGGCTCGGGGCGGAATCGGATAACTGAAACTCGGTCTTTGCTCACTACCCGTGGATAGCCTTCAACTCGCTAGGCGTACCTTAGTGTAATGAGAAAACTTAACGGAGGTCAACTTTGGGGATTGAATTTTGTGATTCTACAAGGTGACTTTGGGGCAAATATAAGGCTTCTAAGAGAAGAGCGAGCACTGTCACAAACGCAACTTGCGGCTGCCGCCCAAATCACACAGGCTGAAATAAGTAACATTGAGAGAATGGTTTCTAATCCAAGTCTCGAAGTCGCCACGAAAATCGCTACAGCTTTAGATGTCCCCTTTGTTCGGCTTTTCAAGAGTCAAATGTCACCTGGCTCAGAGCGGCATTGAACTTTCCTTGGTTCGTTGGGTTTTCTCCCAAATATGCTTTGCAAACAGTTGCTTTAAAACCGTGGCTTTTAAACCGTGGACGGTGTGTCCCCCATAAGGGCTAATAAGGCGTCTAACACCTTAAAGCCCCATCGATATGCTGCAGTCAGAATTAAGAGAATTGCAACTTGCCTTGTCCGAAAACATCAGAATATTGAGGGGCAAGCGCGGACTTTCACAAGAGAGACTGGCTTTGGAAGCGGGAGTGGACAGGACACTTGTTAGTAAAATTGAACGCACTATCGCTAACCCAACTCTGGAGGTTCTCGCTAAGTTGGCTGCAGTTTTGGAGGTGCCCGTCGTTCGACTTTTGAAAAACTAATTACACACTCGATGTGTAATTAGGGCTATCCTTCTTTTTTGAGGTTTAAAAGCCTCATACTACAGCCACAAAAGAACAATGTTTTTCTGCTGTCTTTGATCGGGGGCCAATTGTCAATCTCAGATGTGTTTTCCGAGAGTTTGAGAGAGGGGCTACGTAAAAGGTATGGGCGCTTGCCATCTGCTGCTTTCGTAGCCATTCACTTTAACCGAAATAACAAAGTGGAAAAGCCAATATCGCAAGAGACTGCAAGGCGGTGGATGCGTGGTGATTCAATGCCGAATTACAAACATTTCTATACCTTAGCCCTGTGGTTAGGGTTGGATATCAGTGAATTGATGAAGGGAAGTCCCTTTGCGAATCAACATCTTGTAGAACAGCCAGGCACGCTTTACTCGTGTGAAACCATCAGGATGGCAAATTGGTTAAATAGCCTGCCGATTACGACTAAGAGTGTGTTAATCCAAATAATTGATTCGTTGCCAGTGGGGTGACGTGTTCAAGCGTAGCAAGTTACCAAGCGTAAAATCTTTTAACGCTCGCTGCTAACAAAATGGGAAGGATATCGCTACGGTTTGAGAATGGTGGCTGGGGCGGAATCAAACAAAGATCCATTCTTGTTAAAGGGGGCTCCAACTCGGTTTTTTGAACGAATATCCAAATAAAAGACGCTCGCTGGCAAACTCTGAGATTTCTCCCCAGGACAGACTCGCAGATCCTGACCACTCAACCAATAGTGCGAGTATGAGCTTGTTTTGCCAGAGCCCTGTTCTGAGCGATTCACGGTAGCCATCTGATCCCGTGAAACCGCGGGTTTGATAGGCTGACAGAACAACGAGTGCGCTGAAGATGAGTGATCTAAATAGGAGCTGATGTTTTTTGTAGACTCTCTCGATGAGAAAAGAAAGGAGTAGCGAAAAGTTTAGAATCGCAAACAATATTGATAACCCCAAGGCGATTGGAGGAACAATTAAATTTTTGTAGGCAATTTCAGGGGTGAATTCAGGGGAGTGATCCACTTCGTAATTCGTTGGAATTTTTTCAATCCAACTATTGATTTGCTCCACACGATCGTCGCTGTGTAAGGCCGCTGCTGGGAAAAGCGCCATTACTGATTTTTTCTCAAAAGCTGTAAGCTCTCTATCAACGATCGGCTGCCCTTTAAGCGTTGTTAGATTGCCAGCGGCGGCGTCCTTGGCAAGAACGGCAAGTGCAACTGCAGCGGATTTGTCGGCGGGGTTGGCTGTTTCGATTAGATAATCGGTAAGCTCCCGTTGTGCATTCCACATCACGATGACGCCGCCAATTAGACATAGGATGAGTGGGAGGAGCTTACTGGTGAGCTTGGCTAGGTTTAATCGGTAAATCAGTAGCCCGAGTCCAATTCCAGAGATTAAACGACCCCAGAATTCCAGACCAACGAGTGTCTCCTCGCTAACTGTTTCTGAGGCTGTGTTAGTGAGTTGATAATTAAAAGCTAACTCTACAATTACGTAGAGCGCAGGAATAAGTGCACCGAGAGCCCAGTTAGATTGAAATCGCAGCGTCATGAGTTTGAAAGTTCCAACCGCAGTTCCGAGGAATTAGCCTGCGCATGTCGAGAAAACTTAATGATCTCCTTAAATCTGTATCCGAGGTTGATGTGGGAAGTAGAAAGCCCCTAGACGAGTTCGGGGAAAGCCTGAAAGGGGCTCAGATTTCACTCTAGACCACCCCAGAGATGCTAAGTCTTGCAAAGTGGGAGCGTCTCCTAACAAATGAGAACGGTGGCTCGGGGCGGTATCAAACCACGCCAAAGATGCTCAATACAACCAAGTGGGAGTTTGAATCCGCGGAACGGTAATCGAATGGTGGCTCGGG
>Ga0255182_1000158_pt1 | contig 58033 bp, 44 predicted proteins | sample Atl_UVDOM_RepA_8_FD_188420 | JGI IMG/M metagenome (GOLD analysis project Ga0255182, IMG submission 188420) | Freshwater microbial communities from Altamaha River, Georgia, United States - Atl_UVDOM_RepA_8d | ecosystem: Environmental > Aquatic > Freshwater > River | place: USA: Georgia...
GTCGATGACCACCACCACCGGCCCCAGGCCGCGGAGCACGTCGAGGGCGTGCTCGAGATTGCCCTCGGTCTCGCCGACGTACTTGCTGCGGAAGTTCTTGAGCACCGCGCAGGGGATGCCGACGCTGCCCGCGTAGCACTCGGCGATGAAGCTCTTTCCCGTGCCGACCGGCCCGCAGATCAGGTAGCCCATCGGGGCGCTCTCGAGCTGCCCGCGCTTGATGGCACGGGCGTCGGTCTCGAGCCGGTTCTTCGCCTCCGCATGGCCGGCGACGGCGTCGAGCGTGAGCCGCGGCTGGATGAACTCGATGAGCCCCTGGCATGACCGCTCGATCAGATCCTTCTTCTTCGTGGCGAACTCGGGGCCGTCGGGCGCCGAGCCGTCGCGGGCCGACATCGTGAGCACCGCCCGCAGGCTCTCGAGCGTGAGGCCGCCGGCGAGCGCAGCCGTCCGCTTGACGGCCTCCATCTGCTCCGCGGGCATGCCGGCCTGCGCGGCTGTCTCGAGGGCGAATCGCTCCCGAGATTCGGCGTCGGGCAGCGGCACGTCGATCGCGGTCACAGCGGCGCTCGTCACCAGCCGCGGGTGCATCTCGGCGAGGCTGTCGGTGAGGAGCACGATCGCCACGTTCACCCGCCGCAAGAGCGGATTGGTGGCCCAGCCGAGGATGCGCACGAGCCGGCCCGCCCCGGCCCGCGCCGACGACTCGCCGGCAGGGGCCAGGTATTGGCCGTAGTCGAGCACGACGGCGATCCGCTTGCGCTGCTCGGGCGGGTCGATCAGATTCCGTTCGAGGAGAGCGTCGATCGTGGCGATCGCCTGATCGGGATCGCGGGGCCAGTTGGCCGCGGCGCCGAGCCGCTCTGTGAGCCACTGCGCCATCGTCCGCAGCCGCGCCGGATCGGGGCCCGCCAGCGGCCGCAGGCCCTTGCCGACGTCGTAGGAGAGCACGATGTCCCAGCGACCGAAAAGCTCGCGGGCGAGGAAGTCGGGCACGGTGCCCCAGCCTGCCGGTGTCCCGGCCGGGCCGAGCGGCACCAGGTCGCGGACGTTCCCATGCAGCAGGAACACGCAGCTCGTGCCGGAGAGATAGGAGTCGCCGAGTCGCTCGGCCCAGGCCGGACACCAGGCGGGCAGAGCCGCGGAACCGCCGGCAGTGGCGGCGGTGCCCAGTTGCGGAGCCGTGCCAGCGGCAGTCCCCCCGACGGCCCCTCCCGCCGGGTGTACCGGCGCGGAGGCCCGCGGATCCTGACGGCCTTCGGTCGTCGAGCCGATGCTCACGGTACGGATCTCCCTCTTCCCGCTCCTGCCTCGAAAACCCCCGAGCGAGCGGTCCGCCCGCCGAGACCGCACCCGCGACGAACTTCGCCCTGCCAGCCGCTCAGCCGAGCGTCTGTCGCGTCTTCTCGGCGCCCAGCTCCTTGTCGTCGGCCTTCACCCCGGCCGTCTCCGGCGTCACCATTCCCATCTCGATTTCGAAGTCGCGGAGGGCTTGGTCGGCCATGTTCTTCTCGACCGCCTCCTCGGCCTTGATCTTGTCGAGTCCTTCGCCGGACAGGTCGGCGGCCACCCGCACCTTGGCCCGATTGAGGCCGATCTTGTCCTGGATGACGTCCTCGATCTGACCGAAGTCCGTCGTGATGTCGAAGTTGAAGCTGTTGGCGAGTTTGGCCAGTTCCGCCTCGGCCCGCGAGAGTTTGAGATCGGCGTCGTACTTCTGGATCTTGTTTTTCAAATCCGCGAGTTTCTTGGTCGCATGCTTCACCTTCGTGACGTTGTTGTTGTAGGCGGTCTCGTGCATCTTGAGCTGCGCCTCGTTCTCGGCCAGGTCCTTCTTCGCCTTCTGCAGTTCGAGGGCGAACTTCGCGGCCGTCTCCCGCTCCCCGGCCTGGAGATAGGCCTTCACACGGGCCTCGAGTGATGCCACGTGGTCGCGGCTGCCATTGACCTGACGCAACACCCGTTCGACGAGCGCACGATACTGCTCGAGCCCCTCGCGGCCGTCCTTCATCTGGTCCACGGCCTTGTCATACTCGTACTGCAACTGCGCGACCGGATCGGCCGTCCAGAAGAAGTTGGCGATTTTGTTCATCTGGGCGGCGAGCGCCTTCCAGAGCTTTCCCAGGATCATGTGCGGTGTCTCCGCGAAAAGGGGGCGGTTACGGCGGCGCAGGGGTCCCCGCAGACGGTTTTGGTGTTGATACCGCTCTTGGCGGGGAGAGTCAAACAGCCGTCACAGTCAGGCTTTCCGGCAATACCGGCGCTGGCCGCCGAGCGGTGCGGCGGGTTTCCGCCACGCCGCTGGCAGGTTACGCTAGGACACCGCGGGCGGAATCTGGACGCTCGCCCGCGCCCTGCGGGCGAGACAGCGGTCGCCATCGCCCTCGCAATCAGTCCTCGAATCACCCCCATTCCCAGACCCCTTCCCAGGAGTTTCGCCATGCCCTCGTCGTCCCGCCGCGGCTTTCTCCAGTCCGCATCCCTGGCCGGAGCCGGCTACTTCATCGCGGCCACCGGTCGGACGGCCCTGAGCCAGTCGGCCAACGAGCAGCTCTCCGTCGCCTGCATCGGCGTCGGCGGCAAGGGGGGCAGCGACTCGGACAACGCCGCGCTCTTCGGGCGGGTCGTGGCGATCTGTGACGTCGACCGGAACACGCTCGAGAAGAAGGGCAACTCCGAGAAATTCAAGGATGCGGAGCGGTTCACCGACTACCGGGAACTGCTCGCGAAGCACGGCAAGAACATCGATATCTGCACGATCAGCACCCCGGACCACATGCACGCCCCGGCGACGCTCGAGGCGATGCGGATGGGGATCAGCTGCTACACGCAGAAGCCGCTGACACGGACGATCTACGAGGCCCGGCTGCTGGCGAAAGTGGCCGGAGAGACCGGCGTCTGCACCCAGATGGGCAACCAGGGCACCGCCCTCAACTCCTCCCGCGAGGCGATCGCCCAGATCAAGTCGGGAGTCCTGGGCACGCTCAAGGAAGTCTACGCCTGGTCCAACAGGCCGGTCTGGGCGCAGGGCCCCGGCCGGCGGATGAACATCCGCAAGTACCAGGTGCAGGCGATGAAGGAGGTCGACGAGCAGGAGGATGCCGCGACCACGGCCGAGGAGGTTTCCCAGATCGTTGCCGACCTCATCAAGAAGAAGCAGCAGGAGATCGGCAAGGCCCTCGAGCGGCTCGACTGGAAGAGCTGGCTGGGGGTGGCGCCGGCCCGTGAATACTGGCCGGGCCTCTACCACTCCTTCCAGCACCGGGGCTGGTGGGACTTCGGGACGGGCGCCCTCGGCGACATGGCCTGCCATCAGCTGACCGTGCCGTTCGCCGCCTGCGGCCTCCGCGATCCGGTCTCCGTCGTCGCCCGCACCACGGGCCACGACTTCGACAGCTTCCCGGCCAGCTCGATCATCAAGTTCGAGTTTCCGGCCACCGCCGAGCGGCCCGCGCTGCCCTTCTGGTGGTACGACCGCAAGGGCAACAAGCCGCCGGCGGAGGTGTTCGCAAAGTGGGGAATCGACAAGGTTTCCGACAGCGGCGTGCTCGTCGTCGGCGAGAAGGGAGCCTTCTACAGCTCGGACGACTACTGCGGCAAATACGAACTCAAGGGCGTGGAGAAGGTGACGGCCGACTACGAGGCGGCGGAGGACAAGGGCAAGGGCAACGACGTGAACAACATGTACGAGCTCTTCCGCGCGAAGGCCGCCGGCAACCCCAAGATCTGCAAGTCGAACTTCATCGACCGGGCGGGCCCGCTCACCGAGACGATCCTGCTCGGCAACCTCGCCGTCTGGGCGGCCGCCCAGGGCGGTGCCAACGGCGAGATGGGCGACTGGGGCGAGAAGGTCGAGTGGGACGCGAAGAACCTCAAGGTCACGAACCTCGAGTCGCTGAAGACACCTCGGGTCGCCGACCTGATCAAGCCCACGTACCCCGCCGGCTACCGGCTCGACTGACACCACGAGGCACCGCGATGACCATTTCCGCATCGAGCGACTGCATGCGCCGACGCCTTCTTCTGACGGCGGCGGTGGCTGGCCTCCTGGTCGTGTTCGGCCCGGAGCGGACTGCGTCCGCCCGGCAGGCGACCACCGTGGCCGCGGTCGCACCGGCCGACGTGGCCGCCGCCCGGGCCCGTCTCGACGCCCTCGGCAAGGCCGCCCGCTATCGGCTCGACGACGCGGGGCGGCTCGTGGAGCTTGCGATCCAGGACGGCGCCGACGTCACGGCCGCCGACGTGACGCTCTTCGGCAAGCTGCGCGACCTGAAGAAGCTCGAGATCCAAAACTGTCGCATTCTCAACGATGAGATGGTGGCGGACCTCGCCGGCCTCGGGCATCTCGAGTCGCTCGCGCTGACCAACAGCGCTCTCACCGATGCGGGAGTCGAGACGATTCAGAAATCGTTCCCCGATCTCGTGGAGCTCGACCTGTCGAGCAACACGAATCTCACCGGCGCGGCGATGAAGCTGATTGCCGGCCTCGGCAAGCTCGAGCGGCTCTCGCTCCTGCAGACCAGCTTCAACGACCTCCACACCCGCCGGCTGGCGAAGCTTTCCGGGCTGCGCACCCTCGACCTGCGGGGCAATATGGAGGCGGCTGACATGACGCTCGATGTGGTCGGCAAGCTACCGAACCTGACCGGTCTCAAACACCGCAGCACGGCCGTGACCGATGCCGGCGTGGAGGCCCTCGCGGCCAGCCAGACGCTCGAGTCGCTCCTCATGCAGGACTTCGCGATCACGAGCGCCGCGGGTCCGGCGCTCGCGAAGCTGCCCCGGCTTTCGTCGCTCGAGGTCTTCCGCTGCCAGGGTTTCGGCACGGACGGCGTCCTGGCCCTGGCCGGCCTGCCGCTGACGCGGCTGACGCTCCGCGATCTGCCCGACGTCGGCGATCAGGCGCTCGAGGTCTTCGGCAAGCTGCCGAAGCTCAAAAAGCTCTACCTGCACGAACTGGCGTCGGTCGGCGACGAAGGCCTCGCGCATCTTGCCGCCGCCCAGGAACTGGAGGTACTTGACATCTGGAGCCTGCCGCGGATGACCGATGCCACGGTGGCGGTGATCGCCGGGCTGCCGAATCTCAAGGAACTGTCGATCCGGGAGACCGGCGTCACGGAACGGTCGGTCGCCGCAATTGCCGCGATGCCCAAGCTCCAGTCGCTCACCTTCAAGAACAACGGCCCGCTGTCGGCGGAAAACGCCGCGCAGCTCACGGGCCGCAAGTGGACGAAGCTCGACCTGGGCTCGGCCGGCGGCAAGTAGCCGACCGAAGCGCCCCGGATTCGGCCCGGGGCTGAAGCGCCGACTGCGGCTCGGCTCAATACTGAAGCACGACCGTCCCGTGCACGGCCAAGGCCGGCAGCCGCACCACGATATTTTCGGCGTCGACGGAAAAGTCGACCCCTGACGGCACCGCGAGCTGCTCTCGGTCGGGACTCGCATAGAAAACTTCCCGCGGCACCGCGGCGGTGAGCCGGGGAATCGAGACCGTCAGATTCTCCACGGGTTCAGGAAGGTTCGACGGCGTCGACCATCGGCCGTCGCCGCTTCGTCGCAGAAGCTGGACGACGAGGGCCGCTTGGGACGGTGCCGCGTAGGTCCGCGTCATGCAGCCGGCGGCGGTCGCCTCGATGCCGGTGTTGTACACATCGGGACCGTGGGTGTAGCCGAACAAGAGGGCGTCGTGGCGGTAATACGCCCGGACGAGCTCCTCGTTGCCGGACACCAACGGCGTGTTGTCGGGGTAGAAGAGCGTATTGAGTCCGTGCATCGTGCCGCTGGCCGTGTCGGGCTGGCCGACGACCATCAGGGAACCGCCCCCCGTCATCGCCGCGCCGAGAACCATCGCCAGCGATCCGGGCGGCCATGCCGTCTGCTTGGGCTCCATGTCGGCTGGATAGAGCTTGAGGACGACTCGCTGACGCCCCGGTCCCCGGTAGCGGTGGCAGATGTCGACGAGGTCTCTCAGCCACGGCGTGTGGTGCCGCCAGATTTCGAGAAACGCGAAGTCGGTCACATCCGACATCCGCTCCGCCCCGAACTCGTTCACGCTGTTGAAAGAGACCACGGCACCGGGCTTCACCCGCCGCGCGAGGCCCCGCACATCGCCGACAAAATCGTGCAGCACCTCCACGAGCGGATCCCCGTCGCGTCGGCTCTGCGCCGCGTGAAATGTGGCGTCGGCCGCGTCGCCATAGGTGTCGATCTCGAATCCGTCGAACGAAACGATGTCGTCCGGCGTATCGTCGAGCGCGCGGGCGAACTCCCCCATGATGTGCCGGTGCCAAGGCGAGTCGTCAGCGACATTCATCAGCCAAAACCACTTTGGCTCGCCCTTCGCGTCGGCCGCAGCCTCGGTCGTGACCTGCCCGTTGAACACCTTCGCGGCGCCCGTCGCATCGGTCATCGGAAACGGGTGCTTCTCGAAGACACTCCGTGAAGCGGCATAGGCCGCGACGTAGGCGATGGCGTGCATGTTGCGTGCATGCCCCGCCTCGATCTTCCCCCGCACATCGCTGCCCGCAATCCGGATGCCGAAGGGCTCGAAGACATAGGACTCGTTGCGGGGCGCATAATGCCCATGTGCCGGAAAGTAGTCGTAGAACTCGACGGCGTTGACGTGCAGAGCGGCGAGACTTTCCGCCCCGGCGACATTGTCGCTCCGCGGATCGTAAGCTGCATAGAATGCGTATCGGATGTCATCCGCCACGCTCTTCGCGACGGTCAGGACCGTGGTGCCAAGCGTGATCGCCTCTGCGGCACCCGGGCCGCGAACTTCTATCCTGGCGAGGTAACCACCGACCGCCTGCAGCGGCGGCACCGGAAACGCGGCGTCTCCAGCCGCCACGGCGTGTCGCGACTCGTGCACCGTCCGGCCGGTGGGAGTGCTGATGGTCAGCACCGCCGTTCCGGGCTCCGGCACCCGCATGCGGAGCACGTTGCCCTCGCCAGGCCGCACCCAGACCTTGTCGGCTCGCAGCGGGATCGACCGCGGGCCCCGGGCCGTCTCCCGCGCGGCTGAGAGGAGAAAACTCTGCATGACCATCCCGCGGTCGGGCATCGCCGGCAGGCCGCCGGAAACCGTCAGCAGACTGTGGCCTTCGTCGTCCGACTCCCGGACATGCGGATCCTTCACCCACGCGAAGGAGCCATCCTCGTGCTCGAGGACGAAGATGTATTTATGGCGGCCCGCCGGCAGGTCCTCCCAGCGAAACCAGCGGCCTTCGCCCGCGGGATGCATGGCATAACGACGATTGGTCAGCCGGCCCTTGCGGTTGTCCGCCCAGCGGTTGAAGTCACCGGCGAGAGAGACGTTGCGGACGCCCGCCGGTGCCTGGAAGCGGAACAGCACCCGACTCTCCTCCAGCACCGGCGGACCGTCCTCCAGGCAGGCTGCGGCGGGCGGTTGTGGCACAGCCTCGCGGTGCTGAATCAGCGTCCACAGTTCCTTCCACCCGCCCACGTCCTCCGCCACGGCAGCCCGGCAGAAGACGATCGCCGCCATGATGAGCGGGCACCGAACCAAAACCCTCCGCCACGACAGCCTCACCGGGCACCATCGGCGGTGATGGCAAGGTGATTGATCCAGAACTCGTTCTCTTTGCCGCCGTCGGTGTCGCGCACGTAGAACTTCACGCCCGCCGCCCTTCCTGCGTAGGTGCCCGTCGACTTGCTCGCGACACCGCCCCGGCGGACAACCGTCCACGAGCCTCCCACCTCGCCGGTCTGCGTGAACGTCAGCGTGAAGGCGCTCCTGGCGTCGTAGGTCGATCCCACCGAACCGTTGCCCGTCGCAGCCTTGTGGACGACATAGTCCTCCGCCCCGACGTTGAAGTTGAAGATCACCCGCTCGTTGTCGGAGGCCGGGGTCCTGAGGTCGAGCCCACGCAGGCCGCTGCGGAAGTTCACGGCGACATCCACGCTGAATGTCTGGCCGACGTCCAACGGAGCATCGAATGTTCGATACGCCTCGGCCGCCAGCCCCTTGCCGTTGGCGAACAGGCCGAACGCGACACCCGCCGGTGAGTTGATGTCCGAGTTGATGGTGCGCGAATCGGCGATCTTGAATCCGCGATCGGTCGCAGGCTCGCCCGTGCCCACGAGATTCCACCCCATGAAGCCGGCACCGCCATTCTCGCCGCTGGTCCAGAAAGGCCGCTTGGCGTAGGCCGAATCACCAGCTTCGTCTCTCCCCAGCGTGGCCGCAATCCCGGCCAGAGATTGAAACCCCAACACCGCAACCACGGCCGCATGCACGGCCACCTTCGGCACGTCCATCGACGATCCTCCTCTTATCGGTCACATCGCGAACAAACCGTGCGCCGGAACAATGCCGTCGCTGCGGCACGCACCCCCAATCGTAGCCGCAGGGTTCCTCGGGCTGCACGGCCGACCATTCGATCACCGGCCGCCCCCGGCCGCTCGCGCAGCCGGGGGCCGTGACGCCGGGCTTGAGGATCAGAAGTCGCTCGTGATCGCCTCACCGCCGTTCCGTGTGGAGAGGGACAGATAAAGGCTCGGATCGATCGTGTAGGAGAGGAAGCGGGTCGAGCCGTCGGCCATGAGCACGCCGAACAGGCCGCCCGTGTGCTCGGAGCTGGCGCCGCTGTACTGCCGCGACGGCAGGTCGGCTCCGGTCCCCCCGGGGGGATCGACCGTCGCCATCGTGCCCAGATCGGCCGCGGCCGGCGACCACGCTCCTGCCGAGTAGGCCGAGCTGGCCGTGGCCACGGTCCAGGTCTTCGCCCCTTCGAACAGCAGCGGCGCGTAGATGCTCTCCACGAGCTGGATCGTCTTCGTCGTGCCGTCGGTGAAGTCCTTGAAGCCTGTGCGGCGGGTGAAGGCCAGGCCGCCGCAGCCGACGGCGGTGTCAGAGTAGCCGGTCGTCGGGTGGGGCACGCCGACATTGCAGCGGTAGGTCGTGCGGCCCTTCATCGACGTCATGAGGGGAATCTCCGCGGAGGCGATCCGCTTGTCCGCCCCCGTCCACGACGGGCACTTCGCCCACGAGAGCGATGTGTTGTCGCGGATGCCGTCGCGAATCGTGCCCCAGCCGTTGCTCCCGTCCCAGAGGCCCTGCTTGAGCGGAAACTGGTTGAAGAGGGCGGTCTCCTCCACATACGGCAGCATCTGCACCAGCCAACTGTAGAACTGGTTGTCCGCGATGTCCTGGGGATTGGTGACACCGGACGCGGAACTGCCCGTCCAGCCGTTTGCCCCCTTGCCGTTATCCCAGAAACAGGCATACGGAAACTGGTTGTCGCCGGCACGGGCGTACTTGTCGGCGTAACCGTGCAGGCCGAGCCCGTTCTGCTTGAGGTTGTTGCCGCAGGAGCTCCGCCGGGCGGCTTCCCGGGCCTGCTGAACGGCCGGCAGCAGCAGCCCGACCAGCGTGCCGATGATCGCGATCACGACCAGCAACTCCACGAGCGTGAAGCCCGGTCGACGCGGCCGTAGGAATGAGTGAGCCATGGATGCGTCTCCGAATAAGGAACATGGATAAGACACTCGGCCCGAGCCTCGGGCGTGCCGGCCGGGTCCGCGGGGCCCCCTCTCCGACCGCCCAAGGAAGCCATAGCACAAATGCTATAGATGCGTCTGCGTCGATGCAAGCGGCGGGTGGGATGAAAGGCCGCGATCGGGGCGGCGGCCGAGGCGGGCGCGTCAGCGCGCGACGGGAACCGACCGCCCTCGTGGCCGCCGTGAAGCCGTCTTGCCGGGGGCGGCCCCCGTCGATTCGCCCTCGAAGAGCGTGGCCTTCCTGGGCACGATCCGGAGGCTTCCCTCCCAGCCCTTGCGCGGCGACGCGAACCAGCGGAAGCAGGGGGCCAGGAGCGGCTCGATCTTCGGGAACTCGAGTCCGGTCAGCGATGGGCAGAAGTAGCGCCCCGTCGGCTCGTTGTTGATGGTACACAGCGCGATGTCCCGGCCGACCGTGAGCCCGGCATCGTGGCAGGCCCGCATGGCCCCGAGGGCCGCGGGCTGCGTCGTGCAGACGATCGCCTCGGGCCTTGATCGCCCGGCGAGCAACTGCCGCATCGCCTCGTACCCGTTCACGAGGGGATCGGCGAACGGCTCGGCCGGAAGGTCCCAGAGATCGCCGGAGGCCCCACGGGCAGCCAGCCAGCCGCGCCACTCGGCGATGCGCCGCAGGATCTCGTCATTATGCCCCTGCGCATTGAGGCAATCGATCCGACGCCACCCACGCCTCCAGAGGTGCTCGAATACCTGCACGATGTGCCCGGACGCGAATAACCGGATGGACGGGACGCCGTGCGTCGTCATGTCGACATCGAAGAAGACGACCTTGTGCTCGCCCGACCGGAACACCTTGAGCAGCGACGGCGGGATCGGCTCCGTGCTGGGAATGACAAATAGGCCGTCCGATCCCTCGACCGCCTCCCTGACGACCGGATCGTGCCAGTGGACGTACTCGACCGGTCGAAAGAGGACGCTCCGCCCTTCCGCCGCCTGTGACAGCGCCGCACGGCACCGGAGAAGATGCGGGGACGGATAGGCCGGGGTCAGCAGCGCCACCCGCGGCGGACGCGGCTTGCGGGCGCCCTGATGCACCGCCAGCGAGCCGTTGGGGCGGCGGGAGAGCACCTTCTTCGCGATCAACTCCTGCACCGCCTTGCGGGCGGTCATGTAGCTGACGCCGACCTCCTCCGCCAACCGCCGCTCGCCGGGCAGATCCTTGAGCATGTAATCGCCCGCCGCGATGCGGCGTTCGACGACATGCATGACATCGGTGAAGACTCGACGACGGGCCATGCGCGGCGGGGTTCCAGGCGGGTGGAAGGATCGGTGTCCATCGACGAGACGAATTGTAGCTCCACTGCAGACGGCACGAAACCGGCGTCTGCCGCCACCCGGCGCGACACGCGACGCGGATCAACGCCGCTCCATGCGCTCGATTTCCTCCCGCGCCCGTTCCACGTCGCCGCCCGACAGCGCGGTCGCGATCGTATCGAGACGCTCGTCGTCCGGCGTCGTGTCGGCCAGGCGGCGCAGCGCGAGCAGCCTGCCGGGAAGATCGAGGCCGGCGGCGGCACCGGCCCGTCCGTCCCGGGCCTGCAGGTCCCGCACAGTCTCGAGATCGCGCGTGCCGTACTCCGCGCTCGGCTCGATCGACGTGCCTTCCCCCCAGTCGTTCCACGTCGCGATCTGGACGACCTCCGCCTGCGTCGCCAACGCCTGCGCGAGCGTCCGGCGGAAGGTCGCGCCCTCCGCGTCGGCCACGTTGCCCCAACTCGGCCGCACCTTCGCCTCGGCATAGATGTCGAGAAACCGTGGATAGGCCACGGGAATGCGGTGCGGCCACCGGCTTGCCGCCCGGGCGAACCGCTCGATCGCCGCCGTGCCCTCCGCGGGCAGCGGCCAGTCGAAACCGCCGACGGCGGAGGTGCGCCGATGATGCTCGCTGAAATAGGCCACGGGCTCGCCCAAGTCCGCCAGGCACTTCGTCCACTCCTCGTCGTTCAGGCCCTCGTGCCCGAAAGACAGGAGTACCGGGTGCTCGTCGATCCGCACGTAGCCTGCACGAGGAAACCAGTGCTTCGCCAGCCACGCGATCTCCGCGGCGGCGTGCGAGACGCGGGCATCGGCGGCGATCTTCCCCTCCTTGACGAGCATGGAGACCGTCCGGTCCTCGTAGCAGATCGCGAACTTCATGCCGAAGCGGCCGCAGAGGTCGACGAGCCGCTCGGTGTTGGCATGAATGCGGGCGTAATCCCACAGATCGGCGCGGCCGTACCAGTCGATGAGCACGCCGTCGATCCCGGCGAGCTTCATGAGCAGGAGGTGGTATTCGAGCACGTGCGGATCGCCCGAATCGTATGGCCCGATCGCGGGATAGAGCTTGGAGGCGATCTGCCGCCGTCCATCCACGATCTGCTCGGGGTCGAACGCATTCATGGTCCAGTGCCAGCCCCAGCTGGAACTCTGCGGCTTCGCCTCGTACCAGGGCATGTAGTGGGCCAGAATCAGGGGCCGTGGGCTGCGGCCCGCAGGGGGCTCCGCCGGTGCTGCCTGTGCCAGCCCCCAGCCCACACACCCGACGAGCATCGTCAACAACCATCTCCGACGGCACGAGGCCGCCCCAATCGCTCTGTTCATGATGGCCCGGCCCCTTGTTCCCATGCGCGACAGCTTCGATCAAACCTATAGCTATTATGCTATAGATTTTTGATACCGTCGAACAGGCGACATCGCAGACGGGGAACCACGACCAACCCGGCCGACCGCCGGGGCGTGGAAAAGAAGGGTGGCTAACGGGACTCGAACCCGCGACCCCTAGAATCACAATCTAGTGCTCTAACCAACTGAGCTATAGCCACCGCCGTGGTTCGATGCCACAGTTTAACACACTTTTTCGCCTGTCCACCGCCGGTATGGATCATGGATCCGCGGCCGGAATCACCGGCGGGTGGGGCCCGGTCGCCGTGAGCACGAATCCCGGCCCCGGCTCGTCCGGCTTGCCGCGCAAGAACTGCGCGAAGATCAGGCCGTCGCCGGGCCACTCCCGCGTGGCGGTGAGCCGGATTCGCACCCAGACCTGCCGACTGCCCGCCACGATGCGGCCGATGTCGTGAGGGGCATCGTCGAATCCGCCCCTGTTCGCCTCGCGGCTCGCGATCGTCGTCCACGCCTCGCCGTCCGGGGAGACGTCGCAGGCCGCATGGGCGCCCGGGTCGTACGGGAAGGGATCGCCCGTCGTCCAGACCGCGAGCGGCGCTCGGACGGTCGCGTCCTGGATTTCGAAGGGCACGTCGAACCGCATGATCACCACGCCTTCACGGCCTGCCTCCGTGGGGCGGATGAACGTGTTCGCGCCGGCGTGCTGCTCGGTATACCGCTCCGCCCGGTCCATCGAGACGACGTGCCGCTCCCAGTCCTCGTCGAGCAGGCTGACGTGAAACTCCCGATAGGGCGGGCTCCGCCAGCGGACCTGCGCCGTGCCGGTGACGACACGGCCGGTCGCGTCGACGGGCGTCGTCGGCGTACCGACGAACGCGAGTGAGTATTCGCCGGCTTCCATGGTCAACTCCTTGAGCCCGCCCACCTGCCATGTCCTCGGCCCTCCCTCGACCGTCATCCCGCCGACGGCCAACGGCCGCCCACCACGGGACAACCGCAGGTCGGAGCGTGACAGACCGAAGACATCCGCGCCGAACGTCAGATCGACACGGCCCAACGGCGCCGTGCGACCGCTCGACACCGTGGCGAAGCCGGCTCCGACCACCCTCGGGGTCGCGGTGGCGCCGTCAGCCGCCCGCCCACCGGCCCGCGACGCGCCCGCCCCACCACCGCCGGGCGACACGGCCCGCCATGCCGACAGCCCGAGGATGAACGCCGTCGCGATCAGGGCCGCGCCCGACCACCCCTGAAAAAACCGCCGCAGCGGCCCGCGGGCCGCTGCGGCAGCCACCGTGTGGCAGCCTTCGAGCAGCCGCCGCAGATCGTCGGCCAGTTCCGTGGCCGTGGCGTAGCGGGCGGGGGCTGCCTTCGCCAGGCACTTCTCCGCGATCGCCTGCAAGCCGGCACAGAGGCCGCGGTCATCCGGCTCGGCCCCGGCGACGACGAGCCGCCGGGGCTGACAGCCGTGGACGATCTGCGCCGTCTCCACGAGCGTCTTGCCCGCCACGTCGTAGGGCAGCCGGCCCGTGATCGCCTCGTGCATGAGCACCCCCAGCGCGTAGACGTCGGTGGGCGGCCCGATCGCCTCGCGGCGTTCGAGGAGCTGCTCGGGGGCCATGTAGGGCCGCGTGCCGACGAACTGCCCGGTGAGCGTCCGCGGCCCTCCTGCTTCGGCCTCGGCCGCGTCGATCTTGGCGATCCCGAAGTCGATGACCTTCGGCTGCCCGCTCGCATCGACGAGGATATTGGCGGGCTTCAGGTCGCGATGCACGATGCCCGAGGCGTGGCCGTGGCCGACCGCCTCGCAGGCGGCCAGCAACACAGCGACCCGCCGCCGCAGCGGCAGCTCCCGGCAGGCGTGCACGATGGTCCGCGCCCCGGGAATGAACTCCATCGCATAGTAGGGCACGTCGGCCATACCGATGCGATGCAGGCCGGCCATGAAGATCTGCGCGATGCCGGGGTGCCGTAGCCGTGCGAGCGCGTCAGCCTCACGACGAAAGCGATGGACCGCCGCCGCATCGCTGGCGGGCAGGCGCATCACCTTGACCGCGACGCTCCGCGCCGGATGCTCCTGCCGCCCCTCGTAGACCCGGCCCATGCCCCCTTCGCCGACGATTCGCTCGAGGAGGATACCGCCGACCTCGGTGCCGACAAGCGGATCGGAAGCAGCGTCGGGAAGTCCGCCGCCGAAGCCGAAGTCGGTGGCCGGTCCCGACAGCACGCGGGAAGGTCGCGTCTCGGCGGCCGGCGCCGTGGAAGGCGCAGCCGGCGCCGCAGCGGCCGCTGGAGCCGTGGCGTCCTCACGCCGGGGTGCGTCATGGCTGGCCATATCTGCTCCGCCGACCCTGTCGGGGCCGCATCGTGCCGCCGACGCCCGCTCATCCTAACCGGTCCTCCCGCCCCCAGGAGGGTCGACGTCCGCACATCGGCCGCCGGGCAGCCCGGCACTCGCACCCGCCTGGAACTGGCATTCCGCCAGGACGGTCGATTCGATTCAATCTCAGCCATGGGGCTTCGACCCCCGGCCACGGTGGAGAGTCTTTCATGCATCGCCCTGCTCCCGCGGTGACCTGCTCCCGCTACACGGCGGCCCGCGGGTGCATCGCCGACGTCGCTCGGCTCGCGGCCGGCATCCCGCTCTTTCCCGTCGAGCGGACGATGTCGCTCGCGGCCCTGGCGGCCGCCCGCGCCGCCGCGACCCCGCGCATCGGCTGGGCGGCCGTCTTCCTCAAGGCCTACGCGATCGTGGCCGCCGAAATGCCGGTGCTCCGCACCTGGCTGGCCCGCGGACCGGCCGGCCTCCGGCCGCGACTGGCCACGAGCGGCCAGAGCGTCGCCACGCTCGCCGTCAATCGGAGCGAGGAGGGCGAGGACCGGCTCTTCTGGGGCAGGCTCGCAGAGCCCGACGCCCGACCGCTCGCCGACGTTCAGCAGTTCGTCATCGACTGCGGCACGAAGCCCGTGGAGGAGGTCTTCAAGCGGCAGCTCCAGCTCGAAATGGTGCCGGGCCTGCTGCGGCGGACGATCCTGCGATGGAACATGCACTCGGTCTCGCGCAAGCGGGCCGCCCGAATCGGCACGTTCAGCCTCTCCACGCTCGCGGGCCTCGGCGCGACCAACCGCTTCCATCCCACGATCTGCACGACGAGCCTCTCCTACGCGCCGCTCGATGCCGCCGGCAACTGCCTGGTCACGCTGATCGCCGACCACCGGGTGCTCGACGGAGCGGCCGCCGCCCGGGCCCTCGACCGTCTCGAGCAGGTGCTCGTGGGCCGCATGCACGCGGAGCTCACGGCGCTCGCGGAGGCTCCTCGTCCGGCTGGCCGGCCAGCCGCCGCCTGATGGTCGTCAGCCGCTCGGCGAGCACCTGCTCGTGGCCGCGATCGGTCGGCTCGTAATAGCGCCGCTCGACCCCCAGATAGTCCTGGGCCACGATGCCGTCGGCGCCGTCGTGGGCGTAGGCGTAGCCCTGCCCGTGACCGAGCTCCTTCGCGCCCGCGTAGTGCTTGTCCTGCAGGTGCCTGGGCACCGGCAGAACGGCCCGCTCGCGGACGTCCCGCCGGGCGGCGGCGATCGCGGTCGTGCAGGCATTGCTCTTGGGCGCGAGCCCCAAATAAATCACCGCCTGCGACAGGGCCAGCTGGCATTCCGGGAGGCCGACGAACTCGGTCGCCTGCATCGCGGCGACCGCGATCATGAGCGCCCGCGGATCGGCGTTGCCGACGTCCTCGCTGGCGAGGATCACGAGCCGGCGGGCGAGGAACCGCACGTCCTCGCCCCCTTCGAGCATCCGGGCGAGCCAGTAGAGCCCGGCATCGACGTCGCTGCCGCGAATGCTCTTGATCAAGGCGCTCGCGCAGTCGTAGTGGGTGTCGCCCGCGTCGTAGGTGACAGCCTTCCGCTGGATGCTCTCCCGGGCCAGGGCCGCCGTGAAGACGAGCGGCCGCCCGGGGCTCGAGAGCACGCCGATCTCGAGGGCGCCGAGCGCCCGCCGCGCGTCGCCGTCGGAGGCCTCCACGAGCAGGGCGACGGCATCGTCCTCGAGCACGATCCGCTCGCCGCCGAAGCCATGCTCCCGGTCGGCCACGGCCCGCCTGAGGATCTCGGCGATGTCGTCCCGAGCAAGCGGCTCGAGTTCGAAGATACGGCTGCGGCTGACGAGCGCGCTCGTCAGCGCGAAGAAGGGGTTTTGCGTGGTGGCGCCGATCAGCGCGACAACCCCCTGCTCGACGTCCGGCAGCAGGATGTCCTGCTGGGACTTCGAGTAGCGGTGGATCTCGTCGATGAAGAGGCAGGTCCGCTGGCCGTCGTCCTCGAGTCGCCGGCGGGCCGCCTCGAGCACTTCCCGCACCTCCTTCACACCCGACGCCGTCGCCGACAGCTCGACGAACCGCCGCCGTGTCTCGCGGGCCACGATCTCGGCGAGTGTCGTCTTGCCGACGCCGGGGGGGCCGCAGAGGATCACCGAACCCAGCCGATCGCTCTCGATGAGCCGGCGCAGGAGCGTGCCGGGGCCGATGATCTTCGCCTGCCCCACGTAGTCGGCGAGCCGCCGCGGCCGCATCCGCGCCGCCAGGGGCGCTGCACGGGCCACGTTCGCGGCGCGGGAGGCGGTGAAGAGGTCGGCCATCGGGGCAGGCTCGCACGGAGTCGGACGGAGGCCCCCGATTCTCGCCGACGCGGGCCGTTTCGCGAAACGGACCGCGATTCACCGCCGGACGACAGCCGCCGCGAGCGGCGCCGGCACCGTCCGCGTCATCCGCCAGGCGACCGTCGCGGCCGTTCGCAGCGGCGTAAAGCCGGCGTCGACGATCCCCGTGCCGACGGCCTTGAGCCGCAGCGTGAAGCTGCCGGCCAGCCGCGTGCCGCGGATGTTCGTGATCGTGTAGGTGATCCGATCGGTGGTCGTGAGCCGCGCGCCGGCGAAGGCCCGGGCCACGGTCGTCCGCCCCCACACGAGCACGAAGTCGTCGAGCGTCACGCCCCGCACCGCGCGATTGAAGGTCACCGTGATCGCCGTCAGCGCCTGCCCGGTCGAGGCCGCGATCGACTGGAACGTGGCGGCGAGCGCGGGAACGGGCGCCGGCGGCGTGGGCGGCGGCGTCACCGGCGGCTGCGACGGCGGCGCCGGCGATACGACGCGGTAATCGCCCCGTGCCGGATCGGCGAGCACCGGCCGCACCGTATTGATCACGTTGTCGGCACGAATCTGCGCCGCGAGGCCGGGCTGTTCGATGCCGAGCGCATGGCCGGCCGGGCCGTTCCAGATCACGTTGCCACGGATCACGAGCCCGACATCGGCCCGCGCCGGCGACGGGATGTTGGAGCCGGGCGACGGCGTGCGCGGGCCGGCCACGGCGAACTGCTGCCACTGGCTCACGAAGCCGTCGGGGTTCAGCACCACGTTGTCGAGGATCGACACGCCGCTGTTCGGGATCGGCTCCTCGCGGCCGACGATGGCCGTGCCCCAGCCGCCCTGCGCCAGGAACGCCCGGCAGCGGGCCGCATCGCCGTCGCACGACCGGAGGCCGAACCCGACCTCGATCACATGGCTGCGGCTGCCGACCCGGTAGAGCGTGTTGCGGGCCATGAGGACGTTCGAGCCGCCGTTGACGCCCATCCCGGCGCCCGCTGTGTCGTGGATCACGTTGTCGGTGAAGACGATGTCGGAGGCCTCATATTGCAGGTACGGCGCCACCATGAACTCGAACCCCGTCCCCTGCCCCGCCGTGAACCCGCCGGTGCCGGCGTCGAAGAACTCGTTGCCCCGCACGGTGATGCCGGCCGAGCCGCCCTTCACGTACATCGCCCAGTCGCCGGCCCGATGGATCCGGCTGCCGACGACGTGCCCCCCCTGCACCGCGACGAAATCGACCGCGTTGTCCCAGGCGCCGGAGATGTCGCAGCGTTCCACGAAGATGCCGCGGCTCTGATTGACCTTGAGCGCCTCCTGCGGCACGGCGTAGCTCGCGATGACCCCCGTGCCGCGGATCGTGGTTTCGCGGAGGAGCACGTTCGAGCAGCTGTCGAGGTGGAGCACGTCGCCGCCCCCAGCGGAGACGTCGAGGCCGACGAGATAGAGGTGGCGGCAGTCGTAGATGTTGAGCGCCGGCAACCGGGCCGACCCTGCCCCGTCGACCGCCTGGAGGATCACGGGGGCCGCCCGGCTGCCGTGGCGGCTTTCCCAGTACTGGGGCACGGCCGCTCCGGGATAGGTGCCGGCGGTGAGGTTGATCTGGAAGCCGGCCGCGAGCTCGACGCCGACCGGCACCCGCCGCCAGGCCTCGGAGAGCGTGCGCAGGGCCGCCGCCCGGGTGGCGCCGGAGTTGGCATCACTGCCGGCCGCGGGATCGACCCAGAGCTGCACGAGCGGCGGCGCGGCCGCCGGCAAGGAGATGTCGAACTCTGGAAGCGGGTTTGCGGCCAGGGCATGCCGCGGCTCGAGCGACTCGAACAGGCGGCGGAATGAAGCCTGACGGCAGAAGTGGCGCGTTGCAGCCGCGTGAGGCATGGCAGGCACTCCCTGCAGGCCGGACGCCGGTCGCACCCAGGTCACGTGCGACCTTCGCCGTCCCGCTCTTGCTGCTTGCCCCCGACACGGTCATCCTACGCAGGCCACCCCCACCCAGACGAACTCGATCGCCGCATCGATCTCGGAAAGCAGGCTCTTGTGCACCGGACACGTGTGTGCGGCCTGTTCGAGGAGCTGCCGCTGGGGATGATCCGGCGGCAGCGGGATCGTCAGCGTGGTCCGCAGGCCGGCGATCCGCCGCGGTGGCGTCGCCGTCATTTCCTTGACCGTCTCAGCCCGCATGCCGGTCAGGTCGAGCCCGTGACGGTCAGCCACGATGCCCATGATCGTCATCATGCAGGCGCCCAGGGCGGTCGCGACCAGGTCGGTCGGCGAGAAGCTCTCCCCCTTGCCGTGGTTGTCGACGGGGGCGTCGGTGACCAGGCTCGTCCCCGACGGGCCGTGGACGGCGCGGCAGCGGAGGTCGCCCTCGTAGGTGGTGGTGATGCGGACCATGGCTCGGGCGCTCCTTGCCGGGAAGGGAGGGTTCGGGAAATCGGCCGGACGTCAATGTATCGCATGCCGGCGTCCGGCGGGTGCGGCCGGAACCGATCATGGTCCACGCACGGCCACCGCATCTACGGGGCATCGCATCCCGGCAACCGAATGCCGTCGCGACTTTCGCGTGCTCAACGCAAATGCGTTGCTCTCGACCGCCCCGCCTTCCTATCCTGCGAGACGGCTGCATCCGGTCGCCTGCGCATCCTTGAACCACCATGAAACCCGTCGAATCCGAGTTCCTGCTGCTGATCGCCGACATCAGCGGCTACACGCGATTCATGATGACCAATCACACCGCCAGGGTGCACGCTCACGGGATCATTTCCGACCTTCTCTTGTCGGTGATCGCCGAGGTGCGGATGCCACTGGAGGTCAACAAGCTCCAGGGTGACGCCATCTTCATGGTCGCCGCCCGGCAGGCTGCCGGATGGGACGAGGCGGGCCTCGCAATCGGCTTGCGGCTGGAGGACTTCATCGCCGCCTTCGACCGGCGGCTCTCGACCCTCGCCACGTCCAATATCTGCGGCTGCATCGCCTGCCAGCAGATGGTCACACTTCGACTCAAGCTCATCGGCCACTACGGCATGGGCGTCCGCTCCAGCGTGGCGGGCTTCGACGAGCTGTCGGGCGTCGACGTGATCATGCTGCACCGCCTGCTCAAGAATCACGTTAGCGGCGACCAATACATCATGCTGACCGACGCAGCATTTCGGTTTCTCGCGCCTCCGGGCGACTATCGCCCCCATCGTGAGCGTTACGACGACGTCGGCGAGGTTTCGCTGCGACTGCGGCCCCTGACGGCGGATGTGCCCGGCGCCGCCCCACGGACGTTCTCGTGGCGCGACCTGGTGCGGAAACTCGGGTACGATCTGAGCTATCTCCTGGCGCGGCACCGGCACCCGGCCTCGTGATGCCGGCGGGGCCCGGGCATCTCGTCCGTCGTGGCCATGTGGCATCCGTGGCGGTCACCGAAGGCAAACCCTGCGACTTCACGGAGTCATCGGCGTGATGATCTGGCATCCCTCGGCGCACGACATGGTGCACGTGGCCCACGTGCTCTATCTCTGCTCGTATCTGGTTCGCGACATCCTCTGGCTGCGTGTGCTGACGGTCGTCGCGGGACTCTCGCTGCTGCCGTACTACTTCAACTGCGGGGCGGAGCCGCTCTGGGCATCGATCGCCTGGAACCTGCTGTTCGCGTTGGTGAATATCGTTCAGATCGCGATCCTCGCCGGTGAACGCTGGCCCCGCCGGCTGGAGCCGGCCGAGCAGCAGCTCCACGAACAGGTATTTTCCGACCTCTCGATCGGTGAGTTTCGCCGGCTCCTGAAGCAGGGCACCTGGCGGGAGTGCGAGGGTGGCGAGCGGATCGTGGAACAGGGCTCGGTCGTCGGCCCGTTGATGATCCTCGCGGATGGAGCGATGGAGGTCAGGGCGGGCGGTCGCTTGATCGCTGAACTCGCCCCCGGACAGTGCATCGGGGAGATGAGCTTTCTGTCCGGAGATCGCGCCGCGGCCGACGTGGTGGCCACGCAACGCTGCCGGGTGGTCTCCTGGCCGCAGGCGACGCTCCGGAAGATGCTCGACACGAACGTCGGCCTCGCGTTCAAGCTCCGTGCCGTCCTCGGCCGCGACGTGGTGACGAAGTTGCGGGCGCACACCGCGCGCACCAGCGATCAAGCCAGGGCCGATGCGGTGCCATGAGGTGCCGGCAGGCGGCATCCCGGCGCACACTGACAGCCGACCTCCATTCACTGCTAATCGCCGTATACGCACCTCCTCCAGACCCCACTGCACATTTGTACGCGGCATTTTTCGACCGGCGCTCGCAGTCGGCTCCGACGGGCCGTCGACGGCGTGGCGGCGGAGGCTGCCACTCGTGGGAGTGGCGATGCGGACCATGGTCGGCCGCTCCTTGCCGGGACAGGTTGGGCGGAACACGGACTGACCGCCAAGTTACCGCATGCCGGCGGCCAGTGGGCCGATGTCCGCTTTCGGGCCACCGTCTACGATGGGGCGAGAATCCATGGGATACCGCTCGCTCCAAGCTTGTGTCGCCGCCCTCCGCCGTCAGGGCGAACTGGTCGACGTCGCCCACCCGGTCGATCCCCACCTGGAGATCGCGGAGATCCAGCGGCGGCTCTTTCGGGCCGGCGGCCCCGCCGTGCTCTTTACGCGGCCGGCCGGCTCGGCCTTCCCCATCCTCACGAACCTCTACGGCACGAAGCGGCGGATCGAGTGCATCTTCGGCAAGGCGCTCGATCGCGTCCGCAGGCTCGTGGAGCTGAAGATCGATCCCACCGCGGCGCTCGCGCGGCCCTGGCGCTACTGGCATAGTCCCCTCGACGCCGTCGCGATGCTGCCGCGGCGGGTGGGGTCGGGACCGATCATGGCGCATGAGATCCCTCTCTCCCGGCTGCCGCAGGTGACCGGCTGGCCGGGCGACGGCGGCCCGTTCGTCACGCTGCCGGCGGTCTACACCGAAGAGCCCGGCCACGTCGGCACGCGGCGGGGCCTGATGCGGTCGAACCTCGGCATGTACCGCGTGCAGCTGGCGGGCAACGCCTACGCGGCCGATCGCGAGGTCGGCCTCCACTACCAGCTCCATCGTGGCATCGGCCTGCACCATGCCGCGGCCCTCGCGCGGGGCGAGCCGCTGCGGGTGGCGATCAGCGTGGGCGGGTCGCCGGCACTGGCTGTCTCGGCGGTGATGCCTCTGCCGGAAGGGCTCTCGGAGCTCACGTTCGCCGGAGCCCTGGCGGGCCATCGCATCCCGATGGTCCGGCGTCCCGACCGGCCGGCGATCTATGCCGAGGCCGACTTCGTCATCGAGGGCACGATCTTCCCCGGCGCCACGAAGCCGGAGGGGCCGTTCGGCGACCACCTCGGCTATTACGCCCGTCGCCACGACTTTCCCGTGCTGCAAGTCGACCACGTGCGGCATCGGCCGGGGGCGATCTGGCCGGTGACGGTCGTCGGCCGGCCTCCCCAGGAAGACACTCTCTTCGGCTGGCTCGTTCACGAGCTGACCGGCCCCGTGATCCCCACGGTGCTGCCGGGGGTGTCGAGCGTGCATGCCGTCGACGCGTCGGGCGTGCATCCGCTGCTGCTGGCGGTCGGCAGCGAGCGATACCTGCCCTGGAAGCCGTCGGACCGGCCGGCGGAGCTGCTCACGCAGGCTTCCGCGATCCTCGGCCAAGGGCAGCTGTCGCTCGCCAAATATCTTTTCATCGTGGCGGGCGACGACGCCCCGGGCCTCGACGCCCACGACGTGGCCCCGTTTCTCGCGCATCTCCTGGCCCGCGTCGACTGGAAACGCGACTGCCACTTCCACACCGAGACCACGATCGACACGCTCGACTATTCGGGCAGCGGCTTCAACTCGGGCTCGAAGCTCGTCGTCGCGGCGCGGGGGCCCGCCATCCGCGATCTCCCCCGCGAACTGCCTGCCGAGATGCCGCTGCCGGACGGCTTCCACCGGCCGCGGGTCTGCCTGCCGGGCGTCCTTGCGATCGCCGGCCCGCGGATCGAGCCCCGGCCGCGGCTCGACGCCCCGAGCGACGCCGCGATCTGGGAGTCGGCGGCCTCGGCCGAGTGGTCGGGCGCCATCGAGCGGTTTGCGGCGGCCATCGGGTCCGAGCATCCGCTCCGCGACTGGCCGCTCGTCGTCATCGTCGACGATGCCGACTTCGCAGCGGCCTCCCTCGAAAACTTCCTCTGGGTGACGTTCACCCGCTCGAATCCCGCGGCCGACGTCCACGGCATCGGGTCATTCATGCACCGCAAGCACTGGGGCTGCCGCGGGCCGCTCGTGATCGACGCCCGGCTCAAGCCGCACCACGCGCCGCCGGTCGAAGAAGACCCGGCCGTCTCGGCCCGGATCGACGCGCTCTGCCACAAGGGCGGCCCGCTGGCCGCGATCCTGGGCGGCTGAGATGCTTCACGGCAAGGCTCGGCATCCTGCCGACCTTGCCTTTGCCGGCCTCCGCCGGCTGGTGCTGACCCGGCCCTCCGGGCCTGGCGCCTGCGCGCGACGCTGCCGCTGCTTTCCATCCGGGAGGTGAAGGGCCGCCCATGCGGCTGGCTTCACGAAACGCCTCGCATCCTGCTCGCGTTTCTTGGCGAGCCTCCGCTCGGCGGTGCTCACCCGGCCCTCCGGGCCTGATCTCGCTCGTCCGGGAGGTGAAGGGCCGCCCATGCCCTGAGAGCCGGCGTATGCCGACAAGCGCAGCCAGGATGGCGAAGCGCCGTCGGCATCCGAGTGAGCGGAGGCCCGGAAGGCCGACGCGAACGTCCGGCGACGGGGCGTGGGCGGCCCTTCACCGGCGCCCTGGCAACCCGCATTCGACAAGTTGAAAACTTGCCGCCACGGTTCCAGAGCCAGAGCCAGAGCCAGCGACGAGCTGCGTCAGCCGACCGACTTGATCACGACCTTGGTCGAGAGCGAGCGGTGGCCCGTGCGGCGGCGGTAGTTCTTGCGGCGGGCGAACTTCTGCACGTAGATCTTCTCGCCCTGCTCGACGCCGAGCACCTCGGCCTTCACCTTCGCGCCCTTCACGACCGGGGCACCGAGCGTGAGCTGGCCGGCCTTGCTCACCGCCAGCACCTCGTCGAACACCACCTCGCTGCCGGCCGGGACGTGCCGGAAGTCGATGTCCACCACCTGTCCCTCGCTGACCCGATACTGTCGGCCGCCGTCGACGACGATGGCGTAGTGGTGGCCGGCGCCGGCCATGCTGGCGGCGGAAGCGGGGGCGGAAGTCGAGTCAGCCTTGGCCATGATCTGCGATCCGATGCGAGAGGAAATGTGGGCGGGCAGCGGGCCGTGGAGCCGACCGTCCGGCCGGCCCCACGAGCCCCCTACGGTAGCAACCGCGGCCGCTCGGGTCGAGTGGACCCTGAAAATAGGCGTTTTTACGGAAACCGGACGGTCCGGCCGCTCGCATCCCAGGCCTCGATCACGAGGTGCTCCGGGGACACGCTCTCCTTGCCGGTGACGTGCAGCTGCACGTGCGTCGCGTCCTCGAACTGCGCGATCTCCCGACGCTTGCGGTTGTTGATCCAGGTCGCCACCTCGTCGTGCACGGTGACGTTGAGCCGGGCGATGTCGTCCCGCGTCGCCGAGAGCTGGAGCGTCCGCATCACCTCGATCGCCATGCTCTCGGCCGTCTTCACGATGCCCGTGCCGGCACAGGTGGGGCAGTCGCGGAAGATGCTCTTCCGCAGCGACGGCCGAATGCGTTGCCGGGTCATCTCGATCAGGCCGAAGGGGCTCGTGCGGAGGATCTTCGTCCGCGCCCGGTCCCGCTTCATCGCGTCGTGCAGCGCCTTCTCGACGCTGCGGCGGTACTTCTCCTTGCGCATGTCGATGAAGTCGTTGACGATCACGCCGCCCAAGTCCCGCAGCCGCAGCTGCCGGGCGATCTCCTTGGCCGCGATCAGATTCATCTGGAAGGCGTTCTCCTCGGCCGACTTCTCGGTGCGGAAGCTGCCCGAGTTGACGTCGATCGCCACGAGCGCCTCGGTCGTGTCGATCACGATCGAGCCGCCGCCCTTGAGCGGCACCTTGCGCTGGTGGATACGGCCGATCTCCTCCTCCAGGCCGTAGCGGTGGAAGAGCGGCTCCTTGCCTTCGTAGAGCTGCAGCCGCGAGACGTATTTCGGCATCACGAGCTCGAGGAACTCGCGGGCCCGCTCGTAGGCGGCCGGCTCGTCGATCAGGATCCGCCCCACGTCCTCCGTGAACATGTCACGGATGGTGCGGATGATCATGTCCGACTCCTGGTAGATGTCGATCGGCGCGGAATACTTCCGCATCCGCCGCACGATGCTCTTCCAGAGCCGCAAGAGGTAGGCCATGTCACGGGCCATCTCCGACTTCGTCCGCTCCGTGCCGGCCGTGCGAACGACGAAGCCCACGCCCTTGGGCGGCCGCAGGTCGAGCATGATGTCGCGAAGCACCCGGCGCTCGTGCTCGTCGTCGATCTTCTTCGAGACACCGACCCGCCCCAGCGGCGGCATGAGCACGAGGTAGCGGCCGGGGATCGAAATGTAGGTGGAGAGCGTCGGCCCCTTCGTGCCGAAGCCCTCCTTGATCACCTGCACCAGCACCTCGTCGCCGCGGCGGAGGATGTCCTGGATCGGCGGCTTCACCCGCGGCCGGTCGCCCAGCCGCGGCCGGCGCCGGGTGGCGGTCCGCTGCTTGCCGTCGGCGTCGGCCTCATCGGCCTGGCCGCCGGCCTCCCCGGCCTCGAAGGCCTTGTCGGGATCGAGCCCGCCCTGCCGGTAGTACTGCGGCTCGATGTCGCTGATGTGGAGGAACCCGTTGCGGCCCACCCCGAAGTCGACGAAGGCCGCCTGGATGCTCGGCTCGATGTTGACGATCCGGCCCTTGTAGATGTTCCCCACGAGGTTGTCCTGGCTGGTCCGCTCCACGTAGAGCTCCTCCAGCACGCCATCCTCCATGATCGCGATCCGGCACTCCTCCGGCTGCGACACGTTGATCAGCATTTCCTGTTTCATGGCTTCCGTCTTCCTTTCAATGTCTGCGGGTCGTCCGCAACCGCCTGGCCGCCCGGGGCGGCGGGGCCGTCAGGGAATATTCTCCGCGAGCAGCCGACGCAGCTGGTCGCGCAGGTAGGCCTTCACCTCCCGGGCGGCGTCCATCGTCAGCGCCTTCTCCGCAATCGCGCGGCATTCGGCGGCCGAAACACTTCGGCACACCTGCTTCACTTCGGGAATGGCGCTCGCCGGCACGCTCAGCTGCCGCAGCCCCAGCCCCAGAAGCAGCTGCGTGTACATCACGCTGCCACTCATCTGCCCGCACACGGTGGCCGGCACGCCGGCCTCCGCCGCCACGTCCAGCGAGCGGCGCAACAGCCGCAGCACCGCCGGATCACAGGCGTTGTAGAGGTCGGCGACCTCCTTGTTGCCCCGGTCGACCGCCAGCGTGTACTGGATCAGGTCGTTGGTGCCGATCGAGACGAAGTCGACCTCCTTGATGAAGGCGTCGAGCATCATCACGGCCGCCGGGGTCTCCACCATCATGCCGACAGGCATCTTCGGATTGAACGGGATGCCGTGCTCGGCGAGATCCTCCATGACGTCGGCGAGCACCATGCGGGCCTGGCGCAGCTCGACGATCGTGGAGACGAGCGGAAAGAGCACGCGGACGTCCCCCAGGGCGCTGGCCCGGAGGATCGCCCGCAACTGCGTGCGAAACATCGGCAGCTGCCGGAGCGAGAGGCGAATGCTCCGCATGCCGAGGCAGGGATTCCGCTCCTCCTCGGAGCGGGTCTCCGTGAGCATCTTGTCGGAGCCGAGATCGAGCGTGCGGATCACGATCGGCATGCCGCCCATCGCCTGCACCACGTCGCGGTAGGCGGAGAAGTGATCCTCCTCGGTCGGCTCCCGCCGGCTCGTCAGATAGAGGAACTCCGTCCGGTAGAGGCCGATGCCGTCGCAGCCACGGCTCAGGCACTGCTCGGCCTCGCTCGGAAACTCGATGTTGCCGGTGATCTGGATCCGCACGCCGTCGGTGGTCACGGCCGGAAGGTCGCGGAGCCGGTCAAGCTTCTCGGCGACGGTGCGGGCGGCCTCCACCTCGATCCGGTAGCGGGCGATCGTCTCCTCGTCAGGCTGCAGGATCACGATTCCCTGGTTGCCGTCGAGGATCACCGGCTCGCCGCCCGAGACGTCGGCCAGGAACGGGCCGATGCCCACCACGGCCGGGATCTCCAGTCCCTCGGCCACGATGGCCGTGTGGCTGCCGGGGCCGCCGAGCTCCGTGGCGAAGCCCTGCACGAACCGCCGGTCGAGGTTGGCCGTCTCGCTCGGCGTGAGGTTGTGGGCGAGCACGATCACCGGCTGCGAGATGGCCGCGAGGGTCTCCCGCCGCTGCCCCAGGAGATTGCGAAGCAGGCTCTTCTCGATGTCGTAGATGTCGTGGGCCCGCTGCGAGATGTGGTTGTCGAGGTTCTGAAACGCCTTGGCGTAGCGGCGCAGCGTGCGGCTCACCGCATACTCGGGCCACCAGTTGCGGTCGCGGACCGCGGCGACGAGTTCCTCCTGGAGCTTGGCGTCGTGCAGCATCGCCAGGTGCGCCTCGAAGATGGCGGCATATTGCTCGCCCAGCTCCGCCCGGATGGCGTCGCGATTCCGCTCGATCTCGCGGGCCGACTCGGCCACGGCGTGCTCGAGCCGCGCAAGCTCCGTGTCGACCGCGCTCCGCTCCACGAAGCGGCGCGGGATCCTGAAGCCCTCGCTGTCGAGGACAAGCGCTTCGCCGATCGTGACGCCGGGCGAAACGGCGATTCCCTGGAGTTTCAGCATGGGGCGCAGCTCGCCCGCGGGCTGCGAAGTGTCGCTCGGGGAGATCGCCCGCTCACGCGGCGATCGGCATCCCCAGGCACTCGCGCCACACGGACGTTCCTGCTCCTTGGTGTGACTTGGATTCGGGTCTGGACTGACGTGGACGGGCCGAACTAGCGGCTGGCGTCCTGTTCCTGTTCGTTGAAGTTCCGGTCGAAGAGGCTGCCGATCGCCTCGATCGCCTCGCGGGCGTCGGGACCGGATGCCTCCACCACCAGCCGTGTGCCCGCCTCGGCGGCGAGCGTGAGCAGTTCGAGGATGCTCTTGCCGTCGACCCGCTGCGAGTCGTTCAAGAGCTCGATCCGCGACCGCCACTTGCGGGCCTCGCGCGCGAGCTGGTCGGCCGGCCGGGCATGGAGCCCATGCGGCATGCCGACGACGACCTCGCGTGATACCACTTCCTCACTCATGCTTCTCGTGTCTGTTCGGTGTCTGGCGAACGAAGCCGGCCGTCCGACGCCGAACGGGCCACGACCATCGGAGCCGCGACGCCCGTCCGCTGCCGTGGTCAGGATGCCACGCCGTGGCTGTCCGCCTCCTCGAGGAGATGCTGGATCTCACCCGCCCCCTTCGCCGACTTCAACTGCTGGCAGAAGGTGTCGTCCCGCAGCTGCCGCGAGATGTTCTCGAGCGCCCGCAGGTGGTCGCCGGGCCGGTCGGGCGGCGACACGAGCAGGAAGAACAGCTGCACAGGCTCGCCGTCGAGGCTCTCGAAGTCGACGCCGTCATGGCTCACCGCCACCGTGCCGACCAGTCGCGACACACTCGGGTGCTTCGTGTGCGGCACGGCCACGCCGCGGCCGATCCCGGTGCTCCCGAGATCCTCCCGCTTCATGATCGCCTTGACGATGCTCTCGAGGTCGTTCGCGGCGATGCTCCCCGCGTCGACGAGCGCCTGCGCCATCTCGCGAATCACACCCTCCTTGGTGTGCGACGTGACCCGCGAACGGATGGCGTCTGCCGACACGAAATCGGAAAACTTCATGCGCGTGGTGGCTCAGGATCGGCGCGTGGAAGCCACGTGCTTGTGATCGAGCACCTTCTCCTTGTGTTTTCTGAGCTGCTGTTCGAGCTTCTGCACGGCACCATCGACGCTCCTCCAGAGCTGCGACGACGTCTCGTGGCTGACCATCTCGTGAAACTCCTCCGCCGAGGCGACGATCTCCACCGCCGGCAGCGCCGGGTTCTCCAGGTCGACCGTCACGTTCAGCGCCGTCAGCCGGTTGAAATACCGCTGCAGACGGGCGACCTTGGCCGTGATTTTCGATTGGGTGGCACCGCTGAGTTGGCCATGACGGGCCGAAACGTTGATCTGCACTACGAAGGCGTCCTTCTCGGGGAAAGTTGACGACCAGCGATCATAGCACCCACCGCGGCGCGGACACAATTCACCTTCCGTCCCCGCTGTCGCAGGGCAAAAACACCGCCGTCGCCTCACTCCTCATCTTCGCGTCCCGGCGGGAGGAGCCGTTCCTCGTCGCCGTCGTCCTCCGGGGGCGGCTGGGTCCGCCCCGGCGAAACGCCAGCAGCCTCTGACGGATCCGGCTGATCGAGGCGGCCGGCCGCGGCGCGGCGGATGAGCCCCCGCTGCAGTTGCTTCCGCCACCAGTCGACGCCCTCGCGCCGCAGGTCGGGCGGGCGTTCGGCGCGATAGCGGTTGCGATCGACCGCCCCGACCCTCGTCACGTCGCAGAGCACCTTGATCGCGTACCTGCGGACGATGAGTTCCGGGTCCTCGAGGGCGTCGACCAGTTGCCGATCAACGCCGGCCGCCAACTCGTCATCCGTCACACCCCGAGCGAGCATCCAGAGCAGATCGGCCTTGCCGTGCGGCCCGTGATCGACGAACGCCCCGTACAGGCGGCTGGCGGCATTGCCGCCCCGCGACAACGCCAGCGGCACCGTCGCCGCCTCCAGGGCGGACCACTTTCCCGCCTCGAGCTCGCGACCGGGAGTGTCGGCCCCGAGCTGTTCCACGAGCTCGTCGTAGTCGCCGAGCAGCGCGAGCGTGGCGGCGGCGATCGTCCGATTCTCGACCCTGCGGCGATCGGTCGCCAGCTCCTTCAGTGCCCGATCCAAAGGCGTCGTCGCGGCCACCTTCGCGGCCAGCGCCTCACTGGCCGACTTGTCGGTGCGATCCAGCCGTAGGCCGGTCTCGACCCAGGGCGGCTGGCCGCCGCGGCGGTCGACCGTGATGCGGTCCGGAGCGGTGCTCGTCCAGAGGAGTGCCGTGTCGGCGTCGAGCAGCCCCTGGACCGCGATGCCCGCGACCGGCGGCGCCGCCGGTCGGCCGTCGGACGTGGTCTGTCGCCAGGCGACGCCGCGCGTGCCGGTGCCAATCCGCGCGGTCACCCGAGGCGGCACTGTGGCAGGGTCGTCCCCCAACGGCCGATCGAGCCGCACCTCGACCGCGACCGGCTCGACGAGACCGGCATCGATGACGCCCACGAGGCCGGCCGCCGTGACGCCCAGCTTCGCGTCGGCCCTGCTGGCCCGCGCGACCGCCCGCCCGAAGGCCAGGTTGATCCGCGGCGTGCCGTCGCCATCGACCGAGAGCCCGACCCTGGTCTCGGGGAGCAGCCGGATGGTCACGCCCCGCACATGCAAGTCGCACTGAGAGAAAGGAGGCACGAGGAGATCCTCTTGCACTCCCAACTGCGAGCCCGTGGGGAAGTGCGTCCAGCGTTGCTCCGCGCCCGACGCGTCCGGCGCGAGTCGCAAGAGCACGCCCTCCCCGCCGACGAACCCCACCGGATCGGTCGCCGGTGCCGGGCTCTGCGACCCCGGTGGCAACATCCCGGCCGGTGGCGCAGTGGGCACCACGGCCACGGGCTCCGCCCCGGGCACGGCCCCGGCGCCGCGTGCGATCGCGTCGGCTGGCACGGTGTCCGGCACAGCAGGCACGGACGCCATCGTTGCCGGACTGGGGCCGGGCGGTGTCTCCGGCGGCGGCGGCGCGGCCACATCCGCGTTCGCAGCGGGCTGAACGGCGGCCCCGCCGGCCGGTGCCTCGGCCGGCGGGGCCGGCCCGGCGGCGAGGTCCACCGCCGGCGCCGAGGCGGGCGACGCGGCCGCCCCGGCGGCGGCCGGGGGCGGTGCGGGCTCCGGCGTCGCAGCCGGCTCCACGAGCACCGGTGCGACGGCGAGTTGCCGCTCGTCCGCCGCCGGCGCCGCGGCGCGGCGACCGCGCCGGTTGACCGTCCACACAAGCGCGGCCGTGAGCGCCACCAGGAGCACAACCGCCAAGCCGGCCGACGCCCAGGCCGCAGCCGAGGAGCGGCGGACCACCGGTCGCGGCGCGATGGGCCGCATGATGACGTCGCCCTCGGCGCTGCCGTCGATGGCAGCCCGGAGGGCGCGGGCAGTGTCCCGCAGTTCGTGGGCTGCTTCCACGGCCTCCGCCGCGGCGGCTTCCGTGACCGCACGATCCTGGAGGCCGGCGAGCATGCCCCGCAGCCGCTCGCGAAGCCGCTGACGGTCGGGCGGGTCGAGGTGCTGGGCGCGGGCGGGCTCGCGGGCCGCTTCGGCGAGCAGCGAGTGGCAGGCGGCCACCTCCGCCAGGTGCATCTCCGAATCGATACAGATCCGTTCGAACCCCTCGAGCTGCTCCTTGGGCAGCGTGTTGTCGAGATACTCGGCGACGGAGTTGGGATCGTCGGCCAGTCCCCGGGCATCGAGCCGGGGCGCTCCGACGGCCGCCCGGCCGACCGCGGCCCTGATCCGCTCGACGAGCGGCGTGGCGGCGGCACTCGCCGATACCTTTGCCCCGATCTCCAACTGTTCCCCTTCGGGCAGCACGCCGTCGAGCCAGGCCAGCAGGGTCCTGAGCGTCAGCCGCATCGTCGGTCTCCGAGAGTCCTCTGGTGGCAAGCGCGGGCTGGTCGCCCGCCGAAGAAATAGTGGCGAACCGAGTCGATTTTCGTGCCATCGGCGGCAGCAGGGGCCATTTTTACGCGGGGCGACCACCGCACGAGCGATCCCAGGGGCGGGAGACTGCGTAGAAGGTTTGCGCAGACACTCTGGTCCTCCCGACTAGAATGGCCGCGACCTCCGAAAAACGTCCTGCCAGGGACACTTGCCATGACCGCGATGCCCCGTCTGCGCCGCCAGGCCATCCTCCGGGAGGCTGCCGCGTACATCGAGCTGGGCGAACTGCTGCTCGAACAGGACAAGCCCGTCCCGCCGAGTTCCCGCCGGGTGCTTGAACGAGCGATCGGCATGCTCACCGAGCTCCCGGAGCCCACCCGCTCGCTGCCGCCCGCGAAGCTGCTCGAGGGAGAGGCTCTGCGGGCGCTGGGCCGTTGGGAGGAGTCACTCGCCGCCCTGCGCATGGCCGTGGATTCGGAGCCACAGCGGCTCGAGGCATGGCTGGGAATGGGCTGGTGCTTGAAGCGGCTCGGCCGGCTTGACGAGGCGATCGCCGCCCTTGAGCAGGGCTTGGTCGCATCGCCACGAGAGCCGATTCTTCTCTATAATCTCGCCTGCTACCATGCGCTGGCGGGGCGAGTGCAGGCCTCGATCGAGCATCTCACAAAGGCGATCGCGATCGACGCCCGCTTCAGGGACCTCACCGGCGCCGAGCCCGATTTCGACCCCATCCGCAAGGACCCGCGGTTCGTCGCCGTCACCCATGTGACCGTCTGACCGGCTGTGGGAAAGCCCTCCGTGGCCTGCCCGATGACGAGCCCAGCCCTCCAGGAAGTCGTGGCGCTGTTGGGCTCGCCCGCGGCCGGCAACCCCGCACAGTACCTCTTCGAGCGGCTGATCGCGGCGGCCGGCCTGGATTGGCGGTTTGTCACGTTGGATGTCTCCCCGGAGCAGGTCGAGGCTGCCATCCGCGGTGCGGCGGCGCTTGGCCTCCGGGGCTGCGTGCTCTCAGGGCCCTTGCGGGCCGCGGCCCTCGCAGCGGTGGCATCCGCCAGCCCGGCGGCGACGTTTTCGGGTGCCGTAAGTCTGATCGAGCGGCAGCCGGCCGGACCGGCCGGCCACATGACCGACGGCCGCGGCGTCGTCGAGGCTCTGCGGTCGCATATCGACCCGTCCGGCGCGGCCGTGCTCGTCGTGGGCGCGGGCGCCGCGGCGCGGGCGACGGCCCTGGAACTGTCGCTCGCCCGGGCCGCGGAAATCCTCGTCTGCGACCGCACGCCGGAGCGTGCCGAGTCACTCGTCGCGGCCCTGTCCGCCATGGATGCCGCGCCGGCGGCCGTGCTCCCCTTCGCGGCCGAGATCATCGTTCCCGACCGCGTGGGCATCGTCGTCTCAGCCGTGCCGGCGGTCGGCCCGAAGCCGGCCGTGCCGCTCGCGGGCCTGCGGCCCGATCTCGTGGTGGCGGATCTGGCGCTCGTGAGCCAGCCGGCGCCGGTCGTGTCGGCCGCACGGGCGGCCGGCGCCTGCGTCGTCGACGGGATCGAGATCCACTGCGAGCGGACCGCGATCGACTTCCACTCGCTCACGGGCCTCCAAGCCGACACGGAACTCCTCCGCGAGGCGCTCGACGAGTTTTTGAGCGCGTAGGCACTGGTGCGTCCGCCGAGGCACCGTCGGCACGATGCGCGGGTTTCGTGAGGCCTACGGCTGCCCGAGCCGCTCGATCTTCTTGAGCACCTCGCGGGCGCTCGACCGGACGTCGCCGACGGGGTCTTCGGTGAGCTGCCGCACGCGGTCGAGGAGATTGCTCGGGGGAGCCTCGCGGGTGGCATCCACGAGCAGGGCCACGCCCCGCAGCGCGTTCACCACCACGAGGGCCCGCTTGTACCGCCGCGACTGGGCGGCCATCTCGGCGGCGGCATCGCCGCCGGTTTCGGTGGGTGTCGCCACATCGGGCAGCGCGAGCATCTCGGCCAGCGGCGCGAAGGCCTCGTCACGGCCCTGCCGGGCGAGCCCGAGTGCGGCGTTGAAGCGGACGTCGTCGGCCTCGTCACGCGCCAGTTCCACGAGCCTGTCGATCGCCCTCTCGCCACCGACAACGCCGAGCGTGAAGGCGGCGGCCGACCGGAGCGGTACATCGTCGCTCCGCGATGCGGCCAGGAGCGCGTCGGCGACGGCGGCGGGATCATCGAGCGACCGGCCGGCGGCGGCCAGGTTGGTCGCGAGGACGGCGATCGCCTCGACAGCGGCCCGCGCGGTCTGGGGATCTGACAGGCCGCGGACCCGCTCCACGAGCGGCGCGGCCGCCGCGGGGATGGCGAACTCGCCGAGGGCCCGGCAGAGGTAGAGCCTGAGCGTCTGCGACTGCTCGCCGGTACGGCCACTCGCCGCCTCGTCCGAGAGGATGCGGCCGAGCTCGGTGGCGAGCTGCTCGTCGACCTTCAAGGCGGCGCCGCCGGGACCGCGGAGGTCGTTGGCGAGATTGAGGGCGGCCTGCCAGCGGCCTTCATTGTCGCGGCGGAGCGTCCGCACGTAGGCCTGGGGGTCGCTGCCCATGTGGGCGAGCCAGTGGAAGGCGAGCCAGACGGCGACGATGATGGCGACGATGATCCCCGGGACGAGGAACAACTGCACGAGGAAGGCCGCATTCGGCGGCTCGACCGGCGGCAGGTCGTCGGGCGAGACGGTGCGGCGGGAGGATTCGGACATGAATGAAGTCGCTCGGGCTGTTTGTCTCGGGAGAGCGCGGCGGCGCGGCGGCAAAACCATATCCTAGCAGGGTCGTGACGACAGGCACGGGCGGCCGGCAGGACGGCGTGTTTCCGCAGCCGGCCGGAGGCAGCCCGTGGTGTGGAGACGCGGAGGTGCGGAGTGGTCGAGGATGAACGAACGTCGGATAGGCCGCCCCGGGCGCTGCAGCCCACGTGGCTCGACACCTCTCTGCCGACGGTTGAGGAAAATCTCGCGCTCGACGAGGCGCTCTTGGAGTTGGCCCATGAGGGCGTTTCGCGGCTGACCTGTGTTCGTGCCTGGATGGCTTCGGAACCGGTGGTTGTGCTCGGGTCGTCGAGCCGCTGTGCGGAGGAGGTGGATTTCGAGGCCTGCCGGCGGCATGGCGTGCGGGTGGTGCGGAGGCCGAGCGGTGGCGCGACGGTGGTCCTCGGCCCCGGCTGCGTGATGTGGTCGGTCATCGGGCATCATCCGCAGGGGCCGCCCCCGATCGAGGCGATCCACGCGGCGATGCTCGAGCCGCTGGCGGCGGCGATCAACGGAGCGCTCGCCCGCGCCGGCCGGGCGCAGGGCGGGCGGGTGGCCCGCCGCGGCACGAGCGACCTAGCCCTCGTGGCGGGTGCCGCCGCGCCGCCGGCGGACCCGGTGGCCGATCTCAAGGTCTCGGGCAACGCGCTGCGGGTGCGGCGGCACGGCGTGCTCTACCACGGCACGCTGCTCGACTCCTTCGACCTCGATCTGGTCGGCCTGGTGCTGCGACATCCGCCGCGCGAGCCGGACTACCGCGGCCGACGATCGCACGCCGCGTTCCTGGCGAACCTCGGCCTGGGCCGCGGGGTGCTCGAGGCGGCGATCCGCACGGCCTTCGGCGCCGTCACCCCGGCCGGCGACTGGCCCGCCGACCGTGTGGCCCGCCTGGTGCGCGACCGCTACTCCGCCACCGACTGGACGGACCGGCTGTAACGGCCTTGGACGCAGTCATCCATGACCATGGTCCGGTTGGTCGACCGCCGAAGCACCGCCGCTCGAGCAGCGTAGACGAGGCGGTGGCCAGGAGCCCAACGCGGGGAAAACCGCGTGCTCCCCAGGCCGCGAACACCCAGACGACGACCCGATGACCCCCTACACCGTCAAGATCCGGTTCAACGGCTCCGTTTCCTACGTCACGGTCAACGCCAACTCGGCCGGCCAGGCGAAGGCACTCGTGATCGCGCAGTACGGCGGCCAGGTGGACGTGCTCTCGGCCCAGCGGGCCTGACGTCCGTCTCCATGCCGTCCGCCGCCCTGCCTCGCTACGATACGCCCCATGCCGCTCTCCATCTCCTACGTCAACCGCTTCGAAGACGTGCTCGAACCGACTCGGGCGTTTCTGAGCCGGGACTACGATCTCTTCGCGAAGCCGCGGATCGTCGTCCCGACGGCGGGGGCGAAGGCCTGGCTCTGGAGCGAGTTGGCGAAGACCCTCGGCGCGAGGAACGGCGACGGAATCGTCGCGAACGTCGAGATCTCGTATCCGGGCACGATCCTCGCGCTCCTGCAGCCGACGCGGGGCGTGGAGCCCGATCCATGGGACTTCGACCGGCTCACATTCGCGGTGCTCGACGTGATCACCGCGCCCGGGGCGGTGGCGCTCGGGCTCCCTGTCGATATCGGGCGGGAGCCGCTGTCGACCGCCCGACGGATCGCGGGGCTCTTCGACGAGTACCACATCCGCCGGCCGGGGATGATTCTCGAGTGGGAGCGTGCCGAGGAAAATCCCGTCTTGGAACCGACCGCCAACGACGTGCAGCACAACGGCACCCCCGTTCCCGCCTCGCTTCGTGACGGTGATCGCTGGCAGTTCCGGCTCTGGCGCACGGTGCGGCACCGCATCGGCCTGCCCTCGCCGCCGGCCCGCCGCAGCGTCGAGCATGACCGGAGCCGGCAGCCGCTCCTCATCGCCGGCCTGCAGTCACTGACGCTCCCGCAGCTGGAATGTCTCGAAGCGCTCGCCGCGGCGTGTCCCGTCGAGGCCTTGCTCGTGCACCCGTCCCCCGGCCTGCGGCCGCGCTGGTCGGACTCGGGCCAGCAACCACTTCCCGATGACCTCCGCAACCGGCCCCTGCAAAAGCGGCGGGATCCGGTGTTCCCCACGGGCGTGGATCCGCTGCTTCCCGTGTGGCTGGCCGGGGCCTGCGAGCTGCAGGACCTGCTGACGGCCCGCGGAGCCACGGTCGCGGAGCCCGCTTCCACGGGCGACACCGCCAAGCCGCTGTCCGATTCGCTCCTCGCCCGCCTGCAGCGCACGATCGCCGACGGCGGCAAACCGGAACCTCTGCAGCACGACCCGGCCCGGGACCGATCGCTGCGCATCCACCGCTGCCACAGCCTCTCCCGCCAGGCCGAGGTTCTGCATGACGCCCTCCTCCAGGCGTTTGCCGCCATCCCGCATCTCCAGCCGCATGACGTCGCGATCGTGAGCCCCTGCCTGGAGAAGGCGGCGCCGCATCTGCAGGCGGTGTTTCAGCGGACGGTCCTCGGTCGCGGCAGCGACGGCGAGTCCCGGCCCATCAAGCTGCCCCTCGTGATCGCCGACCGCGGCCTCCGCGATACGAGCCCCGCCGCCGAGCTGCTGACGGCCCTGCTGGCGATCCCCGGATCACGCGCGTCGGTCGACGACGTGCTCGCGGTGGCCGGCCATCCGCTCGTGCGGCAAGCCTTCGGCATCGACGAGGACACGGTGGCGACATGGGCCCACTTCGTGGAGCGGACGGCGGTGCGCTGGGGCCTCGATTCCGCCCACCGGCGGCGCCACGGCCTCGATCTGCGTCAACACATGGAGATCCACACCTGGAAGCTCGGCCTGGAACGGATGCTCTTGGGCGCCGCGCTTCCCGATGCAGCAGCCCGCCCGGAACTCGGCGGCGTCGTGCCGCTCGAGGATCTCGAAACGGCCGATCTCGCCCGGATCACGAAGCTCGCCCGGATCATCGACATCCTCCACGTGCTCGAGGCCGAGGCCGTCGGCTCGAAGCCCGCGGCCGCATGGTGCGACGCGATCGAACAGGCCCTCGTCGATCTCTGCGGGGAGGAATGCCCGCAGCTGGCCGAGCCGCTGGGCCATCTCAGGCGGCTGCGGCAGGCCGCCGCGGAAACCATCGGCGGCCGCGTGCCCGTTCCCTTCGCCGACGTCCGTCGACTGCTCACAACCTGGCTCGACGAGACCACGGGTCGGCAGCCGCTGCGGACCGGTGCGATCACGGCCACGTCGATGGTGCCGCTGCGCAGCGTGCCCTTCAAGGTGATCTGCGTGATCGGGTACGACGACGGCGCCGTGGGGGCGGGCGAGGCCGACGGCGACGATCTCGTCGGCCGGCAGCAGCTCGTGGGCGACGTCGATCCGCGGGTCGACGTGCGGCGGGCGCTGCTCGATTGCGTGGTCGCCGCAGCCGAAAGGCTCGTGATCACCTGCAATGGCCGCAACGCCCGGTCGAACAAGCGGGTGCCACTCGTCACGCCGCTGGCCGAGCTGGTCGATTTCGCGGTGCGGCACGGTGTCTCCCGCGACGCGCCCGACTCCCTGAGCGGCATCGAGGTCGACCACCCGCGGCATCATCTCAGCCGCCGAAACTTCGAGGAGCGGGGCGTCGAGCGGACGGGATGCTGGAGCCACGACGATCTCGCCCGTGAGGTGCTCGAGACCATCGAGAGCAGTCGGCGGCGAGGGAAGGAGGCGCCGGCACGGCAGACAGAGCAGCCGGCCGCGGCCGCATCGGCCCCGCCGTCGATCGCCGACACCGCGACCGCGCCGCCGCCCCTCGAACTGACCGACATCTCGCTGCTCGAACGGCTCGTGAAGGATCCGCTCGGCCTCTATCTGCAGGAAACACTCGACATCACCACCTGGCGGGACGATGACGAGCCGACACCGGCCACGCTTCCGCTCGCGCTGCCGAAGAAGGACGCCCGGAAATTGACCGAGGAACTGCTCGGCGTGGTCTGCGACACAGACGACGACGCCGCAGCCGCCATGGAGGCATGGGTGGAGGCGAAGCGGTCGAGCGGCATCCTGCCGCTCGGACCGCACGTGCAACGCCAGATCGACGAGATCGTCGCGCTTGCGGCGGGGCTTGCCGCCGGACTTCATGACAAACACCTCGATCTGCACGCGCTGCATTCGCGGAATCTCGCCGACACGAACCAGATCGGTCGGTTCCGCGTCGTCGGATCGCTGCCGGGAATCCACGCCGCGCCCGACCAGCTCGTCGTCGTGACGACGGGAAAAGCCGGGACGGGGTCGTACGACCGCCCCTTGCACAGGGCCGCCTTGCATCTGCTTGTCGCCCGCGCCGTGGGCATCGCCGCGGACCGGGTGACGATCATCAGTCGCCATGACGAGTGGCAGGTGGGGAACCCCGGACCGGCGTGGCAGGCTCGGGTCGTGACACTCGCCCCGGCGCTCATGCCGCAGCAGGCGGCGGCACGCCGTCTCGACGAGATCGTGGCCTTGGTCCACGAGGCGATCCGGGAGCCACGGCCTGCGTTCGGCGAGGTTCTCACCGCGAAAGCCGCCGGTCGCGAGGAGGCGTTCGAGTCGCGGGTCAGTGACGCCTCCTACTGGCGTTCTTCCGAATGCGCCCTGTTCGGCACGAGTCCGAGCTTCGCGGAAGTGTTCACCACCCATCCCGAGCGGATTCGGTTTCTGGATGCCTTTCAGCAGCTGCTGAGCCCCGTTTACGACAGGCAGCTCAGGACATACGTGGTCGCATGACACGCCCCTTCGACATCACCGCCGGCCCCCTGCCCAACGGCACGCTGATCGAGGCGAGCGCCGGCACGGGCAAGACGCATGCCGTCGCGGCCTACGTCACGAGCGTGATCGCCGCCACGGAGGAGCTGCGAGTGGGTGAGATCATCGTCACCACCTACACCCGCAACGCGGCGGCCGAGCTCCGCGAGCGCATCCGCAGCCGGCTGGTCGTGACGGCTCGGCTCCTCCGTGGAGAGCCGCCGCCGCCCGGCTACCGCAGAGACGAGCTCGACGAGTACCTGCTCTCGACCGATCGGCAGCACGCGTCGTCCCCCGCCGACATGGCCCGCAGGCTCGAGCGGGCGGCGGCTGAGTTCGACACGGCGGTGATCGGCACGATCCATTCGGTCTGCGCGCGGATCCTGCGACTGGCGGGTGAGGCCGTCACGGAGACAGGTGACGAGGAGCTCCGCGACCGCGTGCTCGCCGAGGTCGTCAACGACACGATCGTCACCGAGGCGGATGAGGGCAGGCTTTGGGACGAGAGTCACCTGCTCGAGCTCGTGAAGCTCCACCTGGCCGATCCCTTCCTGGAAATGACGTGGGGCGAGGACATATGCCCCGCGGACCAGCGGCCGCTGCTGCGCGTGCTGCCCGACCTCGTCCGGGAATGCTCCAGGCGCGTGCGGGAGCGGATGCGCGCAAGCCCGAGCTTCGACGAACTGCTCGTGCGGGCCTGGGAGGAGGTCACCGTCCGTGACGACGATACGCCCGCCGTGCGAGAGCGGAAGCAGGCGTTTCTGTCCCTCGTCCGTGACCGCTACAAGCTCGCGATCGTGGACGAGGCCCAGGACACGAACCGGCTGCAGTGGGAGTTTTTCCACGCCGTGTTTCCCCCGCGGGGCGAGCGCGTCCTGTTCGCCGTCGGCGATCCGAAGCAGGCGATCTACCGGTTTCGCGGGGCCGACGTCACGGCCTACGTGCACCATGCCCAGGACGGCGTGCCGCTCGAGCCGCCGCCCGCGCCGAAGCCCGGCGAGAGGGAGCAGCCGGCGGCGTTGCCCAGGCGGGCGCTCTCGGTCAATCGCCGCTCCGACGGGCCGCTGCTCGCCGGCCTGAACCACGCCATGGACGGCGCGACGTTCGGCGAGGGCATCGCCTACCGCAGCGTGGAACCGGCACCGGGCCGCGAGACCGCCCGGGTGGTCGGTGTCCGACCGGTCGAGATTCTCGATGTCGCCGGCCTGTCGCTCGTCGAGGCGGCGACGCGGAAAGTCCACGAACTGCTCACCGTTCCCCAGTTCGGCACCGCCGAGCCGAGGCCCTTCGAGCCGCACGAGGTCTGCGTGCTCGTGCGGACGAACTACACGGGCTCCATGATCGCCAAGCGGCTCGTCGATCTCGGCATTCCCGCGGTCACGGAAGGCACCGCCAGCGTCATGGCGGGGCAGATGGCGGCCGACATCCGCTGCCTCCTCGAGGCGATGGAGCGGCCGAGCAACGCGGGCCGGGCGCGGCGGGCGGCCACGACGGTCTTCTTCGGCGAGCGTCTGGAACAGGTCGCGGCCCTCGACGAAGACACCGTGCAGAAGGTCCAGGCGAAGATCGCCGAGCGGCATGCCACGCTGCAGCGGAGGGGGATCGCCGCGCTGGCCGCGGAGATCATGTCCGACCGCGACATGGTGACGCGGATCGTCGGCGGCGACGACGGTGACCGACGCATCGTCGACTTCTCGCACGTGATCGAACTGCTCAACGAGGCCAGCCGCGGGCGCGGGGGCCACGCCCGTGAGTTTCTCGAACACCTCGCGGCGTTCGAGGCGCAGGACGCGACGTCGGAGTTGGTGAGCCGGCGTGTCGAGAGCGACACCGCGGCGGTCACGATCATGACCGTGCACGCCGCCAAGGGGCTGCAGTTTCCCAGTGTCGTCGTGGTCGACGGCTGGCTCGAGAAACGGTCTGCCGGCCAACCTTCGGTGTTTCACCGCGACGGCACCCGCTGGGTCGATGTCGGCAAGGCGATTCCCAATGGCGCACTCGCCGACGAGTCGAAGACGCTGGCCCGCGCCGCGGAAAACGACGAGCTCCGCAGGCTGCTCTACGTCGCCGTGACCCGGCCGGAGCACCACGTCTGCATCCTGCGCAAGGCTCCGCCGCGGGGACGGCGCACCGTTCTGCCGGACGTCCTGCGAAACGCCCCGCCGACGGCCGCCGCCGTGCCGGTGGAGCAGGCCGCGCACCTGGCGGTGCGGGCGGCAGGCGAGCTTTCTCCGCCGCGCAAGCGGGATCGCACCGGCGCCGAAAAGAAGATCGGCGTCGCCCACGCGCCGGGGCCGGTCGAGCAGACCTATCGGCGGACGTCGTACAGCGGGATCGTGAAGGCGGCGCTGCGGGCCGGGTCGAGCGTCCACGAACCGGAGGATCGCGGCCACGATGAAGCCCTGCCCGTCGGACCGGGATCGACCGCCGCCGCCGAACGGGCTGTGGTCGTCGACACCGCCGACGTCGGGCCGGGGCCCGGCACGGGCGAGTTTACGATCGCCTCGCTCCCGGCCGGCACCGCATTCGGCAGCGTGGCCCACGAGATCTTCGAGCGGGTCGAGACGGGGCCGGACGTGTCGGAAGCGGATCTCCGCGCGGGCGTCGAGCGGGTCGTCGGCGACGTCGCGACCGCCCGCTTCCTGGCGCCGCACCGTGAGGACTTCGCCCGGATGATCACCGACGCTCTGCTCACGCCGTTCGGCGGCCCGCCCGGCGCACCGTTCCGTGACTGCCGGTTCGCCGATTTCGGACGGACCGACCGGCTGGCGGAAATGGACTTCGAGATGTCGTTGCCGGCGCTCGCGGCAGACGTGCAGGCCCGGGATGTCGGTCTCGTGCTGAAAAGCCAGTTGCCCACCGACCATCCGCTCGCGGCCTATGCGGCACGGCTCTCGGGTGCCGATTTCGACGTCCCGCTGGCGGGGCTCATCAACGGCTCGATCGACGCCGTGCTGCGGCTGCCCGGCTCCACGCCCACGGCGCCGCGGCTGCTCATCGCCGATTACAAGACGAATCGACTGCACGGCGTCGACGAACCGAGTCCGCTGGCCGCCTATGCGCCGGCGAAGCTCGTCACGGCGATGGCCGGCCACCACTATCCGCTGCAGGCCCTCGTCTATGGCACGGCGATCTGGCGGCTGCTCCGGTGGCGGCTCGGGCCGCGGCAGGCGCCGGGCTGGGATCCGGGGGAGTGCATCGCCGGGGTCGTGTATGGCTTCGTGCGCGGCATGAAAGGCCCGCAGACTCCGGTCGATGCCGCGGGCGGCCGGTACGGCGTGTTCGCCTGGCAACCGCCAACGACGATCTGGCGGCGGCTCAGTGACCTGTTCGCCGGGGACCGATCGGGAGTGCAGCGATGAAGACGGCGGCGCAGGGAATGGCGGCGACGAGCACGGAACGGGCCGGTGTCACGGCGCTCCGCTTGCCGGAGGGCGTGCCGGCGGAACTCGCCGGCTACGTCGCGGCCCGCGTGATCTCGGCCGATGATGTCGCGGCTACGGCCATGCTCGTCGACATGGCGCGCCGCGACGTGCCCGGCCTCGCGCCCTCCACGTGGGCCTGGCTCGCAATGTGTCTCGCGATCCGGGCCCCGCGTGACGGCCACACCTGCGTGCATCTGGCCGACATCCGGCCGGCGACCGAGTCCGCTCCAGGCTCCGAGGACGACGCGCTCGAGTGGCCGTCATCCGCGGAGACGTGGATCGCGGCGCTCGAGTCGGCCGGCCGTCTCGTCGGCCGGCCGGAGAGCCGTGCCCCGTTCGTCCTCGATGCTGCGCGGCTCTATCTGGCCCGGTCGCTGCACGAGGAGCAGGCAATCGCGGCGAAGCTCGTCGGTCCGACTGCGGCGAACGTCGAGATCCTGCTCGGCGGCCCCGGCACCGGGAAGACGACACGGGTGGCGACGAGGCTCATCGCGCTGTTTCGTGAGAATCCGGACGCCGCCATCTCGCTCGCCGCCCCCACAGGCAAGGCCGCGGCCCGGATGGCCGAGGCGTTGCGGGCCAGACTCCACGACGAAAACGCTCCGCCGGAGGTGCGGGACGCGCCACAGGAAGCCCGCGACGCCGTCGCCAAGGTCCGCCCGCTCACCATCCACAAGCTGCTCGGGTACCACCCGCTGGGCACGCCGCGGTACAAGTCCGGCGGCACGAATCGGCTGTCCGCCGGTCTGGTCATCGTCGATGAAGCGTCGATGCTTTCGAGTGCGTTGATGTACCGCCTGCTCGACGCCCTCGGCGCGGAGACCCGGCTGCTGCTCGTCGGTGATCCCGACCAGTTGGCGAGCGTGGATGCCGGCACGGTGCTCGGCGACATCGCGACCGCAGCGATTCCCCCCGGCTCGCGACTCGCGGACCGCACGGACAGACTCACGATCCGCCACCGGTTCGGGCCACGGATCGGAGCGCTCGCCGACGCGATCCTGGCGGGCGACGACGCGGGCGTGGCCGGGGCATTCGATCTCCTCGAGGGTCGCGGAACCTTCTTGCCCGACCCGCGCAACACGAAACCCGACGACCCACAGTCGATCCGATGGATCCAGCCGGGAACCGCCGCCTTCAAGGAGCTCGTCGAGGAGGTGGTCGCGCACGCTCAACGGCTCCGCGACCTGACGAAGCAGGGGCGGGTGCAAGACGCGCTCGCGGCGCAGAAGGAGCTGCAGGTGCTCTGTGCCCACCGCGCCGGCGCCGCGGGCGTGGCGGGCTGGAACGCGCGGGTGGAGACCCGGCTCGGGGTCGCGCATGGCGCGCCGTGGTATTCCGGCCGGCCGCTCATGGTGACCCGCAACAATCCGGCCCTCGATCTCTTCAACGGCGACATGGGGCTCGTGGCCGGGAGCGAGGCCCACGGCCTGCGACAGCTCGCGCTGCCGATGGCGGACGGTCCCCCACGGCTTGTATCGGTCGCCCAGCTCGAGGACGTCGAAACGGTCCACGCCCTGACGATCCACAAGAGTCAGGGATCGGAATATGGCCACGCGGTGGTCGTGCTGCCGGAGCGGGCCAGTCGCATCGTGACGAAGGAACTGCTCTACACGGGCATCACGCGGGCCAGCGACAAGGTGACGGTCGTCGCCACCCGCGACGTGATCGAGGCGGCGATCCGCAGGCCGATCCGCCGCGCCACCGGCCTCGCCGACCGACTGAAGCGTGGCTGAAGTGAGGGATTCACCATCGGCGCACTGATGACGGTCCCGTTCTCCCGACTGCCAGCGGGGCAAGCAATCGCGTGATCAAGTACATCGGCTCGAAACGCACGCTCATCCCGGCGATCGTCGCGATCGGAAAAGCGCTCCCCGGCGCGCGTTCGGTGCTGGACCTCTTCTCGGGTACTTCCCGTGTCGGGCATGCGTTCAAACGCGAGGGATTTCGTGTCGTCGCGAACGACCACAACGCATACGCCGCCACGCTCGCCCGCTGCTATGTTCAAGCCGATCGCGACTCGATCCTGCGAGACGCCGAAAAGCTTGTCCGGGAGTTCAATCTTCTGCGGGGTGAGCCCGGGTATTTCACGGAGACGTTCTGCGTCCGCAGTCGTTTTTTCCAGCCGGAGAACGGTGCCCGTATCGACGCCATTCGCGAGGCGATCGCCCGGAAGTCGCTGCCGAGCGAACTCGAGTCCGTGATGCTCGTCGCCCTCATGGAGGCTGCCGACCGCGTCGATTCGACAACCGGCGTCCAGATGGCATACCTCAAGTCCTGGGCTCCGCGCGCCTCGAACGCGCTCGAACTGCGGATCCCCGATGTCCTTCCCAGGGCTCGCCACGGAAAAGGAGAGGCCTTGCAACTCGAGGCCATCGCAGCGGCACGACACGGAGCGACCGATCTCGCCTACGTGGACCCCCCGTACAATCAGCACAAGTATCTGGGAAACTACCACATCTGGGAGTCGCTCGTCCTGTGGGACAAGCCGGAGGTATATGGCACCGCCTGCAAGCGCGTCGATTGCCGGACCCGCTCCAGCGCCTTCAACTCCAGGAGCATGTTCGAGTCCGCCTTTTCCGAGGTCATCGAAGCCATCCGGGCGACTTGGGTCATCGTGTCGTTCAACAACGAGGGTTACCTGACTCGTGAGCGGGCCGAGCAGCTTCTCTCCGCACGGGGCTGCGTGACGGTCCTCGAGCACGATTACAAGCGCTACGTCGGCGCTCAAATCGGCATCTACAACCCTTCGGGCACGAAGGTCGGCACCGTCGGTCACCTGCGCAACAAAGAGTTTCTTTACGTGGTCGGCCCGAACAAGCTTGCTCACCACCCGAGAACGCATCTGCGATGCGTGTAGCGACGGCAAGGCACACCAGGAGGGGTCGGCGAAAGCTCGAGGAGCTTTGGGCTGACGTCGCCACCAAGGTGGCGACCAAGAGCTACAAGAACTCCGCCGGCGAGCAGAACCTCGAAATCTACCTGGCCTTCGACCAGGCCAACGATTGCATCGCCGTCGAAATCCTGCACGCCTTCGACCTCCGCAAGGCGGCCCACAAGGAGGCGACGCTCGCCTGCCTGATGGCCGCCTCCGCTCGCACCCCCCTGCTCCGCCCCGCGCTCGATCCCACCGACGGTGAGATCCGCCTCCGCATCGACTGCACCTGCGGCGCCGACGGGGCCCGTGACGAGGACGTATTGCGGGCGCTCGCCATCCTGCCCTCCTTTGCCGACGCCTGGTACGAGCAGATCACCACCGCCATGGAGAAGGGCAAGTTCGATCCCACGCAGGTGGCGACCTTGAATGTCGCCCGCATGAGCGCCGCCCCGAATCCGAAGGCGACGGATGCTGATCGCGCGAAGCCCGCCGCTTCCGGCACGCAGCCCGACACCTCACCGACCGACGCCTCGGCCCCAGCCAGCCCGGCCGCATCGACGGCTGACGACGTCGCTGCCCGGGTCGCCGCGCTCGCCCAGAAGCCCGGGGCGGGTCACAACCGCCTCCGTGCGCTGCTGGAGTTTCGCAAGTGGCTCGACGCTCATCCCCGCAATCCCGGCGAGCAGAACTGAACGCCGGCCGTCTCCAACAGCTCTGTCCCAGCCCTCGAAAGCCCCTCTCCGGAGACCATCATGGCCACCACGATCGCCGAACTGACCAAGTTCCTGGACGCCGCGGGCCTGAACTACGACGCCCACGAGGAGCATGGCGCCATCGCCGTCGGCTTCCGCTTCGAGCCCGATGAAAACACCTACCGCGACGAGGACGGCGACCCGCACGTCCAGATCATCGTTCGGATCGTCGCGGACGGGGAGTTCGTGGTCGTCTTCGCACCCCGGGCATGGAACGTCGCCGACTGCGACCATGTGGCGGCGGTCTGCGAGGCGGTGGCCCGCATCCAGGCCCGGCTGAAGCGCGTCCGCTACGACCTTCAGGACGATGACATGCTCCAGCCCAACATCGAGATTCCGCTCGAGACGTCCCCGATGTGCGCCGAGCAACTGCAGCGGGCGATCGCCGGCGTCTTTCTGGCGATTCGCAGCTACGACCTCGTGATTCGGCATGCGATGGAGACGGGCGAAGTGGATCTCGATCGCGCCGCCGCCGCCGACGACGACGACGACGACCGACCGCCCGAAGTCGCTGACACGGGCGCACTCTCCGACCTGGCCGATCGTGCCGGCGGCCTCGACGCCCTCGAAAAGCTGCTCGGCGGCGGCGACGACCTGCCATCCGGGCACTGACCGGGACCGGGCGACACGCCGCGCCGCTCACACCGCCAGCCAGTCGGCATCGACGCCACGGTCCTCGAGCAACGGACGCAGTAACGCATAGGCCCGATGCAGGCCGCGGTGCACCCGCGGAACCGGCACCCGCAGCCGCCTCGCGGTCTTCCTTTCCGAGAGCCCCTCGTGGAGCTTGAGCTGCACCACGTCCTTGAGAAACGCCTCCGGGAGCTGGCTGATGCACTCGTCGAGAATCGGCAGCAGGTCGGGCCGCCGGGGCTTGGCAACCTGCCGCTTGATGATCGACCCGTCATCGCCCCCGCTAGCCCGGTTGAACACGAGACTGCTCTCGGTCAGAACCTTCGCCGTCCAGGTTCCGACCGCCTTGCGGCCGCCACGGTAGTTACGGATCCAGTTCACAGCCTGCCGCTCCACGATCCTGCTCAGCCAGCCACGCAGCCCCGACAGCCCGGGCTTGGAGGCCCGAGCCGGATCGAACAGCCCGGTGGCACCGGGAACGGCGAGATCCATCAGCCGCACCGCCGTCTGGCTCATCACGTCGTCCACCGCCCAGTTGTCGTCGCCGAACGGCGTCTTGACGCCGTTCTTGCGCAGGCTGCGCCGGGCGAACTCCTCCACGATCGGGCCGACATCGGCCCAGACACCGTCAAACCCCGTGCCCGTCTCCTGGAAGTTCACAAACCTCGCCACCGCCGGAACGAGCTTGTTCGTCCTCATGTGATTCGACCTCCTGGTGCCCACTGACCCCTGATCCACTGCCCTGGATGGATTGAGACTCCGCATGATCGCCATGGCATGGACAACCTTGGTCCCGAGGCCGCCCCCCTCTCCCCGGGGAATCCAGCCCCAGCGACCTTCCCTCTGTATTGCGAGAGCCCCCGATCTTTCGGGTCAGGCCCCCCTCCCTATTCCCCAGTCGCCCAGGACCGCTCTCCAGAGGGCCGCGCGCCATTCTCGACCGGGCGATGAAGCACCTCCACCGCGCCGCCGTAAAGGGTGAGCAACCTCATCACACCGCCGCCCTCACCACCCTCTTTTGAAAGGCCCATCCATGGACCGCGAGCCCAGCCCCGGCGAATGCGTCGTCATCACCGGCGGCACCAACCAGGATCATCCCCTTCCCCCGGGCACGCTGCTGATCGTCGACGACGTCGACTCGAGCGATTCGACACTCCGTGGCATTCCCCGTGGCCAGCAGGCCGTCCTCGACCACTGGATCTCCTGGTCTGACGTGGAGCCGGTGACGTTCGGTTGGCGCTACGCACGTCGCCACCTTCCCGCCGAGGTGGTCGCCCTGCTGTCGGCCTGCGACGGAGTGGAGTTCCTGCAGCTCAACCGGCAGGTCAAGGAGGCGATCGTCGATTCGCTGCCCGACTGGAAGCAGCGGGTGCTGGCCGCCATCGCCGACCGCGACGAGAAGCCGGCGGCCGATGCCGATGCCGATGCCGATGCCGATGCCGATGCCGACGACAACGACGAGACGGACGACGATGACTGACCACCGCCCCCGCCGTGCCCCCGCTCACACGACCACGCCCGCTCCCACCATAACCCCCGGAAACTTCATATGAACCCCGCTCCGACCGGAACCCGCATTCGTATCACCAGCAACCGATTCAACCACTCCTATACGATCGGCCGTGTCTACACGGTCGCCCATGTCGATGATGATGGCACGTTTCGGGCCGCCGACGACGCCGGGAAGTTGGGCAACTGGCTCCGCTGGAGCGAGTGCGAGCCCGCCAATCCCAGCACCTGGGCGCGAATCGCCGCCGACTTGCCCGAGGATCTCGTGAAGTTCCTCGCCTGCTTCGATGGCATCGGCGATATCTCGCTGAAAGAGAGCGTCGTCGATGTCGTGCTGACGACCGTGCCCGATCTCCATGAGCGACTCGTCGCCCTGGTCGGCACGCCCGCCGGCGAGCCGCTCGTCGCCGCAAACATGCCACCGCGGCCGCAACAGTCGGGCGCATGAGGCTTACCGAGATCGTCCACGATCATTCCACACCCAAATCCACCGCCCCGGGCCTGCTCACTGTCCGCACGAACGGAGTTTCGAAAGCCATGATCGCCGCTACCTCCAAGACCGCCGGTAGGGATCTGTTCAAGACGCCCGCCGGCCTGCCCGCCAAGGGCTCCCGGATCCATGTCTGCGGCTTTCCGCGGGAACAGCACGCCGAAGCCGCGCGGCTCGTCGAACTCTGCGGCTATCTCCCCACGGCCTTCGCCGCCGGCGCCGACGCGGTGCTCGTGCCCGAGCTGAACCCGGCGATCGTCGAGGAGGCCAATCGCGCAGGTCGCCCCGTGCTCGTGCCCGATCTGCTGCGCGGCGACGTGCCGCCGCCGTGCCATCGCTCGGCGGTCGAGATCGACGACGACAGCGTGCGGATTCTCGACGTGACGCTCCCCCGCCGGGCGGCCGGAGCCAGGCTCGTGCCACCGGCATCCAGATTCGCCCACCTCTGTCTCGACGCGTCTTTTTTGCAGACGGCCCGGATCGTGGCGGTCGCGGCCGAGTCGCGGCTGCCCTGCGGGCTCGAGGGCGATACCGCCGTCGCGAAGACGACGGCCGTCCTCTGGGTCGCGCACATCTGCCGGCAGGAAGCCGTGCGGCTCAACCTCAACGGCCAGTCCGACACCGGCGAGCTCGTCGGCCGGTTCGTGCCGGCCGCGGAGCGGCAGGCAGCCGCGCCGTGGCGGTTTCGGGAGGGGCTGATTCCCGAAGCCATGCGGCGGGGCCACTGGGTCGTGCTCGATGAGTTGAACCTCGCCGAACCCCAAGTGCTCGAGCGGCTCAACCCCGTGCTCGAACAGCCGCCCACCCTCGTGCTCTCGGAGAACGGCGGCGAGCAGTTCGGCACGCACGGCGATGTCCCGATCCACGACGCCTTCCGGGTCTTCGCGACGATGAACCCCGCCGAATACTCGGGCCGCTCGGTCCTCTCGCCCGCGTTCCGCGATCGCTTCGCCCTCTGGAACATCCTGGCGGCGCCGAGCGAGGCCGAGCTGCGGGCTCTTCTCGCCCGACTCGTCCATGGCGTGCAGCCGGAGTTCGTGCTCGACGGCGTGATCTGGAAGGCGGCCGATGCCGATCCCGTCTACCCGCAGCTCGCCGGGCAGCGGGGCATCGATGCGGAGCTCGACGCGATCGCAGCCTTTCACTCCGCCGTGGCCATGGCCGGCGCCGAAATCGGCCGCACCCGTCGAGAACGCTACATCTTCACCCGCCGCACGCTCCTGGCCGCGATGTCGCTCCTGGCCGCACGGGTGGCGCAGGGCGAGGAGTTGCGTGCCGCATCGCGTCGGGCCATCGACCTGATCTATCGGCAGCGTGTCACTCCCGGCCCCGATCGACAGGCCCTCGAAACCATCCTGCGCACCGCGGAGCTCGCCTGATGCCCATCACGCCTGTCGCCCATGCAGCATCCGCTCCGCTGGCCGACGCGGCTGAGTCCGAGCCTCGTTCCTCCGCGGCGGCCGCCGTGCTCCTGGAGGAACTCCGGGGGCTCGTGCGGCTGGCGGCCCACCGTCCCGACCTCGTCGTCCGCGAGGGCGATCCGGACGGCACCTGGGCCTTCCGGTTCGACACGGGAGAGATCATCGTCGACCCGGGCGACCTGCGATCGCTCGCCCCGGATCTGTGCCGCGGGCTCGCCCTCCACGAGGCGGCGCATGCCGCCGTGACTGTGCTGCCACGGGTCGTGCCTCCGGCCCGGCTCGCCGCGCTCATGCCGCTCTTGAATGTCATCGAAGACATGCGGATCGAGATCTGGATGCGGTCCCGATTCCCCGGCGCGGCGCCCTGGATTCGGGCCTACAACGACCTCTTCTATGGCCTCGCCCGCAGCCTGCCACTGCCGCAGAGCCGGCAGGTGCAGTTTCTGAAGGGCATTCTCGACCTCTGGTGGTACGGGACGGCCTCCCCCGGCACGCTGCCCGAGGTGTCAGGCGCGCTCGATGCCTGCCGGGATGCGATCACGGCGGCGGTCGCCTGTCAGCCGCCACTCGAGCCGGACGCCGCCGGCGTGCTGTCGAGCCAACAGGCGATGTGGCGGATCGTGCGAGCGCGGATCGTGCCGACCTGGGCCAAGCTCGTGGCGGCTGACCGTGCGGAAGGCATCGGCTCACTGGCCGCACAGGAAATCGAGGAGTTCGCCGTGCGGCTCGGCGGCCAAGTAGGCTCCTGCCTCTCGGGCCGCGTGAGCCGCCGACGGATGGCCCCGAGACCGGCCACGACGACGCGCCGCATCCCGCACCCACGCGGCGGCAGCCTGCCCGGCCGGCCGTCAAGGTCCGCCGCTGTGGGCGGTCGGGCGACCTTGCGCGAGCAGCTCTCCGCCGCGACCGGCACCGACGGATCCGATGCCTACCTCGCCGCCTGGAAGCGGATCGCACCCGAGGCGGATCGGCTTGGCGACGAGCTTCTCCGGCTGCTCGTGCCCCGGCGGCGGCTGCGGTGGCAAACCGGCCACGCCTCGGGGCCGCGGCTCGAACTGCGACGGGCGTTCGAGTTCGAGGCCGACCCGCGCCGCTACGACCGGCTCTGGAGCCGGCCGCTGCTGCCACAGCGCCGCGATCCCGCCCTCGTGCTGCTCATCGACCGCTCGGGGTCGATGGACGGTGAGGCGATCGAACGTTCGTTCGAAGGACTCGTGCTGCTGGTCGAGGTCTGCCGCCGTGTCGGGGTACCGGCCGCGATCTGGTCGTTCGCCAACAAGCCGCAGGAGGAACTCGCCTGGGACGCCCCGCTCGACGCCGACGCCCGCCGCCGGCTCGGCCTGATTCCCCGCACATGCGCGGGCAACACCGACATGGCGGCCGCGCTCGTGGCGGTGGGGAGGGCGTTTGAGGGCCGGCATGGCGACCCCAAGATACTCTTCGTCCTCGGCGACGGTGCGCCCGACCAGCCCGAGCCGACACTCGCGGCGATACGAGTCTTGGAGCAAGCCGGGATCACCACCGTCGGCCTCGGTCTCGGGGCGGGCACGCAGGGGCTGGCCCGCTTATTCCGCTGCGCCGCCACCGAGATCCCGCCCGCACGGATCGTCGACCACGTCGCCAGCCTCCTCGAGGCGTCGTTACTCGCCGGCCCTGCATAGCCCTGGCGGGCCGCTCTTCAGCCCGGCTGCCCGGGCAGATCCGGGGTTCCGGAAAAATTTTTCGGCTGGGTGAATCACTCGGGTTCCTCGCCCGTAGTGCTTCATCCCTGGCCGTCAGCCCCCCTGCGGCCCAGGGCACCCACCGGGCAGGGGCGGCGACGGGAGCGAGAACCATGCAGTTCACCGAAAACGGCTTCTTTCACTTCGTGGCGTTCATCAACGGCGGCGCCTTCGGCTTCGAGGCTTTCTGGAAGGAGGCGAAGCACTGGGTGCGCGACAAGGCGACGGTCACCCTGCGGAAGCGCAGGGTGGTGGATGATTTCGGTCACGTCGACGTGCATGCCGTGGACGAAGTCGAGGGGATCGTGCTCGAAAAGCTGCTCAAGCTGGCGAAGCGTCCCGGCAAGGCAGCCTTCGATCACACCCTCGCGGGCAACGTGCCGTCCGGGCTGGCTCGCTGGCTCAACCGTCTCGTCGCCAACAGCGTGATCGATTACTGCCGTCTGTTTCACGACGCCCGCAAGAGCGTGAAGCATGTGTCGCTCACTGGCCTCGATCTCAACGCCGTCGCCGGCCTGCAGGATACGGGCGAGAAGGCCCCGGAGAAGGTGAGCCGCCTCGAGCAGATCGAGCGGCTCCGCTCCGCCATGAACCGTCTCTCCCCCATGGATCGCTTCGTGCTCGAGCAGACATTCCTTCACGACGTCCGCCAGCGGGATCTCGCCGAAATGCTCGGCATCTCCCCGGCCGGAGCCTGTCGCCGGGTCAGAGACGCGAGGAAAAATCTTCACAAGCTGCTCGCCGCGTGACGGCTTTCGAGCATGCTCGCCGCCGCGGCGACCGGCCTGCCGGCGGTCATCCTTCACCGTCAGCGTCGGCCGCGGCCGATTTCCCCGCTCCTCCGGCCGACTCAGCCTCCCAGCCGACCGCGTGCGGCTCATGGCAGGTGAGGAAGATCACCTGATGCCGGGCGGCGAAGCGGCGCACGACAGCCTTGGCCCGCTCCCGGCGTTCGGCGTCGAGCTCGACGAAGGGATCGTCGAGGACGATGAATCCGGAGCGGTCGCCCAGGTGCGCGTCGGCAAGGGCGAGCCTCAGGGCCAGGGCCAAGGCCGTGCCCGCGCCGTGCGAGAGCATGTCGGCCTCGAGCTGCACGGCCCCGCGGACGACCCGGGCCGGCAACTGGCCCTGAAACTCGACCTGGTCCGCGCCTCCGGTGATCGCCCGGAACATCTCGGCGACCCGCGTCACGAACCCGGCCATCGGATCGACCTGCCGCTCCCGCACCACTTCCTGCAGCGCCGCGAGAATCCGCTCATAGGCCCGGCCTTCGGCAAGCTTCGCCTCGAAGGCCCGGCGGCGGGTCTCGGCCTCCTCCGCCAGCTCTGCGGCCGTGCGGTCGCCGACCAGGTCCAAGAGCTGCTGCTGCGCGGCAGCCAGCTCCCGCACCTTCGCGGGCCGCTCCCGATTCTCGGCCTCGCGTCGCTCGAGCTCCCGCAGAAACGCCTCGGCCGTGGAGAAGCCCGCGGGCGTGGTGGGCAGTTCCTCGAGCTCGGCCTCGGCCGCCGCGACCTGCGTGCGGTTTTTCACGATCAGATCGAGGAGCGAACCCTGGTCGCCGTACTTCCCGATCCACTCCCGGATGTTGGCGTCGTTCACCGCCGCCTTCTGCTGTTCGTTCTTGATGTCCGCTTCGACGCGGTCGAGCTCCGCGGCGATGACCGCGACGTCTCTCGTCTGCGGCAGCGCTGCGAGCACCGCGATCGTCTGCTGCCATTCCTCGAATGAGCGGTCGCGTAGCCGGCTCTCATAGCTGTTTTTTCGAGCCGTGGCATCCGCCACCAGGCCGTCGTGCCGCTTGGTCTCGGCCTTCACGTCGACGAGTGACGCGGCCCGGCAGACGGCGAGCAGCGCCACTTCGCGGGCGAGATCCCGCTCGAGTCCGCGGAACAGCGGCTCCACGTCCTCTTCTCCACTCGTCACGGTCACCGAAAAGGGGCCAGCCTCGATCCGGAGCCGCGACTTCGCGATGCCACAGGCTCCGCCCTCGACCGCGACTTCCCGCGGCGGCTCGGTGCCTTCCGCGATCCGCATGCTGCAGGCCTGCGCGGCGGAAATCTCGTAGGCGAGCTTCTGGGCGTCGATGCGGTTGCGGGCCTGGCGAATCCGCTCGGCGACCTGCTCGAGCTCGGCAACGGACTCGGGCGGCGGACAAAAGCTGTTGTGCACCGCTTCTTCCGCTTCGAGCCAGCTGGTGCGGGCCGCGAGAATCGCCTCGTATTCAGCCTGCGTCCGCTTCGCGTCCTCCCGCCGGCGGGCCGTCTCGCGCTCCGTGTCGAGCTGCTTTTTCTGATCCTCCAGGCGACCGAGCGCCTGCCGGGCCGCCGTGGCTTCCGCAGATGCGGTGGGCCACTTGCCCGCGATCCCCACGAGCGGCTCCCCCGCCTCCCGCGCCTGCCGGAGAGAGAGCTCGACGAGCTTCCGCCGGCCCAGCCCCTCCCGCAGCGGGCCACCCTGCGCGAGAAACAGGTTGTCGGCGGCGACCTTCGCCTCGAGGTCGGCCAGCTCGGCCGAGACCGTGTGCAGTTGCCGCTCCTGCTCGAGGAGCTCCGCGTGCTCTTCGACTTTTTCCTGCCAGGCGTACCAGGCTTTGAGGATGACGCCGACTTCGTTTTTCCAAGGGGCTTGGACGCCACGTTCGCGGCCGCCGTCGCGCATCGGCCGCCCGGTGGTCCGGTCCCAGCGGCCGAAGAACCCCTTGATCTTCTGCTCGAGCGCGGTCCTCAACTGTTCCGGGCCGATGTCTCCCGCCGCCCCGGCCGCAGCCTGGAGAAGGTCGGACACCGGCGGCAGCTCGTCCGGCTTGGCCTTGCCCAAGAGGTCGACGGTCCGCACGAGCTCGGCCTGTCCGGTGGAGAGCACGAGCCTGCTCGTCGCCTCGTTGAAACCGAGGATGTCGGCGAGCTTCTGCTGCACGGTCGCCGGCTCGCCGATCTCCGTGCCGTCGGTCGACGAGAGCTTCACCGCCGCCCCCGCGCCCCACCGCTTCATGAGCGTCCACTCGCGCTCGTCATGCTCGAACACGAGCGTCACGACGGCGTGGTCGCCGGCGGGCCGCGGATACCAGCGTCCCAGCGCGTTCGCCGTCGCCTTGGGGGTGAGATCTGTCGGCGTGAAGAGTGCGTGATGGATTGCCCGGCGGAGCGTGCTCTTGCCCGCCTCGTTCGGTCCCAGGTAGACCGCCACGTCGCGGTCGAGCTCACGGGCCCGATCGGCGGCCCCACCGAATGGATGCAGACGGATGCGCTTGAGGATCATCGGCGTGGCTCCTTGCTGGCTCCTCGACCGCCGGCCTGCATCTGCTCCTGGAACAACTCGTGCGCCAGCCAGGCAGCATCAGGATGCTCCGGGTCGTCCAGGAGCTTGGCGAGGATACGGTGCGAGACGCTGTCGGAGGGATACTTCTCGGCCAGCTCGGCGGCGGTGAGCTCGTGCGCGACCGTCGGCTCGTAGGTCACCGTCAGAAACCGGCCCCGCAGTTCGTCCACGAGCGCCTCGAGAGCCTGGCGGTCGTCGGCCTTGAGACGTCCGCCGATCTGCAGGTCGAGGACGGTGTCGGTGGCGGGTAGCTCTCGGCACCGCGCCTCGATCGCCGCGACGTCGGCCGCCGTCCGCACGGCAGCCTCCAACCGCACGAACCGCACGGCGCCCGTGACGAGCTGCTCGAAGGCGGCCACCCCTTCGGTCGTGACATCCAGGCACCAGGCATGCCCCCGATGGCCGCACTTGACCGAATCGGGCGTGTGGATGCCGGGCATGAAGAAGGCGGGGCGGCCGCCGGAGCCCGGCGCGGGAAAGGGCACGTGGATGTGGCCGAGAAGCCAGGTCGCCACCCCCGCCGCTCGCAGGTCCTCCTGCCGCATGTTGAAGTAGCGGCCCTGCGCGTCCTGACCCAGGCCTTCGACATTGCCATGGGCGATGCCGAGGTGGATCGCCCCCGCGTCCTTCGACGCCTGCGCCACCCAGCCGATCAGCGACTCCTCGCCGAGCTTCGAGGGGCACGGGCAGGGATAAAACCGGACGGCCTGGCCGTCGACGTCGAACGACTCGACCCGCGGCTCGCTCAGGACGTGGATCTCACGATTGCCCGCCGCGGTGGCGAACGTCTGCCAGAGCTTGCTCGCCGGCCCCTCGTAGAAATCATGGTTTCCCGGCAGCACGAGCACCGCCACACCGGCGAAGCCGGCGAGTGTCTCGACCACGGCCTTGATCTCGCCGTCCGGCACGGTCGGTCGGTCGAAGAGGTCGCCGGCGACGACGAGGAAGTGGGCCTGGCGGCGATTCGCCTCCTCGACGACGCGGCCCAGCGCCGCGCCGCGTTCCGCGACCAGCCGCTTCTGCACGTTGGCATCGCCCTTGAACCGCTGGTAGGTGATGCCGATGTGGTTGTCGGCGGTGTGGACGATGCGGATCGTCATCGTGGGGATCTCCTGCTGCTACCGCGTCTCAATGGGCTGCCGGCGCCGCGCCGCGGCTGCGGTCATGACCATCATGCCCGCCACCCGTCTCCGCGGACAGCCGCCCGCGGAGAAACAGGTCGGTGAACTCCGGAATCTGGCCGGCTGTTCCCTCGAGGTCGAACTCGTCCGCCAGCGTGCCGCCGATCCACGACTGCAACGCCCGGGCTTCCTCGTCGCGGGCCATGTGGGTCGCGATCTTGCCTGCGACATTCAGCAGGTCGTAGACGCGGCAGTGCTCGCCGTCGAGGTCGACCAGGGCCTTCGTGGGCAGCGGCATGTCGCCGCGGCGCGACGTGCCGGCCAGGGCCGGCTCGGAAAGCACGCGGATCGCACCGAGCGGCACCGTGCTGCGCTTCATCGACCACGAGGAGGTCGCCTGCCGAAGGCAACTTCTCGAACATCGACACCATCCGCAGATCGACGCCAAAACCGCGATCCTGGTTCTCGCGATCGACCTGACCGAGCGGGCCTCGGGCAGCTCCTGCCGCCGCTCGACGTGCGGCCCGGAGAGCATCTCGATCACGCGAGCGACGACCCGGCGCTGGTAGTCGCGGGGGGCGATGCGGACCCCCGCGCAGAGCTGCTCCACCATCTCGCTCGCCTGTGGTGTCGCCATGGTCGGACTCCGTGGGGACGTCGCCGCGGAGCGGCGCCTCCTCCCCTACGCTGGAGAGCCGCAGCCGCTTCAGACGGCCGCCGCCCTGCCTTCCGCCCACCTGCCGGGGGGCATGGCACTGGGGGCTGACCGCGTCGCGCGAAGCAAAGCGGATCGCCGTCCGTAGAACGTGGGAAGGTGGTTTTCGCCGTGGCACGGCCAAGAGCCCCCTTGCCGCCGCCCCGCACCGGCTCCGGCTGTATCGGTAGACACCCCTCGCTCCGCATCGGACGATCATTCCTGCGAATGATCCCGGGTTGTGCGAGCGGCCGCGAGAATCTACCGTCCACTCATGCCCGTCTCGCTCGAACATCTCGAACGATTCTTGACCGCGCAGCGATTGAAGTATCGCCGCGACGCGGATCAGCTCGTCACCGGGTTCGAGGCGAAGAGATTTCGTGACGATCAGGATCGGGCCGGCATCGCGGTGGTCATCCGGCTCGACGAGGACGGACGTTATCTCGAGCTCCTCGCACCGGGTATCTACAACTCCCGAAGCTGTCGGCATCCTGCAGCCCTCTTTCAGGTGCTGCTCGACATCACGATGCGGACGAAGATGATCCGGTTCGAGCACGATCCCGCCGATGGCGAGATCCGCTGCACGATCGAATGCCCGATCGAGGACGGCTCGCTGACGGAGCGGCAGTTCATCCGCATGCTCGAGTGCCTCGCGGAGTCGATCGACCGCTGGCATCCGGTGATTCGCCGCGCAATGGACACTGGCGCGGTCGGTCTCGACCTGCCGCGGCCCGTCGCGGCCCTCCAGAACTGAGCGGCCACCGCCGGGCGGCGCGGCTTCGCTGGACGAATCGCAAGCTCCCGCGTCGCCGGCCGGCACCGATAGCGGTGACGACGATCGCGACGGCGATACCGTGGGCACGCCTCACTGCCCCGGTCGCAAACCGCTACAACCGCGCTCTCGACGGTCCTGAGCCCCCCTGGCCTGGCAATCTGGCGAAGCTTTTCGGGTGGTGGCGGACGGGGAGACTGCCGGCAATCGGGTCATCGCGGCGAACTCGATCCGACGATCCTAGAAGTGGCGGATGGGATTCGGTGTCGGGAATGCCGCCGGGGCTCGAAAGAAACCAGTCTTTCGGCACCGGCCGCGCCTGAGTAGGTTTCCCGACCCGATCGACAGGAA